>Ga0070660_100001401_pt1 | contig 16416 bp, 14 predicted proteins | sample KBSC33metaG_FD_64670 | JGI IMG/M metagenome (GOLD analysis project Ga0070660, IMG submission 64670) | Corn rhizosphere microbial communities from Kellogg Biological Station, Michigan, USA - KBS C3-3 metaG | ecosystem: Host-associated > Plants > Roots > Rhizosphere > Soil ... | reverse complement strand
CTTCACACCCCTTCTAAATTGCCAAAATCGTGTAAATATTACGCCACAAGAATACTTCAGGTATGTGTTCGGTGATCAGGCCAATTAACCAAGTCGTTTCTCTTCAGATCGTTACCTCGATTGGCAAGCTCTTCGCACTAATGACGGGCAGGATGATTTCGCGAGGGCGACTCGCTGCGGCGGCTCTTCTGACGTCGATGCTCACGCTGACGCCAATGCACGTAGGGGCTCAGGATCCGGCAACGGCGACCTTCAAGTCCAGTGTGGACGTGGTCAGGGTGAGCGCTGTGGTCCGGGATCATAAGGGACGTTTCGTTCGCGACCTGGCGGCGAGGGACTTCGAGGTCCTCGACGGTGGACAGCCCAAGCACATTTCCGATTTCCGCAGCGATCTCTCGGGCGTGAGCGTCGCGATGCTGTTCGACGTCAGCGGCAGCATGGAGTCGAAGCTGGTCAGCGCGCGTGAAGCGGCGGGTCATGTGCTCAGCTGGCTCACCGACGCGCAGGACGAAGCGGCGATTTTCACGTTCGACACGCACCTCGACGAGGTGACGCCGTTCACGTCGAAGCTGAAGACGCTACCGGCATCGCTGTCCTCGCTGGTGCCGTTCGGCGCGACGTCGCTGCACGACGCGATTGCTGCGACGGCGCGTCGGGTCGCCGCGCGCGACGGGCGGCGGCATGCGGTGGTCGTGTTGACAGACGGCGCCGACAACGCCAGCCGCCTGACGCCATCGGAAGTGTCGGGCATCGCCAGCGAAATCGACGTGCCCGTCTACATCTTCGGGATCGTTCCCGGAATCGACAACCCGGCCTCGGAGGAAGCGACGCCGTCGGCTGATCGCTCCGCGCTCGGCGGCGACCTCGCGGATCTCGCCGAGTGGACCGGCGGCCACGTGTTCGTGGCGAGCACGCCGGGGCAGCGCAGCGTCGCGGCGCGGCAGATCATCGACGAGCTGCGCCACCAATATCTCATCGCGTTCGAATCGAGCGGCGCGCCCGGCTGGCATCCGCTGGTCGTTCGAGCGCGCGACAGAGACCTGACCGTTCGAGCCAGGAGCGGGTACATCGCGGGGCAATCTCGCCCGAATACGCAGTAGGAGGATTGATCATGTTGCGAAAATTCCTGTTTGCCCTTCCCATCGCTGCCATGGCGCTGGGTGGGACCACGGCCTGCGCCACCAAGAAATTCGTCCGCACGAGCGTGGGCGAAGTGAACGACAAGGTGGATTCACAGGGGCGCGCCATCGAAGAGACCCAGGAGCGCACGCGGAAGAACGAGGGCCGCATCTCTGAGGTCGATCAGAAGGCGCAAGCCGCGGCGCAGTCAGCGCAGCAGGCGAATCAGGCTGCGGCGTCGGCCAACGAGGCGGCGTCGGCCGTCAACGGCAAGGTCGACACGATGGACAAGGCGTCCAAGCGTCTCGTCTACGAGGTCGTGCTGAGCGAGGACGGCGGCAACTTCAAGTTCGGCAAGACGACGCTGCCGGACGAAGCGAAGCAAAAGATCGATGAGATGGTTGCGCAGCTGAAACAGGACCCGAAGAACATCTTCATCGAGATCGAAGGCCACACGGATAACGTGGGCCCGAAGGCCACCAACGAGAAGCTCGGTCTCGAGCGCGCGGAAGCGGTCCAGCGGTATCTGTACGAGCAGTACCAGATTCCCCTGCACAAGATGAACGTCATCAGCTACGGCGAGGACAAGCCGGTGGCGCCGAACAAGACGAAGGAAGGCCGAGCCCAGAATCGTCGCGTCGTGATCAAGGTGCTCGCGTAATCACACTGCCCCGCGAGGAGCTGGAAGGCGTCAGCCATGCACGATCGGTTGGCGCCTTCCGGTTCGTTCTGGCCGATTTCGTTCCGTCCTGCCGTTCTGCCCGCCTGCCGTTCCTGCCCGTCCTGCCCGTGTTCTGCTAGTCTCTCCCCATGGCGATTCGTACCGAACTCAATCTGCGTCTGCCGAACAGTCCTGGCGCGCTGGCCGGCGTCTGCCGTCTGCTGTCGAACGAGCGCGTCAACATCCTCGCGATGGCGCTCGAATCCGGCGGACAATTGCGCCTGGTCGTCGACAACCACGTGCACGGCGGCGCGATCCTGCGGGAGCACCATCATCAGGTCGTCGAGCGCAGCGTTGTCGTCCTGATGGTGCCGAACGCGCCTGGCGGATTGGCAGCGACCCTTCGGCTGGTCAGCGACGCGAGCGTCAACGTGGAATATGCGTACGGCGGCGGCGCGGAAGGCAGCGCCTCCGCCTCGTTCGTCGTCGGCGTGGACGATGCGGAACGAGCGGCTGCTGCTGCAGGCGTGTGAGGACGATGTCCGGGCGCGCCTCTGCATCACGAAGCTGCGAAGGACCCGTTCAATGAAGCTCTATGTCGAGCCGATGGATGCCGTGCTCGTGGACGTCGACGCCGATCGTCGTGTGCGGTTCGACAACGAAGACTGGTCGATGCCGACGCTCCAGGAGCAGCGCGCGATCATCTACGCCGCACGACAGGAGATCGCGGCGCTGACGGAGCTGCTCGAGATTCTCGACGCATGATGTTCGCCCATCCGCCGGCGACCAGCGCGCTGACGTGGGTGATCGCCGCCGGCCACTCCCACGCGTTCTGATAGGCCATGTAGCGCGGCACCCAGACTGGATCGAACTTCGATTTGTAGAAGCGCAGCCCCTGGAAGTTGTACCAGTTCTCACCGTGTTGAAAGAGCAGATTGGCCAGCCGCTCGCGCGCGTGCGCGCCCTGAAACCGGCCGACGCTGGCGAGCGGCGCCATGCCGAGGTTGAAGCGCTCGAAGCCCTGATCCTTGCCGTAGAAGAACAGCGACGCGAACAGGAAATCCATCGCGGCCGGCCCCTCGCTGCGGTACCGCATCAGATCGATTGAGAGCTCTTCGCGCCGCGGACCTCGCAGCAGATTTGCGAACGCGACGATCCGCGTGCGGCATCCTCCGCGACCGCCGTTGCCGCCTGCCGCGTTGTCCTCGGCAGGCGCCTCCCGGTGATCCGTGTACTCGACGATCGCACACGGAAAATGCCGGACGTACGCGTCGTCGAAGAAGCCGATCGAGAACTGCCGCTCGCGTTGTTCTTTGTGCTCGAGCCATTCGTCGGAGATCGCGCGCAGCTCGGGCAGCACGGCATCGATTTCGAACGGCGCGAGCACCCGAAAGCGCAGCCCGTCGCGCTCGCCGCGCCGTAGAATCTGCCGATAGAGCTTTCCCTGCGGGCCCTCCATCGAGACCTGCCGGAGCGGCACATGTGCCTCTTCGCCCAGTTTGAAGAACGCATAGCCGCGATCGTGCAGCGGCGGAATCCACTCGAGCGAGATCTGATAGAAGAGCGGGCGGCGATCGATCTCCGCCGCGAACGCGAACAGCGCGTTGAGAAAATCGACGCGATCGTCAGCGGCGGCGACGCACGGATCGGCGAAGACGACGAGGTACGGACCAATCGTGCGATAGAGGCAGAATCCACGGTCGCCGACGCGGAAGACCGCCTTGTCGCCGTTGGCGACCATCATCGCGGACGTCCCCTGGCCGATCGCGGCGTGCAGCTCCAGCGTGCGATCGATCTCGTCCTCGCTCAGGCGCGTGAAGCCGACCGAGACGCGCAGCAGCACGTAGAGCGCGCCGGCGGTGACCGCAATCGCCAGCGTGCCGGCAGTGCGCAGGTAGCGTCCGCGCTCGAAACGATAGCCGACGTATTTCACGCGCTCGAGCGACGCGGGCGTCAGCCGATAGGTGAACGCGCCGAATCCCAGGAACAGGAACAACGCGAGCGCGGCGACGGCGAGGTCGCGCGCCGTGAACCACGGTCCGCCGCTCGGACGATCGAACAGCGGCGCCTGCGACCAGGCGGCGATCGCGAGACCGGTGAGGATCATCGCCTCTTCGTAATCCAGGCCCTTGAGCACCGACGAGACCGCCGCGAGCAGCAGCACGCCGATCGTCGCGCCGATCGCGGCACGATAGCCTTTCGCGAGGCCGCGGGCGAGCACGAGCAGCAGCACGCCGGTGAGCGCTGCCGCGACGTGGCTCACCTCGACGATCGGCAGCGGCACCACTTTCTCGAGCATGTCCAGACGCGGGCTGAGCGCGCGCGTCGACGTGCTGAGCAGCATCAACGCGCCGCCGCCGGCGACGAGGCCCGCCACCAGCCGCCGCGCCAGCTCGATCCGCCGCGACGCTCGCCGCGTCGCCCACGAGAGCAGAACCAGCGACGCCGCCGCCCACGGCACGATGTAGTACACGAGGCGGTACGCGACGAGCGCGGCCGCGGTGACGCCGGCCGCGAGCGGGAGATGCGCGATCCAGAACGCGTCGCTGCTGCCGAAGCCGCCGGGAATCAGACTGGCGAGACCGATGGCCTGACCGAAGAAGAACGATCGCGTCGAGTCCACCGCGGAAATCGCCGCGCCCGTCGATCGCAGGCACGCGATGAAGGCGAGGCTGGCCAGAAACCAGTCGAGCCACCCGACCACTGCGGGCGCGATCGCCGCGCGCGGACTTGGATCGACGTCGTCGAAGCGCTCGATGCGAAAGGCGATCACTCGAGCGGACAGCACGAGGAGATACACGAACGCGGCCGCCATTGCCGCGATCAGCGCGGCGTGCCCCAGGCCGCCGCTCACCGGCGCCAGCAGCGCGGCCATCGTCCAGCCGCCGAGCCCCGACGCGAACGCGATCGTGATCGACAGCACGCCGGTTTCGAGATCCGATCGATGCTCGACGGATCGCTTGTACAGCCAGAAGCGGATCGCCGGCCCGGCGAACGGGCCGAGCGTCAGGAAGTTGCTCCACGCGAAGGCGACCGCGCCGTACTGCCATCGCTCGCGCGGGCGCGTGCTCGTATGACGGAACGCGATCACGTCGTACAGACCCATGACGCCGATATTCAGCAGCGTCAGCACGCCGGCGGCGATCAGCCACGGCGCCTCCATGCCGCGCAGCACGCGCACCACATCGACCGGGTGCACCTGGCGCACCGCCTGCCACGTGAGCGCGCCGACGATGAGGATGACGACCAGGGGCAGAAAGCGCGAGGCATGCCCGACGAGCCACAGCATCCCCGTCTTCACGGGCGATACGTGCGGGCGGCTCGACGCGTGCTCGGTCACGGACGCTTCTCGATGACGGCCGCTCGCACGAAGTCGAGCACGGTCACCGCCACTGCTCCGTAGTCGCTGTTGAAATGGTGCGAGCCCGGCAGGCGCGTGGTCTTCACGTTCGCCGCGCCGGCGAGCGTGGCGCAGGGCGTGTCGGTTTCGTCGGCTCCGGCGAGGCAGAGCGTCGGCAGGCCGAGGTCGCGCACCGCGGGCGCGACGCGCGCGGCGGGATTTTCGGGGGGCGTGCGCACCCAATCGAGCGGATCGATCTCGAAGCTCGCGCTGAGGCCAGGAGCGATCAGCACCAGTCCGCTCAGCAGCCGCCGATCGGACGCCGGCCATTCCTTCAGCGCGACCGGCACTACCTCCGCGCCGAACGAAAAGCCTCCGGCCGCCACCGGCTTTCCGCTGCGCGCCAGCGTTGTCACCACGCGACGCACGTCCGCGGCGACCTGCGCCGGGGGCTTTGCCTGCCAGAAATAGCGGAGCGAGCTGACGCCGACGACGCCGACGCCGTGCGCCGCAAGATATTCCGCCACGGCTTCGTCGAGCGACGCCCAGCCGCCGTCGCCCGAAAAGAACACGACCAGCGCCGACAGCTGGGTCGGCCATCGGAACTCGAGCGGCAGCTGCAGCTGCTGCAGTTCCGCTTCGAGCTCACGCGTCGTCGCGGTCACCGGAACGGCGGCGGGAGGCCTCACGTCTTTCTCCGCCCACAGATCCTGGAGCGCGGCTTCGAATGACGCGCCTTCGGTGGGGTGGGTTTTCGGCAGGCCCGCGCTGAAGCGGCGTGCGGCATCGGCGGGACACGCCGGGTTGACGATGCCGAGCATCACGTACCAATCCTTCGGCAGCGTCTTCGACGGGGGCAGATGATTGACGTGCTTCTTCTCGTCGTAGTCCGGCGACCAGGTGTCGCCCGAGCAGATCTCGCGCTGCATCGGCAGGGTCGGACAGAAGCCAAGGCTGATGCCGCCGGCGAACGTGATGGCGGGCGCGGCCGCGAGCGCTGCGTATACGACCGCGGCGCCGGACCCGTAGCCGACGAGCGACGGCGGATGGTACTGCGGAAGATTGAGCGCCTTCTGCGCGGCGTGCGAAATCAGCTCGAGATCCGACGCCGTGTACCAGCACCCGCCTTCGCGGGCGGCTGAGCGCTTGAGCGCCGGATACGAGATGCCGATGACGACCGCCTGCGAGGCGATCCGTCGCGCCATCGCGGCCATCGGCGCATTCCATCCTGCATCGCCGCTGATGAACAGCACGACGTGGACGGTCGGGGCGTGCGGGACGTAGGCGATGCTGCTGCCGACCTGCGGGAGCGGGATGCGGCGCTCATCCCACGCGGGGGCCGCGGCGCCGGTCGACCGGGGCGGTTGCCGCACGGCCGAGCGCGGCGCGGCGTGCGCGCGCGCGGCGGTCGAGGCGGCCAGCAGACAGAAAAGGAGTACGCAGGCGCGAGATGGCATCGGGAAACGAATGTAACACCGCCGCGAAAAGGGGACGGGAGTCATTTCATGTGGTGCCCGTTTCGGCAACGAATCGGTCGAAATAGGTGCGATCAATCACGAAAAAGGGGACGGGAGTCGTTTTTGAGGCACTCCCGTCAGGGACCTAAAAAATGACTCCCGTCCCCTTTTGCGGTTTGCAACGTCAATACAACGGACGCCAGGTGTAGAAGAGCGCGGCGTTGAACGCCTGGAGCGCAGCGAATGTCGTGATCCAGCCCGCGCGGTGGCGCAGCGGCACAGCCGCGGCGAGCCAGAGAAACGCGGGGAACAGCACGGATGAGAAGCGGCCCGCCGACATCAGCCCGCCGTCGGCGAGCGGCGGCAGGATGTTGATCAGAATGAACACGGCATACGCGAGGCCGAAACGCCGCGTGACCGGCCAGACCGACGCGAGGACCACGACGACGCCGATCGCGTTGAGAAAATCATAGGGCAGGTACGTGATGTAGCCGACGACCCCCATGCGCGAGATGAGATCGTATCGGTCGGACAGGAGCGTGCCGAGCCCTTCGTAGTGGCGTCCCCAGGCGGCGTGGCCGGCCGCCCACGCCAGCGGGTTGCCGGTGAGCCGCGCGATGAAGAGCGAATACAGCAGCACGCCGGCGAGCGGCATCGCGGCGGCGGCAAGCGCAGCAGGCGGAATCGTCCGCCAGCGCGCGCGCCCGTCATTCGTCCCGCTGGACGATCCCGCGATCATCAGCACGAGCGGCAGACTGATGAAGCAGCCGTTCGGACGCGTCAGGCCGATGACGAGTCCCCACAGCGCCGCCCGTCCGTACTGTCGTGTTCGAACGTGATAGAAGGCGCCGATCGCCGCGAGCAGATACAGCGACTCGGTGTAGACGGCACCGAAGAAGAGCGCGAAGGGAAACGACGCGACCAGCCAGAGCGCGGTGGCGGCCTGATCGTCGGTCAGCCGCTCCTCGCGGGCGAGCCAATACAAATATGTCAGCGCCCATCCGAACAGACACAGGGAGGCCACGGTGCCCGCCACGATGAACGACGCCAGCGAGTTGCCGCCGATGAGACCGAGAGCGCGGACCAGCATCGGATACGCGGGGAAGAAGACGATGTTCTGCTGCAGAGCGGCGGTGGCGTCGGCGGCGACGCTGTAGCCCTCGCGCGCGATCTGCAGGTACCAGCCGGTATCCCAGCGCAGCGGGAGGCTCATCACTTCGCTGGTGAAAAATCGAAACGGCTGCGCGTTCGGCGCGTAGCCGAACGTGAGCACTGCCAGATAGCCGACGACAAAGACCGTCGGCCGCGTGACGATGGTGACCAGTGTGGCGGTGCGGACCGGCGTCGACCGCAACGCAGCGGCCGCGCCGGCGCCGAGGTGGACGGCCATCGTCGGACGCCTCACGGCGGCGTGCCGCGCCGCGATGACGATCGCGGCCCACAAGAGCACGCGCAACGGTGAGCTCAGGCTGACCGACGTGCGGCCGACGTGCGTGTGGAAGCCGCCAGTGAAGGCGATGACGACGGCGATGAGGACGAGCAGCAGCGCCGCGTAGTCTGCCGCGCGCGCCCAGCGCGGGAGCGGCGGCGCGGACGCGACGGAGACAAGAGGTCGATCGAGCACGTCAGGAAGCATATCCGCATCACTTCAAGGCGAGCGAATAGCTCGTGCTCGGCCCGCCAGCGGCGTTGCGCAAAAGCACTCCACGCTCGACAAGCTGCTGGATATCACGCAGCGCCGTATCGGTTGAGCTCTCGCTGCGTGCGGCCCGTTTGGACGTATCAAGACATTCACCGCACGTCGTGCGGCGAATACGCGTCAATCACCGCGATCGCGACGGAGCGGTTACTTTCGGGTCGCGAGGATCAACGTCTGCGGTGTGGGCAGCGAATGCGTCTTGACACCGCCAAACCCCGCCGCCTCGAGCATGCCCGTATGCTCGGCGAGCGTGTAGGCGTCCCCCTGCGGCGTGCCGGCCAGCATCGTCAGCGCAAACCGCGCAGGCATCGGAGGCGTGACGCGGTCCGGGTTCGGTACGAATTCGACGATCGCCACCTGAGCGGACGGCTTCAGCGCCGCCGCCACCTTCCGAAGGAACGCCGTGTTCTGGTCGACGGTGAAGTGATGCAGGAAGTTGGTGATCAGGGTCAGATCGTAGCCGTCGCCGAAGGGCGTGGTGAACGCGTCGCCAGCCCGCGTCTCATAACGCGAATCGACGCCTGCGCCGGTGGCATGCTCGCGGGCAACCGCGAGCACGGGTGCCCAGTCCACAGCCGTGACGTGCGCCGTCGGATGTCGCTGCGCCAGCACGATGCCGTACATGCCATGGCCCGCAGCGATGTCCAGCACGCGCCCGTTTGACGGTACGTCGATGACCTCCGCCATGGCGTGTGCGTTGGCCATCGCCATCGGCACCATCGCGCGCGCGAACTCCACCCAGACTGGATTCTCGTCGCTTACCGTGTTGCCCGACGGCTGCACGCCGCCTCGCTTCACGGATCCGGTGAGATCGTCGAAGTTGCGCTTCATTTCGGGCAGCGTCAGGAACTGCGCCATGGTGCCCATGTACATTCTCGACTTCTTGCTCAAGAACGCCGCGGCGGTCGCCGACAGTTCGTACCGGCCGTTCTGCTTCGCGAGCATGTCCAGGGTCACGAGGAAATCGGAGAGGATGCGGACGCCGCGTTCGGATGCGCCCGTCTTCGCGGCGAGCGCGGCGACATCGTTCGCGCCGTTGTCGATGGCCGTGAACAAATCCAAATCGATTGCCGCCTTCAGCGCGGCGGTCCGCTGGTAGGCAAAGAGCGTGTCGAAAATCACATCGGGCGATACGACGGAACCTCCGGACATGTGACCTCTCCTTGAACGCGACCCGCTCGAGCGGGCCGCTGCTTCTCACGCGTGCGTCAACGCCGCGGGATTCTTGAGCAGCCCTTCGATCGCGGCGCTGAACGTGTCGATCTCGTCGAGCGTCGTGTAGATGTTCGGCGTCACGCGCAGCCCCTGATACTCGGCGTGCTTGATGGGCGCGATGATGATGCGATAGCGCCCCCACAGGTGATCGTACACCTTCGACGGATCCATGCCTTCGAGGCTGACGTTGGCGAGCCCCCACGATTGCGATGGATCGAAGCTGGTGAGGATGCGCACGCCGCTCTGCGGCTCGAGACGCCGCGCCCAGCGGTTCTTCAGGTACTGCAGACGCGCCGACTTGCGCTCGATGCCGATCGCCTGATGAAACGCGAGCGCTTCGGCGATCGCGTTGTGGTTGGCCGCCGGGTGTGTGCCGACCTCCTCGAACTTGCGGATGTCCTTCGCCTTCGCCGCGGGCGCCGGTGTCAGCGGCCACAGCTTCTCGATGTTCTCGCGCCGCACGTAGAGGCATCCCGTGCCGACCGGCGCGAGCATCCACTTGTGGAGCGAGGTGCCGTAGTAGTCGCACTCGAGATCGCGCAGCTTGAACGGAAAATGCGCGAACGCGTGCGCGCCGTCGACGATCGTCTGGATGCCGCGGCTGCGCGCCATGCGCGAGAGCTGCTGCACCGGAAAAATCTGTCCCGTCAGATTGGTGACGTGGCAGAAGTGCAGCACCTTGGTCCGCGGCGTGATCGCCTGTTCGAGGCGGCCGGCCAGCTCGCCCAGGTTCTCGCTCGGCACCGGAAACGAGATCTTGTGCACGACGATGCCGTCGCGGCGGACGCGCTGATCCCAGGTGTCGAGCATCCGCCCGTAGTCCTGATTCGTGGTCACCACTTCGTCGCCGGCTTTGAGATCGATGCCGAGTTGGCAGATCTGCAGACCTTCGCTGGCGTTTCGCGTGATCGCGAGCTCCTCGGGATCGCAGCCCGCTTCGGCGGCGAGCTTGCGCCGGACCTGCTCGACGTTCGGCTCGAGCAGGTTCCACATGTAGTAAATCGGCGCCTGGTTGGACATGTCCAGGTACCGCTTCAGCGCCTCGTGGACCACCCGCGGGCTGGGGCAGGTGTAGCCGTTGTTCAGGTTGATGATCGTGCGATCCAGCGTGAAGGCCTGCTGGATTTCACGCCAGTAGCCTTCGTCGGCGGCGACATCGGCCGCCGGCCGGTCGGCGACCGCAGATGTGGCGGCGTTGACGCGAGCGAACGCGTCGGGCCGCAGGGTGGCCCACGCCGATACCGCGCCCGTGCTCTGCAGGAACGCTCGTCTGGTCCACATACCCACCTCCGGACGCGAAGTATACGCCTCCAGGCGGCGCCGGCGCGTCGAAGCTCTTGTCAGGCTGCTCTTCATTGACTATCCTTTTGCGATCGTGAGCGTCTCTCTTTTATTTCTTTCCGATTCCTCCTGTCCGATTCAAGGGGACTTCCCGCTATGGCTCCAACAGACGATCGGCCCGAGCACGAGCGCTTCAGCGTCAGTCGTCGCGACTTCTTGAAGACCGCCGGTGTCGGCAGCCTGGCAACGGCCGTGACCGCGGCCGGCGCCGCAGAGGCCGAGGCGCAAACCGGTGCGAAGGTGGTTGGCCCGGGCGACGTGCCCGTCTCCTTGATGGTGAACGGCAAGCGGGTGGATCTGCAGATCGAGCCGCGCGTGACGCTGCTCGACGCGCTCCGCAACCGCGCGGACCTCACCGGCAACAAGCGCGTGTGCGATCGTGGCACGTGCGGCGCGTGCACGATGATCGTCGACGGGCGCACCTTGTATGCATGCTCCACGCTGGCGATCGACGTGCAGGGCAAGCCGATTCGCACGGTCGACGGCCTCGCGACGGGGAACACACTGCATCCGGTGCAGCAGGCGTTCGCGGATCACGACAGTCTCATGTGCGGCTTCTGCACGCCAGGCTTCGTCGTGGCGACCGTGGCGCTGCTCGAAAAATATCCGAATCCGACGCGCGACCAGGCCCGCCACGAGCTCGACGGCAACATCTGCCGCTGCGGCACGTTCGTGCGCATCATGGAAGCGGCGCTGGCGACGAAAGGGGTGACGCGTGGCTGAGTTCCAAGGACGCGGCGGACAGGCGCCGCCCAATCCCGAGCTCGCGGATCTCGCGAAGCGCTACGCGTGGCCGGAGAAGCCGGCGCTGATCAGCACGCGGGTCAAACGGCTCGACGGTCCGGACAAGGTGTCAGGCCGCGCGAAATACACCTACGACATCAATCGTCCCGGGATGATCTACGGAAAGATCGTCCGCTCGCCGCATCCGCACGCGCGGATCGTGTCGATCGATATGTCAGCGGCGGAGAAATCGCCCGGCTTCAAGACGGCGCTCAGCTACAAAGAAGCGGGCGCGGTGGTGATGTATCAGGGCGATCCGGTCGCGGCGGTCGCCGCCGACACCGAGGAGCACGCGCTCGACGCCGCGCGCCTCGTCCGCGTTCGTTACGAGCAGCTGCCGCACTTCGCCAACGTCGATCAGGCCATGGCGCAAAACGCGCCGGTCGTGTTTCCCGGCGGCAACACCAAAGTTGGCGCGGCCGAAGAACAGGGCAATCTCGACGAAGGGTTCAAGCAGGCGGCGCAGATCGTCGAAGCCACCTACTCGACGCACGTCATCACGCACGTGTGCCTCGAGACCCACGGCACGGTGTGCGAGTGGGACGGCGACAAGCTGACCGCGTGGGTGTCCACGCAAGCGGTGCACGGCACCAAGGACGGCTTCGTCAAGGGCCTCGACATTCCAGCCGCCAACGTTCGCGTGATCACGCAGTACATGGGCGGCGGTTTCGGCAGCAAGTTCAGTCCGGACGCGCAAGGGCTGATCTGCGCGAAGCTCGCCAAGCAGGCGCAGCGGCCGGTGAAGCTGATGCTCGATCGGAAGGAAGAGCATCTGGATACCGGCAACCGGCCGTCCGCCTTCGCGCACATTCGCGCCGGCGTGTCGGCTGAAGGCCGGCTCACCGCCTTCGACGCGCAGAGCTGGGGCACGGGCGGCGCAGGCGCCACGTCCGGCTTTCCGCTGCCGTACATTTACGACTTCCCGAATCGCCGCCGCACGCACAAGGACGTTTACATCAACGCGGGCCAGCAGCGCGCGATGCGCGCACCGGGCCATCCCCAGGGGTGCTTCCTCACCGAGATCCTGATGGACGAGCTCGCGGATCGCGTGAAGATGGATCCGGTCGCGTTCCGCATGAAGAATCTGCCGCCGGCGGCGCCCAACGCCGCGTGGGGCGAGTACTTCGAGATCGGCGCGAAGGCGTTCGGCTGGGACAAGCGGCATCCGACCGGCGATCCGACACCCGGCCCGATCAAGACGGGCTTCGGCACCTCAGCGCATCGCTGGGGCGGCGGCGGGCGCGGCTCGAAAGCGCAGTGCGACATCTCCAGCGACGGCAGCGTCGTGATGAAGTGCGGCACGCAGGATCTCGGCACCGGCACGCGGACGCTCGTCGCGATCGTCACCGCGGAAACCCTCGGCCTGCCCGTGAGCGCCGTGCACCCGGAGATCGGCGACAGCATCTACCCGCTGAGCGGCGGATCCGGCGGCAGCACGACCGCGGCATCGATGACCCCGGCGATTCGCCTCACCGCGGGCAAGGCGCTCGACGCGCTGGCCGCCAAAGTCGCGCCGCACCTCGGCGTCGAGGCGTCCACGCTCACCGCCTCCAACGGCCGCGTGCACGTCGTCGGCAACCCGTCGAAGGGCCTCGCGTGGAAGGACGCCTGTAAGTTGATCGGCACCGAGCCGATCTCGGTCGCCAGTGAATGGGCCGAGGGGCTGTCGTCGACCGGCACGAGCGGCGTGCAGTTCACCGAGGTCACCGTCGACATCGAGACCGGGATCGTGAAAGTGAAGCGCATCCTGACCGTTCAGGACTGCGGTTTGATCGTCGACCGCCTCACCTCGGAGAGCCAGATCCACGGCGGCATCATCGGCGCGTTGAACTTCGCGCTGTTCGAGGATCGCATCCTCGATCGCAACACCGGTCAGATGGTGAACCCGAACATGGAGTGGTATCTCATCGCCGGCATGTCGGACATTCCGCAGATCGACATTCACCTCGTCGACACGCCGGTGCAGCGCGCGCGCGGCGTCATCGGCATCGGCGAACCGCCGACCGTATCGACGGCGGCGGCGATCGCCAATGCCGTGCGCAACGCGACCGGCGTCACCATTCGGAGTCTACCGCTGCAGCCGTACAAGATTCTGCAGGCGCTCGAAGAACAGCGGGCAGGAGGGACGAATTGAAGGCCTTTGCCTACGTCAACCCGACCACCGAGCAGGAAGCGGTGGCGGCGCTCAAGACCGACGGCGTCGCGATGCCGCTCGGCGGCGGCCAGGATCTGCTGGCGCGGCTGAAGGACTACATCGATACGCCGGATCGGCTCGTCAACGTGAAGAACGCGCTCGACGCGACGGTCACGGCGACACCCGACGGCGGACTGACGATTGGCGCGGCGGTCAGAATCGCCGATCTCGCGGCGCACGCGCAGGTCGCGAAGCTGTATCCGGCGATCAGCGCGGCGGCGATCGAGATCGGCACACCGCAGATTCGCCACGTCGGCACGGTGGGCGGCAATGTGAATCAGCGTCCGCGCTGCTGGTACTTCCGCAACGAGGAATTCGTCTGCTTCAAGAAAGGCGGCTCGCGCTGCTTCGCGGTGACGGGCGAGAATCAGTTCCACGCCATCTTCGGCAACGAAGGCCCCAGCCACATCGTCCACCCGTCGAGTCTGGCGGTGCCGTTCACCGCGTACGGCGCGACGTTCCGCGTGCTCGGACCGAATGGCCCGCGCAACGTGCCGGCGGCGGAGTATTTCACGCGCCCGACGATCCAGAACGTGCTGAAGGAGAACGTCCTCGGCGACGAGGAGCTGCTGACGCACGTGGTGCTGCCGGCGCCGGGCAACGTGAAGAGCGGCCACTACGAAGTGCGCTACAAGCAGTCGCACGACTGGCCGCTGGCGTTCACGACCGTCGTGCTCACGATGAACGGCAACACGATCCAGTCCGCGCGCGTCGTCCTCGGCGCGGTGGCGCCGGTGCCGTGGCGTTCGCCGGAAGCGGAGCGCGCGCTGGTCGGCCAGCCGTTGAACGAGCAGACCGCGGCGCTGGCCGGCGATGCCGCCGTGCAGACCGCGAAGCCGATGAGCGGCAACGCCTACAAGGTGCAGATCGCGAAGACCGCTGTGAAGCGCGCGATCATGAACGCGGCGGGAATCAAAACCGTTTGAAGAATTGGGTAGTTGGGTAATCTGGGAATTTGGTAATTGATTGAACAATCGATCGATTACCAGATGACTCAATTACCAGATTCCCAATTGCAGGGATCAAGTTATGGATCATCTGATATCGCCCAAGCTGACCTTCGGCGTGCACTGCCTGAACCTGCGCCACAAGGGGATGTACGTCACGTCGGTGCCGGATCCCGACGAGTTCACGTTCTACGATAAATACGACAGCACTGCGTACTGGTGCTGCGAGACGGCTCGCGGCTTCGGTCCCGACGGCGCACCGGTGAATCCGGATAACTGCGCCGGCGACCGCGGCTGCTGTAAGCACTGATAACGCTTCATCACCAAAACCACGAAGAGCACGAAGAACACGAGGATATTCAGGACTTCGCGTTTTTCGTGCACTCCGTGTCTTCGTGATGATCGTCACCCCGTTCCAGGCCGGCGAGCCCGAACAGCACGGTTCCGATCGCCGAGTAATCCAAATCCGCCCCGCCTGACGCGGCCAGCGCGTTCACGAACTGCGTGACGAGCGCGGTCGCCGGAATCGCCACCGCATTGGCCGCCGCCGCTTCGTTCGCGATCCGCAGATCCTTCTGATACAACCGCGTGCGAAATCCGGGTGCGTAATTCGATTTCAGCATCCGCTCGCCGTGGACCTCCAGCACGCGGCTCGCCGCGAAGCCCCCGAGCAGCGCCTCGCGCACACGCGCCGCATCGACCCCGGCCTTCTTCGCGAGCGCGAACGCCTCGCTGACGCCGGCCAGCGCGCCGCCAATCGCCATCTGGTTGCAGATCTTGCAGATCTGTCCCGCGCCCGATTCGCCGATGTACACGATGCGTTCGGGGTTGCCCATGCGGGCGAGAATCGGCCGCGCGCGATCGAACGCGGCGCGATCGCCGCCGACCATGATCGACAACGACGCGTTGATCGCCCCAATCTCGCCGCCGCTCACGGGCGCATCGAGCATCGTCCCCCCGCGATCCGACACGCGAGCGGAGAGCCGCTTGGTGGCGACCGGCGAAATGCTGCTCATGTCGATGACGACCGCGCCGCGCTGCAGCGACGAGAGCACGCCGTCGCCGCCCGTCAGCACGAGCTCGACGTCCGGCGTGTCCGGCACCATCGTGATCACGACCGAGGCCTGCCGCGCGACGTCGGCGGGCGACGATGCGGCGATGGCGCCAGCGGCGGCAAGCTCGTCGACGGCGCCGCGGCTCCGGTTGTGCACGACGAGCGGATGCCCGGCCGTCAACAAATGCTTCGCCATCGGCTTGCCCATGACGCCAAGACCAATGAATCCAATTGTTTCCATGTAGAATCCTTTCCGCGCGTGACGAGCGTATAATGTGCTGAGTGGCAGTCTAACCTGTAACCTGAGGTTGCTTATGAAGAGGGCAATGGTCGTGGCGGCGCTGGTTGGTCTCGCGGTTTCTCCGATGATGGCGGGCGGCAAGACCGTCACCGGCGAGTACGTCGAGGCGCGCACCGCCGAAGTGTTCACCGGCGGCTGCATCATGAGCAGCGAAGCCGAGACCATCGGCAAGCAGGCCGTGCTCGCCTGGAAGGTCGATCACGGCACGTTCAACGGTGTGTCGCTCGACGGCCTCTCGGTCGTCGCCGCCGTCGCCGGCGATCGGAATCTCGGCATCCAGGAAATCGGCGGTGCCCGCGCGAACG
>Ga0070660_100001395_pt1 | contig 16458 bp, 15 predicted proteins | sample KBSC33metaG_FD_64670 | JGI IMG/M metagenome (GOLD analysis project Ga0070660, IMG submission 64670) | Corn rhizosphere microbial communities from Kellogg Biological Station, Michigan, USA - KBS C3-3 metaG | ecosystem: Host-associated > Plants > Roots > Rhizosphere > Soil ... | reverse complement strand
GAAGTTCCGTTGCTTCCGTCGGTGTTCGGGCGAGTTGCGGTCACGACGCGACCCATCAGAGATTGGGCCTGCTGCACCTGCATCTGCTTGTTGAGCTGGTCGACACCCTGGACCGTACCGAGCTGCGCCATCTGGGCGAAGAAGCTGTCGGCGTTCATCGGGTTCGTCGGGTCTTGGTTCTCGAGCTGCTTGACGAGCAGGTTCATGAAGTCCTGCATATTTAGCGCTGAGTTCTTTCCGTTCGATGCGGTGCTCACTCCGCCGGAGTTGCTGAAGTCGTTAGAAATGGAGGATGGCATTGGGTTCCTTTTTAAATGGCGATTTCCATGCGGCTGCCTGCGCGGAGGCTCGGGGTCGATTGTAGTTCTTGCGTTTCTGGTGTTAAACCGGAGGTTGGGAGGATTCGACCAGTGGAGGTGCGGCCCTGATTCTGCTGCTGCTGGCCCTGTTGGGCGGCGGCCGCGTCTGATTGAGATGCTTGGCGACTGAAGCTCTGTTGCTGGCCGGCGGTGCTGGAGCCCGATGGCTGGCTGCCCACGGTCACCGTGTTGAGCTGCATGCCTCGGTGCTCAACGGAGCTCGCCAGCTGTGCCTTCGAGTTCTCAAGGGCATCTCGGACGTCCGGATTGCTTGCGAGGATCTGAGCATCGACAAGCTTTCCGACGGACTTGACAACGAGGCTAACCGTGCCGAGACCTTGAGGCTGCAAGTGGACCGTGATTCCGTCCCTGGGCCTGACCGCTGCCATAAATTCGATGCGATCGGTTATCTGGCGGATCACGGCTTGAGTCTGTGGCCGGTCCAAGGTCAGCTTGGGCTTTACTGAATCGATAGCTGGCGCTTCCTGGGTGCCCGCGAACTGGGGACTGACCTCCATGGGGTTGCCATCGATGGACTCGGTTGCTTCGGAAGTGCCGAGTGCGGGAGTTTCGCGGTCTCGCCCTTCAGAGCCATAGTTAGACTCAGCATCCGGGGAGGCTTTGACCGCCGGCTCGTCCTTGTCGATCTCGATGGGTCTGGAGGCCGCCTCGGAAATTGCCTTCGGTCTGCCAGCGGGCGAGGACGTCCTCGCACCAGGCGTGCGATGCTCACTTGTTTGCGGCTGCATCGACTTTGGCTCGGCAGCGGGTTGTTCCTCCAGAACTGCTTCCACGGAGGTGGCTGGCTGGCTCGTTCCCCGCGATCCAGGTGCCTTACCCGGCTTGACTCCTGGCGCTTGGCTCACAGTTGCTGCAACAGTGGTCAGCTGAGCTGGTGCGCTAAGACTCGTCGCTGCTGGCTCGGATACGGGCTCAGTGGCGTCCACCAGCCCCGAGTTCTGGTCCGAAGCAGGAGTGGAGATGTTCGTCTCGACTGCGACGATCGGCACGGCCGCTTCCACGGGGAGGCTCTCTGGCGCTGCGGAACCGCCCTGGGGCCCTGCAGGCGAGTGGCTCTGGATTGTGGGAGCAGGGCTAACAAGCTTGTCCTGTGCATTTGTCACTGCGGCCGCTTTCGCGCCTTGTGCCTTGCTCGCCTGGGGAGTAGTTTGCGAGAGCGGAATGAACTGAGGAAGATCGCCTCGATGGTGCTGAAACTCTGGCTTCGGTGCGCCGGGTGTCGTGACGTTCGGCTGACCTTGCTGCTGAGCCTGCGGAGTCTCCTGCGAGGGGGTGCTTGGTTGGGAAGGGAAAGCTTGGTTCAGGGGCGTCTTAGCCTGGGGAACCGCTTGGAAGGCGATCTCCGCCGGTGCACTGACAGAAACCCTTGGAAGTGTCGGCTCTCCAAAGGCACTCGCAGGCATGAGGGCCATCGGCATTGCAACAAGCGCCATTACGGCAGCGTCCGCGGGCAGCTTCTTGGCGTTGGAATCTTTGGGCTGATCCGGTGCTTGATCGTTCGGTCCGAGGTCCAGTTTCTGCGCGGGAGCATTCGGCTCCTTCGTCGCAACCTCTTCGGCCGACGGGATGGTAAAGCCCTTGGGCGGCTCGGCACCCGGCGGCGCTCCGCTGGTGGCCGAAGGTGGCCCGGCTAAGTTTAGAATCGCTGCAGGTGCGGACATAGTTCTTCCCGTCACCAAGATTCTCGGCACGGGGTCCTGCAATCTTTACTGGGTTGTGGATCGTCTTATTCCGTGCTTGTAGAAGGAGGAGACTCCCCAAGCTGAGTTACAATGTCGCACAGATGATGCCGCGGGGCCTATGTACATCCTGATCAGCATTCTGCTGATTCTCGGGAGCGTCTTCTTCGTCGCGGCCGAGTATTCCATCGTCAGCGCCCGCAAGAGCCGGCTGGAAGCTTATGGCAAGCGGGGAAGCAAGGCGGCGAAAGCCTTGGCCCGCGAATTGGAGGACGTCAGCGTTTACGTCGCTGGCTCCCAGATCGGTATTACGATGATCGGCATCGGTGTGGGATCAATCACCGAGCCTTATGTGACAGAGCTTCTGAACGAGAAATTTCACGGGGCGGTGAGCCCTGCAGTGGGCTACACGATCTCATTTCTGCTGGTCTCCTTCGTTCTGGTCGTGGTCGGCGAGCTTTGCCCGAAGTACGCGGCTTTGCGTGCCCCTGAGCGGGTGGCCCTTGTCACCTACCGGCCTTTGAAGTGGGTAACCATCCTATTACGGCCCATCATTTGGCTTGCGCAGACGACGGCTGCGGGCATTCTGAAGATCTTCAGGATCGATGTGAACGAGCAACGACATGAGGGCGTGCCAAAGGAGGAGCTGCTCGTCCTGGTGCAGTCCGGAGGCGCCGAGGGCACTCTGGACAAGATGCACGCCGAGATGGTCGCCAAGGCGCTGAAGCTAGATGCTCTGGACGCGAGGGACATCATGGTCCACCGGCTGGATATCAAGTGGGTCGATCTTTCCCTCGATAGGGAAGGCTTGCTGCGGAAGCTGCGGGATATCCCCTTTACGCGGATGCCCGTGTGTCGCGGAGACATCGACGAAATGGCCGGGGTCGTGTACTTGCACGACATTGTGCGGAACCTGCATAAAGAGCCGTTCGTGCTGGAGACCATGCTTCGGCCTGCGGTCGCCATTCCTGAGAACCTCACGATGGAGAAGATCGTGGCGACCATGCGGGACCAGAAGACTCAGATCCTTATCGTCATGGACGAGTACGGCGGGACGTCCGGCTTGATCACGCTCGAGGACGTGGTGGAGGAGGTCTTCGGTGAATTGGAGGATCGCTTGGAGAGCGAGCGTCCTCCGATCGAGACTTTCCCGAATGGCCGTGTTTCAGCCCGGGCTGACGTTCGATTTGATGAACTGGTCGATCGGCTCAATTTGCCAATCGATATTGGGGACAACACCGATACTCTAGCGACGATCATCGTCAATGGGCTGGAGCGGGTGCCTCGCCCGGGCGACAGCGTTCAGACGGAAATCGGTCTTATGCGGGTGGAGAATATGGCGAGGCGTCGGATCACTCGCGTGTCGATCCAGTTAGCCCAGGAGATGCTGAATCCACCCGCCGAATAGAGCGACTACATTCCTGCGCCTGTGTATCGGCGCGTTCCGCGTCGGAATAGCCAGCTTCCTGCGGCAAGAAAGAAGATCGTCCATGCCACTTGCAGAACAAGTCCGCGTCGGACTTCTACGGGGCTCAGATCCCGGAGCAATATTTGGACGGGAAAGGCGTTCGTGAGACGAAAGTGCGTCCAACTAGACGCGTTTTGCAGCCACAGCGGAAGCGTCCCCAAGGGCACGATACGTCCAGACAGGAACGTCTCGGGCAAGTAGTACAGCCGCAAGACGGAAAAGAACTCAGTAGTCCACAGTGCGACCAGTGCTACACAGTAAGCGGCCGCGAAGCTTAGCATTTGTCCAAGAAAAAGCGAAGCGACGGCCTCCCACGAGAAGTATATGGGTGCGATATGGCTCTTCCCCGCGTAGGCGAAATACACCAGGACTGCAAGGGGCAAGAAGAGCACTAGCTTGCCGACGCGCCAGGCAAAGTTGCGGGGCAAGTTGAACGAGAAGAACCCGATCGGTCGAATAACTTGGCTGCTGAAGATGCCTTCGCGGATGTCCCAAGCGATGTCCCACATCAAGTGACAGGTAATGAACTGAGACGCGGTCATCGAGACCAAGTAGTAGCTGACCAGGTGAGCGCGATCCATTCCGCCAACGCCATTGGGCGCGGCGGCGAGCCATACCATCGGCAGGATGAGCGCGGTCTGGGCGTCGGCGAGTACCCAAATAAAGCTCGCTACCGGGTAGGCGAACAGCTCCTTCAAGTAGATCCAGAAGAGGGAGCGGGACTTTCGTGTCATCGGGCGAGCGCAGCGTCCACCTCTTGCGACGTAAGCTCTCGCCCTCCCTGACCCTCAAGATAGAACGCGGCTGCCGCACTGTCCGCCCATTGCCCAACTCGGGCCGCGAGGATGTTCCAGTTCAGGTCGCTAAACAACCTTGAGAAGCGGTACGGCATACCTCTTCCTCGCGGTGAGCGGATCTCCAAGACAGCTGTGCTCCCTGGAACAAGCGAGTAGCTGAACATGCGCTGGGACCGGTCAGCATCTTTGCCGCGCTGAGTCAACAGCTCTCGGACGCTCTGACGTCCTTCGATTACGTCGTACAAAGCCCTTGTGACTTGATTGGCAGTTGCAGTCGGGACGACCCGGCCGCCGAAGCTAGCGGTAAGTACGTCGAGCGCGACCGGTGTTTCGGCAGCGCTGGTGCTGGCCCTCACACCTACCATGGAGAGATCGAAAGCGTAAAGGACGCCAAGTAGGCGACTCAGCAATGCAGGAGAATCCTTGCAACAGATGGTGAACTCGGTGGCCCCGAGCTCCGGAATGGAACGCGCATCGACGGTGGGCTCGCCGTCTCGCGCCTTTTCTGCAAGGCGGTAGTGAAGCCGAACAAGCGATGGCGGAGTGCTGGTCAGATAGTGGGCGGGAAGGCTATCAATGAATGCCTGGACGCTTTCCTCATCTGTCTTCTCGTCTTGGAAGTGGCGGGTGAGTCGCCTGCGAACTGCCGGCATATCGGATTCTTGAGCGGCATCACCGGCATGCATAAGATCGGTGGTACTGTCGTATAGATCTCGCAGGAAGGTTTCCTGTGCCGCGGTCCATGCGTCTTGAGAGACCGCCTGCACGTCGGCCCAGGTGAGCAGGGTCAGCATATCGAGGCGCTCTTGAGTTCCGACAGTCTCACGAAAATCGCGAACGGTGTCCGGATTTTCTAAATCTCGGAGCTGAATGAAATGAGCCATCGTCAGGTGCTCCAACACAAGCCAGCTAACGAGATCGCTTAACTCAGGACGCAATCCCCAGCGCTCGCAGACACCCTGGGCTATTTTTGCTCCGCTCAGGCTGTGGGGATTGTCGGGATCCACTTTGCCTACATCATGCAGCAGAATGGCCAAATAGAGCGGCTGAAGGTCTGTGATCGAGTCCTTGATAGACCTGAGGTAGCCCTCTTGAATGGAGTCGAGGGCGCGGACCACTCGCAGCGTGTGCTCGAAAACCGTGTACATGTGCTGCCCGTCCCGGGACATCAGCGTTCGGCAGCGTGCAAGCTCTGGCAGGAGGGCAGTCAACAGGCCAGCGTCATCGAGGTTTCGGAGGGTTTTCTCTCCGTGCGCGACCGCATAAAGGGCCGCGCTCCCCGCGATGCTTGTGCCTGTAGAGAGACCCACGGGCTCTACTTTCAAGCCGAGGTCCGTGGCAATGCCAATGCCCGCCGCCGCTTCACCAAGGTCAGCTCCTGCAAGGACTCTCGCTTCGCCTCGGATCGCCAGAACTCCCCTGGATAGAGCGAAACGAGCTTCGGCCAGACTTGCCCGACCTTCCTCGTACACTCGGTGAAGTTGCAGAGCAGCTGCGCTCACCTGGGATGCAAGGTCGTAAGGATTCAGATCCAATATCTCCGCGATTTCATCGCGACGGGCTCGCGTGAGAAGGTCTTGATGCCTTTGGGTGACAAGGTGCAACAGGTTTCGAATCCGCAGTAAGTAAGAGTAGTCGCGCGATGGACGAAGTGCCTGACGACCGATGCAAGTGCCGATCCAACTCGCCGTCTGAAAGCATCGCAGACCGCCCGCGCCTTCCTTTAGTTGCGGCTCAACAACAAGAGGTGTGTCGTGGTACTTGGCGAACGCTTCCTCTCGCTCCTGAATTTTGCGGAGAACGAATTGGCCGACAGACATGGTCTCAGCCAGCGCGTCGAGGAGCCGAGCGTATTGGTCGATGGGACCACCGATAAGCCTTGCGTCGATGAGCCCGGTGCGGCTTTTCGCATCCAGCCCTGGCGTATCGGAAATGAGTAGAAAGGCGTAGCCAAGCTCGAGACCGAGCATTCGTGAGGCCTCTCCGACTCCCCTGAAGAATGCTTTGACTGCAGGATCGAGAACGGTTGGATTCTCGTGAGCCGGAACGACCGCGAGGTCAACATCGGAATATGGGCTTAGCTCTCGGCGGCCATAGCCCCCGGTTGCAACCACACAGAAGGGAAGCATGCCACCTTCGGCAACGTCCCTTGCCACCAACTGAATGGCATCGTCGACCAGCGCCGTGTGTTCCTCGCACCAACCGAGCCCTCGCGGGTTCTCCCTGAGGGAAGCAACAAGCTCGCGCCTTTGCACCGCCAGAGCGTGCAGACGGTCTTGGAGGGCAGCATTCATGGGTTCACATAATACAGCGGCTCGTTCTCGAGCAACTTGTCCATCTTGTCGGTTAATCCTCGATCGAGCATAAGCATGATGGGCGTGAGGACGATCGCCGCCGGTATGCAGACTCCCACCAAAATTGAACCCAGCCTCTGGAACATTAGACGTATTACTTGCGATGTCTGAACCCGATGGCTAAGCGCCCATGTGGGAGGCACCACCAGGACCAGGCAGAGGATCACGATTGCGATCCCGGCCAGGATGCTTGAACCGAAAAGATACTCCGGCGGGACTCCTATAAGGAGCAAGGTCGAGGCTCCAGGAGCGATGTCGCCAAAGAAGTAAATTCCCAAGACAACGATGAGAGACACGGCGAAGACCGTTACGGCAAGTTCGAAGAGGGTGCCCAAGCTCTTGAGGCGCCGCCGATCTGCTTCTACGGGAGTGACGATCTGGAAGAGCACGGCCATGACAACAAGTAAGCCGACCATCGGGAGTTTTACCAGCGCTGCCGAAGCCCACCCCAGAGATATGGCGATCAGACTTAGAACGGGCACCTTGACAGACGGTCGAGCAGGCCACAGGACTGCAACCGTTCCCACTAGATAAAGGACAGCCCCGCATAGTCCAATCATGAGCAGAGTGCCCGGCAGAGCCCCTGTCATAGACGAGAGGTCAAGCACTTCGAGCGGATTCTGAATCGCGGGGTCTGTAGAAGTGAAGACGGACCATGCTTCCGCATGTCTCAGCTTCGCCTCTACCTCTTCTGCTGCCGCGTCCCCTAGAATCTCCTGAACCTTCGACTTGAAGAGGTACCGAGAATCGTATCGCTCCTTTCGGCTAGCGGCTCCGCCGGGTTTGATATTGCACGCAAGGTCAAACATCTCCTCGCCCACCCTTCCGACGGAGATCGCTCTCGAGCCATCGATGAGCAGCGAGGAGTTGCGTAGCACGGACAAGCGGAGTAACAAGTCCGGTGCGAGATTCATCCCCGCCGAGGAAAGGAGCCAGCGGCTGAAGGACTCGATCTCACGGACCGAAGCTGCCGACCTCTGCAAGTATGCCAAGTTCGATTGCCAGCTTAGGCGGATCCTGCTACTCTCGCCAAGCCAGTTCTGCAGTCGAACCAGGCGATTGCTCTGGTAATCGTTCCAACTCTTGCAACCTTGGGCGCCAAACCAGATCTTCTTCGCAGCTTCGTTTCTTCCGAGTTCGCGAAGATACACAGCCGAGATTTGCCGCCAAAAAGCATTCTCGGGTTCCGCGTGCGCGGCGGCGTCGACGATCTTCAGCAGGGCCGCCAGTTCTTCACGCGTACGGCGTTGTCCCGAAACTTGACGATCCGAACCTGCTTGGACCCACGTGCTTGCGTCTTCGAGGCTTCTGGGTTGAGGCAATGAATTAGATTCACCGCTCACATATCGGTTCGGAGCTTGAAGCACCAAGCTTGAAGGCTGATTCCAATATCCGAGCACGACGGGCCGCGAAATCGGATGAATGATAAGAGTAATAAGAGAGCCGAGAGCCGCGCCGAAAAATGCACGACTCCAGCCGCTCATTCGGTGCGAGAGATCGGTCGGTCAAGGTTTAGCGAAGGGAGTCCTCGATTGATGCGCATGGCAGCGCCGAGCGGCTCACGCCGCACAGGACTGTCGGCGGTGCGGGTCACGATCGTGAGAGCGCAGAGGACAGCGATGCCGGCAATCGCAGCACCCATCAGTGCGGGCGACCAATACCCAAACCCCATCGAGGTGCGCCCCTCGCGGAACGCTAGCGTGACTCGCTCGTCGAAAGTGTCGCTTGGTTCCGCGTCCAAAGCCAAGTCGCACAGAGCCCCAAAAGCCCCAACTGCTTGCTCTTGAACGTGTTCGCAGCGAGGGCAAATACTAGAGTGCCTCGAAACAAAGGCATCTTCACTCGAATTGAGCTGGCGATCCCGGCTTTCGTTCACCAGCCGTGCGAACCTTTTGCACGTCAGGTTCAGCATTAGCCCTGCATTGCCTCCACCCACAGCTTGCGGAAGCGCTCCCGCGCAGTGTGGAGCCGAGAGCGCACCGTGCCCACGGGGACGTTCATAACTTCTGCAACCTCGTCATAGCTCAACTGCTCCATTTCCCGAAGCACGAGAGTTGTACGAAGTTCCGCTGGTAGCTGTTGCAGGAGTTTTTCCACGACGACGCGATTTTCAACCGAACCACCTTCGTGGGGTTGCACGGAGTCGAGGTCAGCGATTTCGGCGCGTTTGAGGCGCAAGCGGTCCATGCAAAGTCGCACGCAAATGCGGTAGAGGTAGCCCGCAAAAGCACGGTCGTCCCGCAGCTTGGCAATTTCTCGGAAGCCCTTGAGGAATGCTTCCTGAGCCACGTCTTCCGCCTCATGGCGGTCGCGCAGCAGGTTGCTGGCAGTCCGGATCATTCGTGCGCGGTGCCGAGCGACGAGTGAAGCCAAAGCGGCTTCGTCGCCAATACGGCAACGCGCTACCCAGTAGCGCTCTTGTGCCGCAAAATCCGCGGGTGTATAGCTTTGCGCATCAAACATGGTTCCGGCGACGGTGCTCATCTATATTAACACGACGAGGCTTTAGACCTATACAGTTCGTGCATATTCTTCCGCTCAGGTAAAGAGCCGGAACTAACCGAAGCGGCCGGAAATGTAGTCTTCGGTCTGTTTTTCCCTGGGAGTTAGGAAGAGGTCGCGGGTTGGCGCCACTTCGATTAGCTTGCCCATCATGAAGAAGGAGGTCGTGTCGCTAGCCCGCTGCGCCTGTTGCATGTTGTGAGTGACGATCACGATCGTGAACTTTTCTTTGAGCTCGAAGATGAGGTCCTCGATGCGGGATGTCGCGATCGGGTCCAGGGCTGAGCACGGCTCATCCATGAGGATGACCTCGGGATCAACCGCCATCGTGCGGGCAATGCAAAGTCGCTGCTGCTGACCGCCAGAGAGCTGAAACGCGGAGTCCTTGAGCTTGTTGTGCACTTCATCCCAGAGGGCGGCTCCTTTAAGGCAGCGCTCGACTATGTCGTCGAGATCGCTTCGCTTCTTCACGCCGTGAATCCGCGGGCCATATGCGATGTTGTCGTAGATCGACATAGGGAAAGGGTTGGGCTTCTGGAAGACCATTCCGACTTCCTTACGAAGCTCGACGGGGTCGACGTCCTCGCTATAAATGTTCTGCCCGTCAAGAGTGATTTCGCCTTCCAGCCGAGCCCCATCGATGAGGTCGTTCATACGGTTGAGGCAGCGCAGAAAAGTGGACTTACCGCACCCTGAGGGGCCGATGAGCGCGGTCACCTGGTTAGGGGCGATCTCTAGATCGATGCCTTGGAGCGCCTGCTTGGCACCATAGAAGAAGTTGACTCCGCGAGCGGTGATCTTCGGCTCAATTGTTTGAGTCGGGCTGGGCTCGCTCATCTCCAGAGTCATCATGGCACTTTCAGAGTACTTCTCCAATGTTAAGAGCCTGTTTTCGGGGCCAGTCTTACCGCGTGGGCGATTTTTGCCCAAGAGTGCAGACTCTTTGGCTCCGCAACCGAGAGGTCGATTGCCAGCCAAACGATCTCGCCAGACTTCGAGACAATACGGGCGTGATCACTTTCCGCTGCGATGGATTCTGCCAGGCTGAGTGGCAACCTTAGCGCCGCTTTGTCCTTTGCTGGCTGGAGCGTGGCAAAGATCTTCCCACTGACGCGGAAATCGGGGTGCCCGTGGTGCTGCTCTTCCTCTGCTGCCTCGAGCGACAGGAATAGGCATCGTGCGTCTTCGAGGGTCATGCCAAGAGCTTATGGGTCGGAAGACCCGGGCCGGTCGGGGAAGCCCCCTGTCAGCAATTAGCCAACAGGGGAAGATCCGATTATTTGTCGAGCGTAACTGCCACTCGCTCTTGGAGAGCGGCTTGAGCAGCGGCGAGGCGTGCGATCGGCACCCGGAAGGGCGAACAGCTAACATAATTCAGGCCCAAGCGGTGGCAGAAGTAGATCGACTCGGGGTCGCCGCCGTGCTCGCCGCAGATTCCGCACTTGAGGTCTCCGCGGGTTCCTCGACCTTCCTTAACTGCGAGCTCCATCAGCCGGCCGACGCCGGCCTGATCAATGGTCTCGAACGGATTGGACGGCAGAATCTTCATTTCGGCGTACTTGCCCAGGAACTTGCCCTCGGCGTCGTCTCGCGAGAAGCCGAAAGTCGTCTGGGTCAGGTCATTGGTGCCGAAGCTAAAGAACTGGGCATATTCCGCGATCTCGCCGGCGGTGAGAGCCGCACGCGGCAGTTCGATCATGGTGCCGAACATGTATGGGATCTCGACTCCCTGCTCCTGGACGATCTTTTTGGCTTCGCTTTCCAGTTGGCCCTGCACGACCCTGAGCTCGTTCACGGTCGACACGAGTGGGATCATGATCTCGGGATAGACGCGCTTGCCCTGCTTGATAAGCTTCGCAGCGGCCTGGAGTATCGCGCGAGTTTGCATCACAACCAGGCCAGGCAGGATGATTGAAAGGCGGACGCCGCGCAGGCCGAGCATCGGATTCGATTCCTTCATCGCCTCGATTTCGTGAAGGAGCTTCGTTTTCTCGGCCAGCTTCGCTGCGGTTTCAGGAGTGGCCGCATATTTCGCTTCGTCCTCGAGCTGGGTCACTTCACGGATGACCTGGTCGTACGAAGGAAGGAATTCGTGCAATGGCGGGTCGATAAGCCGAACCGTGACCGGCTTACCCTCCATCGCCTCGAAGATGCCTTCAAAGTCCGCTTGCTGGACGATCTGCAGCTTGTCGAGCATCTCCTGCTGGACTGCGGGGTCCTTAGAGAGGATCAGCTCTTGAACGAGCGGGAGTCGCTCCGGCTCGAAGAACATATGCTCGGTGCGGCAAAGGCCGATGCCTTCCGCGCCGAATTCGACGGCTTGGCGGGCGTCGCGCGGGTTGTCCGCATTCGCTCTGACGCCAAGCTTACGTGACTCGTCCGCCCAGACCATCAGCTCGCCAAATGAGCCGCTGACTTCGGGCGCGATGAGCTGGAGCGCGCCAAGATAGACGCTGCCCGATGAACCGTCCATCGTGATGATGTCGCCTTCTCGGACGACCGTGCCGCCAACTGAGAACTGTCGGGCGTGCGTATCCACATTGAGAGCCTCGGCGCCTGCCACGCACGGGATGCCAAATCCGCGAGCCACGACCGCTGCGTGCGAAGTCTTGCCTCCGCGCGCGGTCAGGACGCCCTGGGCGGCCATCATGCCGTGCACGTCGTCGGGGTTTGTCTCGTCGCGGACCAGGATGACCTTGTGCCCGGCTCCGCCGTGCATTCCGCGCTCCGCGGCCGTATCGGCATCGAAGACGACCTCACCGACTGCGGCACCTGGAGAGGCCGCAAGCCCGGTCGCGAGCTTGTTGGCTCCGTCGATCACCGAAGGATCGATTCGCGGGTGCAGAAGTTGGTCCAGGTGAGAGCCGGTGACTCGCTGAATGGCGGTCGCCTTGTCGATGAGACCTTCCTTGACCATCTCCACGGCGATGCGCACCGCCGCCGGTCCTGTGCGCTTGCCCGAACGGCACTGAAGCATGAACAGCTTGCCGTGCTCGATCGTGAACTCGATGTCCTGCATGTCCTTGTAATGGGCTTCAAGGGTGTCGCAGGTGCGGATGAACTCCCCGTAGACCTCGGAGTTCTGGGTCTCAAGCTGCGAGATTGGAACCGGAGTTCGGACACCGGCCACGACGTCTTCGCCTTGAGCATTCATCAGATACTCGCCGAAGACGTGCTTTTCGCCCGTGGAGGGATCGCGGGTGAACGCGACGCCCGTGCCGCAATCGTCCCCGGCGTTGCCGTAAACCATCGACTGGACGTTAACGGCGGTGCCGATCTCGTCCGGAATCTTCTCGGTGCGGCGGTAGAAGATCGCGCGATCGTTGTTCCAGCTCTTGAAGACCGCTTCGATCGAAAGCTCAAGCTGCTCGTACGGGTCGCTGGGGAACTCGCGTCCGGCTTCCGTCTTCACGTGATCGAGGAACAGATGGGAGATCTCCTTGAGATGCGCAGCGGTAAGGTCGAGATCGGTCTTCGCGCCGACCTTTGCCTTGTACTCGGCGAAGATCTTCTCATCAAAGGCGTGCTTGCTGATGCCGAAGGCGACGTCGCTCAGCATCATGATGAGGCGCCGGTAGGAGTCGTAGACGAACCGCTCGTTTCCTGTTTCCGCAATCAGGGCTTGGATGGTCGTCTCATTAAGTCCCAGGTTCAGGACGGTGTCCATCATGCCCGGCATGGAAAACTTGGCGCCTGACCGGACGGACACGAGTAGAGGCTTTGTCGAGCCTCCGAAGGTCCGGCCCATCGTCTTCTCGACGTCGCCGACGGCGGCATGCACCTCACCCATCAAGGCCTCTGGCAGCCTACGGCCTACCTCGTAATACTCGTTGCAGACTTCGGTCGTGATGGTGAAACCAGGAGGGACGGGCAGGCCGATCTTCGACATTTCGGCAAGGTTTGCACCCTTGCCTCCAAGAAGATCGCGCATGCTCTTGTCGCCCTCGCGGAAGAGGTAAACGCGCTTATTACTCATAGAAATTGCTACTCCGAGACGGGAGGTTTCAGGCACTCGGCACCGTTGGCGGATGCGCTGGAATGCAGGGGAGTTTACCGGAGGAGCCTTAGGGCTCCTGTCAGGGAAATGCGTGACGGTGCGCGATTCTACGCCTCTGACGTGGTGCGCTGGAGCACCTCAAACGAATGTTCGAAGACCAACTGGGTCAAGGGACTCCAGTTGTGATAGATGTCCGGCAGCTCGTCTAAAGTGACAAGCTTCCGTGCCTTGGATTCCTCGGCCATGCCAATCGGCACGAGCTCTTTCACATTGGCAACAAAGCAGTCCGCCCATCGTGTCTCATTCCGCTCGGAGATTTGATAGGAGCCGATGTATTGGAGGCCGTCGAGCACGACTCCACCCTCCTCGAGAGCTTCCCTCCGGACAGCTTCAGCGCTTGACTCGCTCGGCTCCACCCGGCCACTCGGGATGCACCAACCTCGATCCACGATGTCGCAGATCACGACCTTGTCATCGAGCCAGGGGAAGACAAGCGCGGCAAAGGCGCGAAGCGGCGGACGAAAAGGAGCCGGATAGAACTGGAGGCGTTGGCGTCCGTACATCCCGGATGGGAATCGCTTCAAGGACGAATCACCACTTTTCCAATCACCCGGCTCATCTCTATCGGGCCGAACTCGCGGCTATCTTCCGACACTCTGCGGTTGTCGCCAATCACATACAGGTAACCGGGCGGGATGGTGAACGGCTGCTCCAAAACTGAGCGGTTCCGAGGATAGTTGAAGAAATCCACCCTGTCGCCAGGAAGGAAATAGACGCGCTTGATGAGATAGCCCGTCGCCGAGTTCTCATCGCGGAAAACGACGATGTCCTTCTGCTTGATCGGACCCACGAGCCAGTACGCGCTGCTGGCCCACACGCGGTCGCCGCTTCTCAAGGTTGGCAGCATGGACGGGCCGGAAACGATCACCGCACGGAAGGTCCGTTGAAAGAAGATAACGAAGCCGAGGATGAGGAGCAGGGTCGCGCCGAAGCTGGTAAATGCGCGTTTCTTCGACCTCATCATCCCTGCCTGCCAGGCTCCTGCTTGCGGAGTCGGTCCGCTATACTCTAGGATCCGACGTTATTATCGGCTTGTAAAGAATGAAGCCTCTCCAAGAAAGCATAACTCAATACTCGAGCGAGCTCATCCTCCTCTTGCTAGCTTCAGTTCTTATCCTTATCGTTGTGACCTTCGGATTGGCGAAACGGTTGCGCAAGCTAAACGCAAATTGGAAGCAGATTTTTGAGGGCGCGCAAGGCGAGAACATTGAGCGCATGCTGCTCACGCACCTTCGAGATCGGATGGATATCTCCGAGCGGCTCGATCGATTGGATCTGGCTGTGGACGCCTTAATGGAGGACATGAAGTCTGCCAAGCGTTTCGTCGGTTTGGTCCGATATGACGCTTTCGAGGATGTCGGAGGCGCGCAGAGTTTTGCTCTGGCGATTTATGACGAGCAGGGAGATGGCGTGATCGTCACAAGCGTCGTTGGTCGAAGCGACTGCCGCGTTTACTCGAAGCCATTGTTTAGGGGGCGTTCGGAGCGGAATCTCTCGCAAGAAGAGCAGCGAGCGATCAAAGAGGCGCGCGATTTGGGGCCGAAGACCCTTCTATCACCGTAAGGAGAACTCCCTGTGACCGAGAGCGGCCAAGAAGACGTTATGCTGATCGAACGCGCGCAGCGCGGTGATCGCTCGGCGTTCGACGCTTTGGTCGTCAAGCATCAGGAACGCGCTTACCACTACGCGTACCGGCTCACCCGGAACCAAGAGGAAGCCTCCGATGTGGTCTCGGACGCCTTTGTTCGTGTTTTCAACGCTCTGAAGAACTTTAAGGGGAACAGTTCATTTCCGACGTGGATGTACCGAATCCTCACGAACTGCTTCTTGGACCTGCGGAAGAAGGATAAGTCCAAGCTGAACGTTGCCTTGGAAGCGGACGACTCCCCCCGTGAGCTTCCCGACACAGGTCCTGGCCCGGAAGAAGAGGTCACCAAGAGCGAACGGCAGCTTCAGATGGAGTCGGCGGTGAACTCGCTGCCGGAATACCAGCGGGCGCTAATCATCATGTACCACGCCGAAAATCTCTCCTATGATGAGATCGCCGCCGCTCTGGATTTGCCTGTTGGGACTGTCAAGAGTAGGCTAAACCGAGCCCGACTGATTTTGCGCGACATGCTCATGAAACATTTGGAACTTTTCCATAGCTGAGCGGGTCCAAACTGCTGAGGGCGGCGAGTTCGTGCAGCCCAGAGTCGGATACAAGCAGGGAGAGCGCTTGTTGTCTAGACCAAATAAGACAACTTGTTTCGTACGACCTTTTGTGACTGAATCTGGCCCTCTATGAACCGCGATAAAGCCCGAGAGTTCTTTTCTTCCTACGCCGAAGGCACCCTTGAGCAGGGGCTCCGTGGCAGCTTGGAGTCGCGTCTTGGCAGCGACCACGAGTTGCAGCGCGAGTTCATCTCATTTCGCCAAACGGTGGATGAACTCGAGAACCTTCAGTACCTCAAGGCTCCAGTTCCGGCGGACCTGCATGAAAAGATCGCCGCGCGGCTTGATCGACACATTTGGGAGCAAAAGCAGGCAGCTAAGCCCGCGTGGACAGGATGGCTCCGCAACATGGCCATTGCTGGCGTCGGTGCCCTGGCGATCGTGGGCGCTGCGTTTTCGATTTTCCATCATGGCGGGAGTGCGGCCACGGCATCTTTGATTGGCTTTGCGCCAAACCAAATTGAGGCGGAGCCGGTTGGCAACAGTGTCCGCGTTCGTTATCTTGCGACCGGCAAGCAGACCATCAGCGTGGATTCGGCAGGAAAGGGGCTCAAGTCAGACAAGCTGAACTCCGATGACCGGTGGGAGACGATTTTAACCAACCCGAATCCGACCGCTGTTCTATTCCGAGTGGCGGTTGTCGGGGACGAGCATCCGCTCGAGATAGCGGTGCCCGGCGAGTCGGGAGTTCACAGCAAGACCGGTCAGGGATCCGTCGAGGATCTCGCCAAAGCAATCGCCGACACGTATAAGGTTCCGGTCATTCTAGCTGGACGCGATTTTAACGAGTCGGTGACCTGGAAATTCGACCAAACCGAGATATTCAAAGCGGCTGGAACTTCTCTGGAGGGCCGCAACTACTCCGTGGAAGTGAAGAGCGGTAACGCTCTTTGGATCACGAAGAACGAATAGCCGAGCCCTTTATCGAAGCTATCGTGCGCTCAAGCTCAAGGTGGAGCTTGTTTTCCAAGTCGCTTGCCTGATCCGCCGTCGTTAAATAGGTCGGA
>Ga0070660_100001392_pt1 | contig 16462 bp, 15 predicted proteins | sample KBSC33metaG_FD_64670 | JGI IMG/M metagenome (GOLD analysis project Ga0070660, IMG submission 64670) | Corn rhizosphere microbial communities from Kellogg Biological Station, Michigan, USA - KBS C3-3 metaG | ecosystem: Host-associated > Plants > Roots > Rhizosphere > Soil ... | reverse complement strand
GCTCGATCATGTCGGCTTCACTTCGTCCTTCGATGCCGAGGAGAAAGCGGCGCTCAAGGCGAAGCTCGAACCGCTGATCGAGCCGCCCGGTTTCACCGGCGATGCGCCCGGCGGCCAGAGCCGCTGGTCCACCGAGCGCTCGACCGCATGGCAACCGCTCCGGCCGGATTTGGTGGTGGAGGTGCGCTACGATCAGGTCACCGGCTGCCGTTTCCGCCACGGCACCACCTTCCTCCGCTGGCGCCCCGACAAGGCGCCACGCCAATGCCGGATGGATCAGCTCGCACGCGAGCTCAAACCCGCCGAGCTCGAGCAATTGCTCGGCCTTTAGATTTGTCCAATTTGGCCTCCGCCGCCGCCTCGGCTAGGGGCGTACGGAAATGAACTCCGACGCAGCCCTTTCCGCCTGGATTCGCGACAAGCTCGGCCATCAGCCGCGCGACATTGCCTTGTTCCGCCGCGCGCTCACCCATGGCAGCCAGGGCGGGCCGTCCTATCAGCGGCTCGAATTCCTGGGCGATCGCGTGCTCGGCCTGTCGATCGCGGCCTGGCTATACGATCAATTCCCCGACGATCCCGAAGGCAAATTGTCCGCGCGCTTGAACGCCGTGGTCAGCCGCGAGGCGTGCGCCGAGGTCGGCCGCGATCTTGGCGCGCCCGAGCATCTGATCCTCGGCAAGCAAGCGCGCGAGGATGGCGCGCAGCTGAGCGACAATGTCGTCGGCGACGTGGTCGAGGCGTTGATCGGCGCGCTCTATCTCGAATCTGGGCTCGATGGCGCCGCGGCCTTCGTGCGCCGCGCCTGGGACGGTAAGCTCGATCCCCGGGACGAGGCGCCCAAGCATCCCAAATCGGCGCTCCAGGAATGGGCCGCCGCGCGCCAGTGCGCGCCGCCCGTCTACAAGCTCGTCGGCCAGTCCGGCCCGCACCATGCGCCGGTTTTCACGGTCGAGGTGACGGTCGGCGGCAGGCGCGGCGGCCGCGCCACCGCCGGAGGATCGTCCAAGCAGGAGGCGGAAACCGCCGCCGCCGCCACTTTGCTCAAGGAACTCGCATGACCGAACGCTGCGGCCTGATCGCCGTGGTCGGCGCCCCCAATGCGGGCAAGTCGACCTTGGTCAATGCGCTCGTCGGTCAGAAGGTCGCGATCGTCAGCCCCAAGGCGCAGACCACGCGCACGCGGCTGATGGGAATCGCGATCGAGGGCGAGGCGCAGCTTCTGCTCGTCGACACGCCCGGTATCTTCGATCCCCGCCGCCGGCTCGACCGCGCGATGGTCGCCGCCGCCTGGGGCGGGACCGAGGGCGCGGACCTGATCGCTCTGGTGATCGATGCAAAATCCAAGTTCAACAGCACCGCGCGCGCGCTCGTCGATCAGGTCGCCGCGCGGCCTGAGCCCAAGATCGTCGTGCTCAACAAGGTCGACGTCGCCGACAAGGAGCCGATGCTCGCCCGCGCCGCCGAATTGCAGGCGATGCTCGATCCGCAGGCGATCTTCTTCGTCTCGGCTCTGTCGGGCGACGGCGTGCCCGAGCTCAAGCGCGAGCTGGCGAAATGCATGCCCGAAAGCCCGTGGCATTTTCCCGAGGACCAGGTGTCCGACGCGTCCGAGCGCATGCTCGCGGCCGAGGTCACGCGCGAGCAGCTCTATCTGCAATTGCGCGCCGAGCTGCCTTACGACAGCGCGATCGAGACCGAGAAATATGAGGAACGCCGCGACGGATCGGTGGCGATCCACCAGCAGATATTGGTCGCGCGCGACACGCAGCGCGCGATCATCCTGGGCCATCGCGGCGCACGGCTCAAGGAAATCGGCCAGAAAGCGCGCGAGGAGCTGAGCCGCATCACCGGCCAGACCGTCCATCTCTTCCTCCACGTGAAGGTCAATCCGCGCTGGGAAGAGGATCGCGGCCTCTATCAGGAAATCGGGCTCGACTGGGTCGATTGACCCAAGCTCCGACAGGTGAATATCAGCCTAGAGCGGTTCCCGATCCGATTGCATCGGATCGGCCGCTCTAGATCTTTGTTTTACCGCGATTTCCGAGTCGCCGGGTGATTCCACCCGGCTAGAAATCGCTCTAGGCGACGATCCGATCCGGATTGCGCAACATGGTGACGATACGCTCACATTCCTCCCGCAGCGCTTCGGTGCGCGTGCGCATATCGGTACTGATCAAGCGGGTCTGCTGCGCGACGGTCGCGGTTTGCCCGAACATTCCGTCGAGGGAATCCAGGGCCTCGCGTGCCGCGCCGGTCGCGATCTCGATCGTGCCGATCATCTGCTGAAGTTCGGCATTCGCGTTGTGCTGGCGTTCGGTCACCTCGATCGTCTGCATCGCCGAGGACGTCACCGATCCGAGCGCGGAACTCAAAGCGGTGCTCACGTCGACCGCGGAGTTCGTGGCCAGGCTGATATCGTTGATGCGTTCGACGATATCGAGCGCGGTGGTTGCAGCCTGCCGCGAGAAGCTTTTCACTTCCTGCGCGACCACGGCGAAGCCCCGTCCCACATCGCCGGCCCGCGCCGCCTCCATCGTCGCGTTCAACGCCAGAAGCTTGGTGGCATGGCTGATGCCGCTGATGCGGTTCGAAGCCTGTTGGATCGACGCCACGCTGCGGGTCAGCGTTTCATTTGCCTCCTGCGCGGTCGCTGAATGCCGTGCCGCCTCGATCATCATCTCGGCGGAGTGGCGCGCTTTCACGCTCACCATGTCGATGCCCGCGGCAATCGAACGCAGCCTGTCCAGCATCTCGCAGGTCATCTCGCTCGTCCGGGCCGAGATTGTATGAGCCGTTTCCGCCTGTTTCTGCTGGTCGACGATCGTGGCCATGGTTCGATCCGCGCTGACGTCGAGATCGCTTGCCGCGATGCGCAAATTGTCGATCAACGATCCGATTGTCTCCTGCAGCCTGTCCGCGATCGCGCACGAAGCGGCGCTCATCTCGACCCTGTGCCGCTCCTCCGCCAGCAACCGCCGCCGCACCTCGCTTTCACTTTCCCGCCGGGCATCGCTCAAGTCGGTCAGCGCCTTCTCCGCTGCCAACCGCGCCGATTGTTCCTTGGCTGCCGACCGTTCGGCGACTCGGGACTTGGTCTCCAGATCCAGGTTCAGACGCAGCACCCGCCGCATAAGCGCCACCGAAATCACCAGGAACAGCAAGGTGCAGCCTGCGATCAGCGGGAGAATGGCATGGAATGCCTTCAGCCCCGGCGTGAGGCGGGTCCAGGTGAAGACGGCGATGACGCGACCGCGCCAATCGACCAGATTGGTCGACGGATCCGATTCACCAGAGAGGGTCGGACGCACCCGGCGAAGGTTGGGCAGGCCAAATCCCGTCGACCATTCCGTCAGAAGGGGTTGATCGATGACACGGATGTCGACGAAGATACGATACGTGCCGCGGTCGAGCACAGCCGGCCCCGCCTCCCGAACGATCGGCGAAAAGGCGATCAGCGCAGGCGTGCCGCCGAAACGGGCCAGCAGGACGGTCGCATCGTTCTTCTTGCGCACGTCGGATTCGGTCGCTGGCACTCTCGCCAGCAATTCCCGCATGGTCTCGCGGGAGATCATCTTGCTCAAGGGCGGCACCACCTTTCCCGGCAGATGGCCGAACAAGGTGATGCCGGTTGCATCGATGATATAGTTTCGCGCTATCGGCGTTCCGTAATTCGAATGGATCCACCGCCCATCCATCGATCCGTAAACATGCGCGAAGGCATCGTCCCAATGCGAATTGATGAAGGTCTCGTTGCTGATCCGCGATCGTTCGCGATCCACCGCTCCAGCGATGGTGGCGGCGGCAAGCTTGTCCGCATCCGCGTCCGCATACCGTATCAGGAAGCCGATCACGAGCGTGGAGCTCAGAAATGCCACGCCCGACAGGCCGAGCAATAATATCGTGATGGAGTATCGCGCGCCCCACGCGGCTCTGCGCGGAATGCGCGCGGCAAGTGACCCGAGTTTCGAGAACGACGCGACCGACACCAACCGCCTTATTCTGAAATATAGTTAACATTATATTTGGTGCTGATCGGTAGTTCCCGCACTGCTCCGATGCCGATGGCATGGACATGCCGCGCTATTCCCGGCGGAACGAGACAGGCTTGAATATCGGCGAACGCTGGAACCCAGCCATCCGTCAGGCTTTGAATCGGCTTCGCAACGAGGATTTGGACAATGGCGGCGCGGGCCTATTGGCAAGGACAGATCAGGCTGGCGCTGGTCTCGATACCGGTGGAAATATACTCCGCCACCAGGAGCGGGGCGACGGTCGCCTTCAACCAGATCCACGAGCCTTCGGGCAAGCGCATCAAATATGAGAAGGTCGCCCCCGGCATCGGCCCGGTCGATCCGGAGGAGATCGTCAAAGGCTATCAATATGAGAAGGGCAAATATGTCCTGCTGACCGACGAGGAGATCGAGGCGGTCAAGCTGGAGAGCAAGAAGACGCTCGAGCTCACCCAATTCGTCGACGCGAGCGAAATCGACGCCATCTATTACGACAAGCCTTATTATGTCGTCCCTGCCGACGATCTGGCGGAGGAAGCGTTCGTCGTCTTGCGCGAGGCGTTGCGCAAGGCGAAGAAGGTCGGCCTCGGCCAACTGGCGCTGCGCGGCCGCGAATATGTCGTGAGCCTGAAACCCTGCGGGCGCGGCATGGTGCTGGAGACGCTGCGCTATGCCGACGAGGTCAACAAGGCCGCCTCTTATTTCCGCGAGATCGGCGACGCCAAGCCCGACGAGGATCTGCTCGATCTCGCCGCCACCCTGATCGACAAGAAGACCGGCCCGTTCCATCCGGACGAATATCATGACCGCTATATCGATGCGCTCAAGGATCTGATCGCGCGCAAGCGTAAGGGTAAGACGATCGAGGCGGAGGACGAGGAAACGCCGGCCCAGTCGCGTGGCTCGAACGTGGTCGACCTGATGGCGGCGCTCAAACGCTCGCTGGAGCGGCCGGGCGCCGCCAACGACGAAGCGGTGAAGACCAAGCCTGCCCGAGCCGCGCGCACCTCCCCCGCGAAGAAGGCCGCGGCGAGGGACGATCAGCCCGCCAGGAAAACCCCGGCCAGGAAGCGGGCGTGATGATTCTGGCGATCGCTCCCTCCCCCCTTGTGGGGGAGGGCTGGGGAGAGGGGTTCGTGGAAGCGGGCTCGATGCCCGCTGACGCGATTAGCTGCCCAAACCTCGCGCTGCGCGCTCGCCCCCTCTCCCAACCCTCTCCCACAAGGGGAGAGTGCTAGATGGCTCGCAGCCCCGCTAAATCCGACGACCCCCTCGCCAAATATAATTCCAAGCGCGACTTCTCGAAGACTGCGGAGCCGGCCGGCATTCCCACCAGGGATGACAGCCATATCTTCATGGTCCAGAAGCATGACGCGACCCGGCTCCACTGGGATTTCCGGCTCGAACTGGACGGCGTGCTCAAAAGCTGGGCGGTGACGCGCGGCCCCTCCCCCAATCCCGACGACAAGCGGCTTGCCGTCCGCACCGAGGACCATCCCCTCGCCTATGCGACGTTCGAGGGCACGATCCCCAAGGGCCAATATGGCGGCGGCACGGTGATGCTGTGGGACCGCGGCACCTGGACGCCGGTTCCGGGCAAGGATCCGCGCGAGACGCTCGAGGAAGGCCATCTCCATTTCACGCTCGATGGCGAGCGAATGAAAGGCGAATGGCTGATGGTCCGCCTGAAGCCGCGCGGCAATGAGCGCACCGAGAATTGGCTGCTGCGCAAGGTCGACGATCATTATGCCGGCGGCAGCGGCGACCTGGTCGATCGCTGCCTGACCAGCGTCGCCACCGGACGCACCATGATCGAGATCGCCGCGGGCAAGGGCGGCAAGAGCCAGTGGGATTCCAACCGGGATCCCGACGACCAGCCCGGCGTGAAGGCGTCGCCCCGGCGGAGGCCGGAGCGTGGGGCAAAGGCCCAAACCTCCACCGCCTCCAAATCCTCCAGCGGCCCCGGCCTCCGCCGGGGCGACGGTAAGATGCCGCCCTTCCGCGCACCCCAGCTCGCCACCCTGGTCGATCATGTGCCGTCCGGCTCGAACTGGATGCACGAGATCAAATATGACGGATACCGCACCTTGCTCGCGGTCGGGGGCGGCAAGGCCAGGGCCTACACCCGCACCGGGCTCGACTGGTCGGACCGCTTCGCCCCGATCGTCGCGGCGGCGGCCGAACTGGAAGGCTCGGCATTGATCGACGGCGAAGTGGTCGCGCTCGACAAGGATGGCCGGCCGAGTTTCCAGGCGCTCCAGGCGAGCCTCAAGGAGGGGAGCGGCACGCTTGCTTATTTCGCGTTCGACCTGCTCACGCGCGATGGCGAGGATCTGACGGCACTCCCCAATCTCGATCGCAAGGAAAAGCTGAAGGACCTGCTGGCCGACGCTCCCGAGCCGATCCGTTTCTCGGACCATGTTCTTGGACAGGGCGAGAAACTGTTCGACAGCCTGTGCAAGCAGGGTCTCGAAGGCGTCGTCTCCAAGCGCATCGACGCGCCCTACCGCGTCGACAAGCGCACCCAGACTTGGCTCAAGGTCAAATGCCTCCACCGCCAGGAACTGGTGATCGTCGGTTGGACGCCCTCGGACAAGGGCCGCGGCTTCCGGTCTCTGCTGCTTGGCCTGCACGAGGGCGGCAAGCTGCGCTACGCGGGCAAGGTCGGCACCGGTTTCGGCATGGCGTTGATCGACGAGCTCATGACCAGAATGAAGCCGCTCGAACGCAAGACGCCCACGGTCGACGCACCGCGCGCGGCGGTGCGCGGCGCGCACTGGATCACGCCCAAACTGGTTGCCGAGATCGCCTTCACCGAGTGGACCGACGAGGGCCTGCTGCGCCACCCCAGCTTCATCGCCTTGCGCGAAGACAAACCGGAAAGCGAAGTGGTGCGGGAGACTCCGGTCGCTCCCCCCTCCCCTTCAGGGGAGGGGCCGGGGGTGGGGCCGACTCCCAAGCACAACGCCAGAAAAGGAGGCCCCACCCCAATCCCTCCCCCAAAGGGGAGGGGCTCGCAAACAGTCCATATCTCCAATCCCGATCGCGTCATCTATCCCGAGAGCGGCATCACCAAGGGCCAGCTCGCGGATTATTATAGGTTGATGGCCGATCCGATCCTCGATTGGCTGGCCGACCGACCGGTGAGCCTGGTCCGCTGCCCGCAGGGCCGCGCCAAGCAATGCTTCTTCCAGAAACATGATGCCGGCAGCTTCGGCGATGCGGTCAAGCACGTCCCGATCCGCGAGAAGGACGGGCATGAGGAACCCTATCTCTATGTGGATGATGCGCGCGGCATGCTCACCTGCGTCCAGATGGGCGCGATCGAATTCCATGGATGGGGATCGAAGGTCGCCGATGTCGAGAAAGTCGACCGTCTCGTCTTCGATCTGGACCCTGACGTGGGCCTCGGCTTTGACGAAGTGAAGAAAGCCGCCTTCCAGCTGCGCGACGTGCTGGGCGAGATCGGCCTCGCCACCTGGCCGATGCTGTCGGGCGGCAAGGGCGTGCATGTCGTCGCGCCGCTCGATGCCAGCCGCGACTGGGATACGGTCAAGGATTTCGCCAGCCGCTTTTCCAAGGCGATCGCGCAGGCGCATCCCGAACGCTTCACCGCCAACATGAAGAAGGTCGAGCGGAAGGGCCGGATATTCCTCGATTGGCTGCGCAATCAGCGCGGCGCGACCGCGGTCCTGCCTTACACCGTCCGCGCGCGGCCGCACGCCACCGTCGCCGCCCCCGTCACCTGGGATGAGCTCGACGATATCGACACGGCGGGGCATTTCACCATCGCCGACGTGGACGAACTGCTGAAGCGTGCCGGTTCCAGGTCGCTGCGCGACTGGGGCAAGGCCGACCAGCAACTGCCCGATCTTTAACCCTATGGAGCCTGACCGGGAATGGCCCCTCGCCACGTCGGTCCGGTTGCGTTGGCCCCGATGGCGGGTTTATAGCCCTGGGGCGACCCATTCGGGTCCTAAATGAAGGGCTAGGCATCCCTTGGGGACGGCGCGGCAGAATCTTCAATCGGAAAGCGGAGCCGTGCTCGATACCACCCTATCGGAAAGCGAAGCGCCCGAGCCGCTCGAGCTCGATCCGTTCGGCTTCCATCCCGAGGCGACCAGCCGGATTCGCGGCCTGGGCGGAGATGGCGCGACCGCGGATCCCGATTATGCCTTCCATACCGCTTATGTCGAAGCCGCGCCCGGCCGGGCGGTCTTCACCGTGCGTTTCGAGGGGTTGCAGGCCAAGTCGGGCACCTTGATGCTGCGCGTCCACATGGTCTCGTCGGAGCCCGGTGCGCGCGCCCGCATGGTCAATAGCGAGCGGATCGCGCTCAATCGCCTGATCGCGATCGGTGGCGAGTTTTCGATCATGTTCGAAGGTTTTCGCGAGGTCAGTTTCGCGCTGGTCGGGCAGATCCATGGCGAGACCGACGCGTCCGCCGAAGGGCTGACCGTCACGCTCGACCGGCCCGCCGATCCCAATGCGCGCGCGGATTATGGTGCCGAGGCCAGGGGCACCATCTACGGCAAGACGCCGCTCCGCCCCGCGCCCTTCCTGCTGTCGACCGCGAAGCCGACGCTGGCCGATCCGGTGACGCAGGTCGCCACGGCCGAGCAATTGCGCGAACCGGTCGCCGGCGGCTGGATGGCGCGTCTGCGTCCCAAGGGCACGTCCGGGACCGAACATTGGCGCAAGGCCTACACGCTGCAGGCCTTGCGCCGCTACGGCATGCTCGAGCAGGGCGCGCTCGGCCTTGGCTTCGAACGCTCGGCCAGCGGCATGCCCGCCGCGCTCGCGGCGATGGGAACCAAGGTGGTCGCCGCCTTCCCCACCCGCGCGGGTTCGCAACCCAAGGCGGCGGCGCTCAAGCGCGACCTGGCCGACCGCGCGCCCTGCAGCAAGGCTGTATTCGACGAGAATGTCTCCGCGCGCGTCGCCTCATGGCGGCGCATTCCGGAGGATATGGTCAATTTCGATTTCCTGTGGTCGGCCCGCGCGAACGAGGCGCTCTATTCGGTCGCGGCCGCCGCCCAATTCGTCGAGGACGCGATGGCCTGCCTGCGGCCGGGTGGGCTCGCCGTCCATACCTTCAGCTACGACCTTACCCCGTCCGGCCGCTCGATCCCTTCGACCGAGCGCGTGCTGATACAACAGGGCGATATCGAACGGATCGCGCTCCTGCTCGTATCGCGCGGCCACGAGGTCGCCCAGTTCAAGATCGACGCGTCCGACCCGATCCTGACCCTCGGCAGTGCCGAGGGCGCGGAGCACCGTACCATGGACCGTACTATGGTCGGCCTGATCGCACGCCGGGTCCCGCTGCCGGACTGACCGAACGCAGCGCCCACCGCGGGGCGCGACGTCCGATCAATAGCCCATCAAGGCCAGCACCTCGCGCCGGCTGCGTTCGTCATCGCGGAATACGCCCATCATGCGGCTGGTGGTCATCGACACGCCATGCGTGCGCACGCCGCGCCCGGTCATGCAACCATGCGCCGCCTCGATCACCACCGCCACGCCCTGCGGCTGGAGATGATCCCAGATGCAGTCGGCGACCTGCGCGGTCAGCCTTTCCTGCACCTGCAGCCGCCGCGCGAAACCGTGCAGCACGCGCGCCAGCTTGGAGATGCCGACCACGCGATTCTTGGGCAGGTAGGCGATCGCCGCCCTGCCCACGATCGGCGCGAGGTGATGCTCGCAATGCGACTGGAAGGGGATGTCCTTCAGCAGCACGATATCGTCATAGCCCCCCACCTCCTCGAACACGCGGTCGAGATGATGGCCCGGATCCTCGCCATAGCCCTGGCAATATTCCTTCCAGGCACGCGCGACGCGCTTGGGCGTGTCGCGCAGGCCTTCGCGCGCGGGGTCGTCCCCGGCCCAGCGCACCAAGGTGCGGATCGCCTCCTCCACCTCTTCGGGGACGGGAAGCTTATTGGCGAAGTCGTCTTCGGGTTCGGTGGTGCCGGTCATGGTTGTGCCTTTAGCGGAATCCGGGGACGAGGCGCCAGACAAAGCCGTTTTATTAGCGCGCAGCTATTCTCATAGGCGCGGAAGCCATTGAAATTCCCGGCTCGATACCGCTATTCTGGACGGATGGATGCGTTGGGGACCGCACGGATGATGGAGGCGCAACGCGCCGCCCGGCTTCATTTCGGGGGGGCCAAGACCACCAAACAGATCGCGATCGGGCGGCGCCGACCGCAAACGGACGCGCGCGCTGATCGACGTAGCGCGCCTGCCCGACATCCGGATCGTCGATCACGTGGGTATCTTTGATGACGTCTATGCTGTCCACCGACGATCTCCACGCACTTGCCGACAGTCTGAGCGAAACCGCCAACCGTCTGCGCGAGGCCGCCGCCGCGCCGCCCGAGGGCCAAGCCAACGCAGCGGGTTTCGCCCGCCAGATATTGGCGGCGCGCGGACGGCTGACCAGTTTCGTCGATGCCGATCTGTTCGCGGATCCGGCGCGCGACATATTGCTCGATCTGTTCGTCGCGGGCGAGGAAGGGCGGCGCATCTCGATCTCGAGCTGCTGCATCGCCGCCTCGGTCCCGCCCACCACCGCGCTGCGCTGGATCGGCATGCTCAAGAAGCGTGACCTTATCCAGGAATCGGTCGACCCCGCCGACGGCCGCCGCAAATGGCTCAGCCTCACGCCCCAGGTCCACGACGCGATGCGCGATTATGTGAATACGGTGGCGGGGATGTTCATGACGGGGCGATAGGCCGGCATCGAAATTGTAGCCCGCGGCCAAGGCCGCACCTCTCATCCGTCACGCCTGCGGCGCGCCACCTCCCCAGCAAAAGCTGCGGAGGATCTGGAATGTCGATCACCCGCTAATTTACCGCAGGCCGCAATCGGTAGCTCAGCGCCTCGGCGATATGGACCCGCCCGACCCGCTCCGCCCCCGCCAGATCGGCGATCGTCCGCGCCACCCGCAAGACGCGCGTATAACCCCGCGCCGACAGGCTCATCGCGGCGGCGGCCTGCGCAAGCAACGCGCGTCCCGCCTCGTCCGGCCCCGCCACCGTTTCCAGCACCTCGCCATCGGCCTCGGCATTGGTGCGCAGCCCCTGCGCCGCATAGCGCGCGGTCTGGGTCGCGCGCGCCGCCTCGACGCGCGCACGTACCTCGGTCGATCCTTCGCTCGGCGGCGGCAACACCAGGTCCGCCGCGCCGACCGCCGCGACCTCGACATGCAGGTCGATCCGATCGAGCAAGGGCCCGGAAACCCGCGCCTGATAATCCTGCGCACAGCGCGGCGCGCGGCTGCATGCCCGCGCGGCATCGCCGAGATAGCCGCAGCGGCAGGGATTCATCGCCGCCACCAACTGCACCCGCGCCGGAAAGGTCACATGGCCGTTGGCGCGCGCGATCTGGACCTTGCCCGTCTCCAACGGCTGGCGCAGCGAATCCAGCGCCGCGCGCTGGAATTCGGGTAGTTCGTCGAGGAACAACACGCCCAGATGCGCGAGACTGACCTCGCCCGGTCGCAGCTTGAGCCCGCCGCCCACCAGAGCCGGCATCGATGCCGAATGATGCGGACTGCGGAACGGCCGCGCGCGCGACAGCCGGCCGCCGTCGAGCGTGCCCGCGACGCTCGCCACCATCGACACTTCGAGCGCCTCGGCCGGGGTCAGGTCGGGCAATATGCCCGGCAGGCACGCCGCCATCAGCGATTTGCCCGCGCCCGGCGGCCCGGCCATCAACAGATTATGCCCGCCCGCCGCCGCGATCTCGAGCGCGCGCTTGGCGCTCTCCTGCCCCTTCACCTGGCGCAGATCGGGGCCGGGACCGGGCGCCGGCGCCTCCCCCGCCACGGGCTGGGCCATGGGCCGCACGCCCCGGAAATGATCGAGCAACGCCATCAGATCGGGCGCGGCGACCAATTCGATCGACCCCGCCCATGCCGCCTCCGCCCCCTGCGCCGCCGGGCAGACCAGGCCAAGGTCGCGTTCGGACGCATGCAGCGCGGCCAACAGCACGCCCGGCGCCGCCGCGATCCGCCCGTCCAATCCGAGCTCGCCCACCACCACATAAGACGCCAGCGTCTCGGCATCGATCACGCCCATCGCGCCAAGCAGCCCGAGCGCGATCGGGAGATCATAATGCGATCCCTCCTTCGGCAGGTCGGCCGGCGACAGGTTCACCACGATCCGTTTGGGCGGCAGCGCGAGCCCGATCGCCGACAATGCGCCCCGCACGCGCTCGCGACTCTCCGCCACCGCCTTGTCGGCCAGGCCGACCACGATGAAATTGGGCAGACCGGGTATGACCTGCACCTGCACCTCGACCGCGCGCGCCTCCAGCCCCAGGAAGGCAACCGTCGAAACCAGCGCGACCAAAGTGATTCCCCCCTTTTGTTCTCATCCTCATAACCGCGTTCCGGTCAAAAAGGATAGCCTGCCGCGCAATGATTTCGGTTCCGACCCCAACATTCCCCGTCCGCGTCACATGACATCGGAGCCTCCGCTGATCGCATAAGGGTCTTGCACATGTAATACACTGCCCTCATCTCCGACCGATGGAGAGCAAACCCAAATCGCGATGGCGGCTATGGTGGATGGCGCTCGGCTGGCTGCTGATCGCGCTGATTCCCTTCATCGGCCCGATTCCCGGCCCCGGCGGCGTCCTGCTGCTCGCGGCGGGGGCGACGCTGCTGATCCGCAATTCGACCTGGGCCAAACGCCATTACGTCCGGATGAAGCGGCGCTGGCCCCGGCTCGGCCGACTCACCGACAAGGCGATGCGGCGGGACAAAAGCGCGGTCCAGGCGATTGACTAGGCTTGCGGATTCGCATAGGGGCGCAGGCCTTGACGGCCGCCGCGCGATCGGCGGCTTTTTGCATTACGAATACAGAGGCGGAAAAGATGAAGCGGACCTATCAGCCGAGCAAGCTCGTGCGCAAGCGTCGTCACGGTTTCCGTGCCCGCAGCGCGACGGTCGGCGGCCGCAAGGTTCTCGCCGCTCGTCGCGCGCGCGGTCGCGCCAAGCTTTCGGCCTGAGCCTCAGCTTTTCCGTGCTACGCCGTCTCGTGCGGCGTTCCGAATTCCTCGCCGCTAACGCTGGCAAGCGCGTGCCTATGCCGGGTTTCGTGCTGCTCGTTCGGGCGCGCGGGGATGAAGACCCAGCCATCGGCGTGGGCTTCACCGTCACCAAGAAGATCGGCAATGCGGTCGTACGCAACCGCATGAAACGGCGTTTCCGGGCACTTGCGCGCGAGATTCTGCCGGAAGCCGGAATATCCGGGGCGGATCATGTGCTGATCGGCCGCTCCGGCGGTTTGGAGCGCGACTATACTCTACTCGGCACCGAGCTGCGCAAGGCGCTCGCCAAGGCTGCCGGGTGATCGAGCGTCCCCTCATCTGGCTCGCGCGCCTGTGGCAAATCGGCCCGTCGCGTGTGATTCCGCCGACGTGCCGCTACACGCCGTCATGCTCGGCCTATGCGATCGAAGCATGGTCGCGCTATGGAGCGCTCGCCGGCTCGTGGCTGGCGCTCAAGCGTATTCTGCGATGCCATCCCTGGGGCGGGTGCGGTGTCGATCCCGTTCCTCCTAAGACCCAAAGGTAGCCGTCTCTCGTGCAAAACCAGCGCAACCTGATCCTGGCCGTGATATTGTCCTGCCTGGTCTTCCTGGGTTGGACCTTCCTGTCCGCGCGCTTCTTCCCGGTGGCGGCGCCCCCTTCGACCAAGATCGTCAACGGCAAGTCCGTCCCCCTCCCCAGCCCCGAATCGCAGGCCAGTCAGCCCGCCAGGCTGCGCGACCGCGCGATCGTGCTGGGCGAAAGTCCGCGCATCCCGATCCTGACGCCGCGCGTCGCCGGCTCGATCAACCTCAAGGGCGCGCGGATCGACGATCTGACGCTGACCGATCATCGCGAGACGGTCGCCAAGGATTCGCCCCCCGTTCGCCTGCTATCGCCGGGCGGCACGCAGGATGCCTATTTCGCGCAATTCGGCTGGAGCGGCCAAGGCGTGCAGCTTCCCGGCGCCGACACGGTCTGGACCGCCGACGGCAACCGCCTGACGCCCGACACGCCGGTCACGCTCAGCTGGAACAACAACCAAGGCCAGCTCTTCCGCATCACCATCTCGGTCGACCGGAACTATATGTTCGCGGTCCAGCAGAGCGTCCAGAATGCCGGCCCGGGCGCGATCGTGGTGCGGCCTTATGGTCTGGTCAGCCGCATCGGCGTGTCGAAGGATGCCTCGGCCTGGAACATGCATACCGGCCCGATCGGAACGTTCGACGGCAAGACCAATTATTCGATCAATTATAAGGATCTCGACAAGGCCGGCCCGGCCGGCACGCGCTTCAGCACCACCGGCGGCTGGATCGGCTTCGGTGACAAATATTGGCAGACGGCGCTGGTGCCGGCGCAGGATGCCGCGGTCGACGCGGGCTTCCGCGCAGGTGCTGGCGACGTCTACCAGGCGGACGTCGCGGGCGCCCAGCAGATCGTCGCCCCCCACGCCGCCGGCACCACCACCCAGCGCCTGTTCGCCGGCGCCAAGGAAGTCGCGGTGCTCGACGGCTACAAGAAAGCGGGCGTGCCGCAGTTCGACCATGCGATCGACTGGGGCTGGTTCATCTGGTTCGAACAGCCGATCTTCTACCTGCTCGACTGGCTGTTCCGCCATATCGGCAATTTCGGCGTGGCGATCATCTGCCTGACGATCATCGTACGGGCCCTGCTCTTCCCGGTAGCGCAGCGCCAGTTCGCGTCGATGGCCGCGATGCGCAAGGTGCAGCCGAAGATGAAGGCGCTGCAGGAGCGTCACAAGGAGGACAAGCCGCGCCTCCAGCAGGAGATGATGAAGCTCTATCAGGAGGAGAAGATCAATCCGCTCGGCGGCTGCCTGCCGATCTTCATCCAGTTCCCGATCTTCATCGCGCTCTACAAGGTGCTCTCGCTCTCGATCGAGATGCGCCACCAGCCGTTCGTATTGTGGATCAAGGATCTGTCCACGGCCGATCCGCTGACGCCGGTCAACCTGTTCGGCCTGCTGCCGTTCAACCCGCCGCCGATGCTCCACCTCGGCCTGCTCGCGATCATGCTCGGCGTCACGATGTGGGCGACGATGCGCCTCAGCCCGCAGCAGATGGATCCGACGCAGCAGCAGGTGATGCAGTTCATGCCGTGGATGATGATGCTGTTCTTCGCGCCGCTCGCGGCCGGCCTGCAGCTTTATTATGTCGCGAACAACCTGCTCACCCTGCTCCAGCAGCAGATGCTGTATGCGCGTTCGGGGCTCAACGACGAGCCCAAGACGTGACCGAGCAGGACGCGGAAAAGGATGCGCTGATCGAGGCCGCGCGCAAATTGTTCGCCGGCCCGATCGCGTTCCTCAAATCCGCTCCGGGGCTGCAATTCCTGCCGCCCGACGACGTGCCGGAGGTGGCCTTTGCCGGCCGCTCCAACGTCGGCAAATCGTCGCTGCTCAACGCGCTCGCCAACCGCAACAGCCTCGCGCGCACGTCGAACACGCCGGGGCGCACGCAGGAGCTGAACTTCTTCGACGTGGGCGATCCGCTCAAGCTGCGGCTGGTCGACATGCCCGGCTACGGCTTCGCCGAGGCGCCGAAGGACGTGGTGCGTAAATGGCGCCACCTGGTGAACGATTATCTGCGCGGCCGCCCGAAGCTCAAGCGCGCGCTCGTGCTGATCGACAGCCGCCACGGCATCAAGCCGGTCGATCTCGAGGTGATGGAGATGCTCGACAAGGCGGCGGTCTCCTACCGCCTCGTCCTCACCAAATCGGACAAGATCAAGGCGAGCGAGCTGGCGGCAGTGCGCGAACGCACCGAAGCCGAAGCCCGCAAACACCCCGCCGCGCACCCGGACATCATCGCCACTTCGAGCGAAAAAGGCGGCGGCATCCCGGAGCTGCGCGCGGCGGTGCTGGAAGCGGTGATCAACTAGCCTCAGGAGTATTGCCCCAAATCCGTTCGGGCTGAGTCTGTCGGAGCCCTGCACTTCTTCTTTCGAAGAGCGAAAGCAGCCCCCTTCGACTGCCTGCCAAGGCAGGCGCTCAGGACAGGCTTCGACAAGCTCAGGGCGAACGGAGATTCAACCTTCCTGAAAACGACTCCAGGCAGGCCGTGCGGCCGCTTCAGCCCGCTTCGGACAGGAAATCGTCGAGCTGGTCGAACGTGCCGGTCCAACCGCCGTTCATCGATGCCATCATGCCCGCAAACGACGCCCGCTCCTCTTCCGTCGCATCGACAGGTTCCCAGGTCAGCGTCACCCTCGTGCCCTCGCCCGCCTCGTCCAGCACGACGGTAGTCAGCATCCGCAGCGGCCACGGCATCGGGAACGGTGACGGCACGATCTCCGCCGCCTCGTTGGAAAAGCTTTGCACCCACACCAGCCGCCGCGGCGCGTCGATCTCGCGATAGACGTTCTTGGCCCACATGACGCTGCCGTCCGCCGC
>Ga0070660_100001391_pt1 | contig 16464 bp, 13 predicted proteins | sample KBSC33metaG_FD_64670 | JGI IMG/M metagenome (GOLD analysis project Ga0070660, IMG submission 64670) | Corn rhizosphere microbial communities from Kellogg Biological Station, Michigan, USA - KBS C3-3 metaG | ecosystem: Host-associated > Plants > Roots > Rhizosphere > Soil ... | reverse complement strand
GGGCCGATCGCACGCTGGCGCCTTCGCTCGTCAAGGCGTTCGAGAACTCGAAAAACGATCAGCAGGTGCGGCGCTATCTCGCGCTCGCGATCGGGCGTCTCGATCCCCCGCTGCCGCCCGCGGCCGTCGCTGAGCTGACGCAGGCGCTGGACGACCCCGACAGCGAAACGCGCATCAGCGTGATCTGGGCACTTGGCTCATCGGGCGACGAAGCCGTGGTGCCGCGCCTTGTTCCCCTCTACACGGCCCAGAACTCCGACGCCGGCATTCGCAAGATCGTCATCTACGCGCTCGGCGCGCTCCCGGGCGACACGCAGATCGATACGCTGCGGACCGCGCTCGAGGATCCGACGGCGGACGTGCGCTGGAACGCGGCGGTCGCGCTCGCCAGACACGGCAACGGCGACGGCGTCGGCGTGCTGAAGCAGATGCTCGATCGCACGTATGTCGAGCAGGCGGTAAAACGCGACGTTCGTCAGAACGACGACCAGGATCCGGTCGCCGACGTGATGATCAGCGGGCTGCGCGCTGCGGCCACGTTGAAGGACGCGTCCCTGCGGCCATCGGTGACGACGTTGAGTCAGAACGATCGAAGCATCAAAGTCCGTGAAGCGGCGCTCGAGGCACTGAAAGTCATGGGCTGATCTGATGGGGCACATACAGAATGGCTGACGAGACGAAACCGGAGACACCGGCGCCGGCGATCGCGCCGCAGACGGGCGAGGCAACTGCGGCCGCGTCCGCCTCGAAAAGTGCCCTTGCCGCCGGACAGACGGCGAGTGCGCCGCCGACTGGCGCGAATCCGGCCGCAACGCCGCACGTCACGACCAGCGCCGCGGCCAGACCGCCAGCCGCGCCGCGTCCGCCGGCCGCGCCCTTGCCGGACCTCGGCGGCAAGACGACGAACGTCGCGTCGCCAGGTGGCGCCGCCGCGGCGAAAGCTGCCATCGCGGCGACGAAACCGGCGACGGCAACCGCCGCCGGCCGCGATCCGGACGACAGCTCGCCGCTGCTGTCGCGCCGCGCCTGGATGGGGCTCGCATGGGGCGCGTTTTCCGCCGCCTCGGCCGCCGCGCTCGCCGCGACCGGCCGCTTCATGTTTCCCAACGTGCTCAACGAGCCGCCGCAGCAGTTCAAAGCGGGCTTTCCGAACGAGTACGGGATGGGCGTCGACGAGCGCTGGAAAGAGAAGTTCGGCATCTGGATCGTGCGGATCGCCGACGAAGTAGTCGAACCGCACGGCAACGGCTTCTACGCGCTCATCACGGTCTGCACGCACCTGGGGTGCACGCCGAATTACCTGTCAGCAGAAAACAAGTTCAAATGTCCGTGCCACGGCAGCGGTTATCGCCTGACCGGGGTGAATTTCGAGGGCCCCGCGCCGCGCCCGCTCGAACGCGCGCGCATCGTGCTCGCCGATGACGGACAGATTCTCGTCGACAAGAGCCGGCATTTTCAGTACGAGCTCGGGCAGTGGACGGATCCGGAGGCGTTTCTGAAAGCGTAATCAATCCGAGGATCGACGATTTGCCGATCGACGATATGGAGACCCTCTACATCGCCGGATCGGAAATCGTCAGATCGTCAATGGCCAAATCGTAGGTCGCTCAATCGTAGATCGCCAGGTCGTAGATCGCGAGATAGAAGCATCACCATGGCTGACACCAAGACGGTCGCACCCAAGGAAGGCCCGGGAACCCGGTTCTGGAACTGGCTGACGGAGACGCAGGCGTGGACCTCGATCTTCCGGCACGGCCGGCCGGACAGCGATCGCAATCGCGTGCTGGTCATGCTGTCCAACGTCTTCCTGCATCTGCACCCGGTGCGGATCCGCAAGTCGGGCGTGAAGCTTCGCTACACCTGGTGCATGGGCGGCCTGAGCTTCTTCCTCTTCCTCGTCCTGACGTTCACCGGCCTCCTGTTGATGTTCTATTACCGGCCGACGCTCGAGTACGCGTACACCGACATCGTCGGCCTGCGCGAGCACGTGCCGCTCGGCATCATGCGCGAGATGCACCGGTGGGGCGCGCACGCGATGGTCATCACCGTGTGGCTGCACATGTTCCGCGTCTTCATGACCGGATCGTACAAACCGCCGCGCGAGTTCAACTGGTCGGTCGGCGTGATCATGCTCGTGCTCACGCTGCTGCTCTCGTTCACCGGCTATCTGCTGCCGTGGGATCAGCTCGCGATCTGGGCGATTACGGTCGGCTCGAACATGGGCCGGGCCACGCCGTTCCTCGGCCACGAAGGGCCGGGCGCGTCGCTGCTGCGCCTTGGCGACGTGCCGCTGATTCACGCGGCTGACGATGCGCGGTTCGCGCTGCTCGGCGGGACATTCGTCGGCGAGGGCGCGCTGCTGCGCTTCTACGTGCTGCACTGCGTCGGGCTGCCGCTGGCGATCGCGGTGCTGATGGCCGTGCACTTCTGGCGCGTGCGCAAGGACGGAGGCATCTCGGGACCGCTCTGAAGAATGAGAAATTAGGAATGAAGAATTTGGAATTAGGAATGGATGCTCAATTCCTAGTTCTCAATGCTTAATTGCGAGGATCTCCCTATGGGTTTTCTCAAGGGTCTCATCAACGCCGTCGCCGACCCGCGGTTGTTCTTCCTCCTGGCCGTGGGGCTCCTCGCTCTTCTCGTCTGGCAGCGCGACAAAGTCGCGAAGGATGCCGTTGGCTACGGCGCGCTCGCGTTTCTCGGCATCTTCTTCATCTTCGGATCGTTCGATCCCAACTTCCGGTTGATTGTCACCAAGCCGGACAACGTGCCGATCGTCGGTCTCATCTTCCTGCTCGTGTTCTTTGTCTGGTATTCGATCCGGGAAGGCGTCCGCAACGACCAGCGCATCGCAATGGGGCTCGGGCCGATCGAGAAAGCGGAATCCGATCGCGTGTGGGTGTGGCCCGATCTCGTCTACACGGAGCTCATCTCGCTGATCCTCTGTTCCGTCGTGCTCATCGTCTGGTCGATCTTCCTGAAGGCGCCGCTCGAGCAGCCGGCGAACCCGGCCAACACGCCGAACCCGTCGAAGGCTCCGTGGTACTTCCTCGGGCTGCAGGAAATGCTCGTGTACTTCGATCCGTGGCTCGCGGGCGTCGTGCTGCCGAGCCTGATCATCGTCGGGCTGATCTGCATCCCGTACGTGGACAAGAACCCGAAAGGGAACGGCTACTTCACGTTCGCCGAGCGCAAGGCCGAGATCACGATCTTCATGTTCGGGTTCGTGGTGCTGTGGTGCTCGCTCATCGTGCTCGGCACGTTCCTGCGCGGGCCGAACTGGAATTTCTTCGGGCCGTTCGAGTACTGGGACATCCACAAGCTCGCGGCGCTGACCAACGTCAATCTGTCCGAATACATCTACGTCCGGGGGCTGCACATGGGCCTGCCGACGAACTGGTTCATCCGGGAGATCTTCGGCATTCTCCTGGTGCTCTTCTACGTGCTCGCCTTGCCGGTGATTCTGTCGAAGCTGTGGCTCAAGTCCTACTACGAGAAGCTCGGAGCGGCGCGGTATTACACGTCGGTGTTCCTGTTTCTGATGATGATGTCCTTGCCGATCAAGATGCTGGCGAGGTGGATCTTCAACCTGAAGTACATCGTCGCGATCCCAGAATTCTTCTTCAACATCTGAATCATGGCTGAAAAGAAGGGTGTCGGGCACGCTTACAACGTCGACTTCCTGAACGTCGTCTTCGCGGCGGCCAGTCTGTTCCTGTTCCTGTCGGTCGTCTGGATGGTCTGGGACGATTTCGATCGTGAATGGAAGAACACGCAGCGGCGCTTCGCGCAGCTCGAGTATCAGGTCACGCAGGCGCAGCTGCAGCAGGCCGGCCGCAGCATCGACAAGGCGAAGCTGCAGCAGCTGGAGGCGCAGGAGAAGACGGCGCAGCAGAACGTCAAAGCGAACCAGAAGAAGGTCGACGAGCTGCAGGCGAAGGTCGATGAAGCCGGCAATCGGCTGTTCCGCGCCACGGGGCAGTATCAGTCGATGAAGGCGACCTACGACCAGGATCGCTACGACTTCGAGGCGGCGCGGGCCAACGGGCTGTCGAGCGCGGCCAAGAAGGGGCAGATCGCCGACGCCGAGGCCAAACAGCTGAACGAGCTGAACCTCGCGATGGAGAAGGCGGACGCGGACAAGGCGGAGGCGCAGAAGCAGCTCGGTCAATACACGGGGCAGGTCGCGGCGGTGCAGAAGCAGATCGACGAGCTCACCGCCGAGCAGACGCGGCTGCGCAAACGGCTCGACGTCATCGCGCCCAGCGCCGTCAAGGACTACTTCCGCAACGCGCCGCTGCTCGACTTCCTCGCGCCGACGATCAAGATCCAGCAGGTGATCCTGCCGAACGTCGTCGACGATGTGAACTTCATCCACGTGCCGAAGATGGACCGCTGTCAGACGTGCCACCTGGCGATCGACAAGAAGGGCTACGAGAAATATCCGCAGCCGTTCACGACGCACCCGGATTTGGCGACGTATCTCGGCGGCAGCTCGCAGCACCCGATCGACAAGACGGGCTGCACCGTCTGTCACGAGGGCATGGGGCAATCGGTGAGCTTCCTCGGCGCCTCGCACACGCCCGGCGATCAGAAGCAGAAGGAAGCGTGGGAGAAGAAGTACGGCTGGGAGCAGCCCGAGTCGTGGGACTTCCCGATGCTGCCGACGAAGATGACGCAGGCGTCGTGCGCGAAGTGCCACAAGCAGGAGATCTACATTCCGAAGGCCGACTCGTTGAACCTCGCCTACGCGACGTTCGAGCGGGCGGGCTGCTACGCGTGTCACAAGACCAAGGGCTTCGAGAACGTGAAGAAGCCGGGACCGATCCTCACGAAGATCGATTCGAAGCTGTCGCCCGACTGGGTGAAGAACTGGATTCGCAATCCCCGCGCGGTCAAGCCGACGACGTGGATGCCGAGATTCTTCTACAACTCGAACAACAGCTCGCCGGAAGACGCGGTCCGCAACGAGACCGAGATCAACGCGATTGCCGCGTACCTGTTCGCCAACTCGGAGAAGCACGAGTTCGCGGTCAAGAATCCTCCGCGCGGCGACGCCAAGAGCGGGGAGGAGATCGTCAAGTCTGTCGGCTGCCAGGGCTGCCACGTGGTGGGCGAGGGATCGCGTGAAGCCGTCGGTCCGCGCCGGACGTTCGGCCAGCCGCTCGAGAACATCGGGAACAAGACGACGTACGAGTGGATCTACAACTGGGTCCGCGATCCGAAGCACTACAGCCCGGCGACCTACATGCCGAACCTGCGCCTCACGGATCAGCAGGTCGCCGACGTGGCCACGTTCCTCACGACGCTCAAGGGCGCCAAAGGCGACGAGCCGAAGGCGGCCGCGACGGCGAAGAACACGGATGACGTGCTCCTCGATTACCTGAAGAACGTGATGCCGTTCGAGGACGCGAAGGCGGAGCTCGCGAAGATGAGCCCCGAGCAGCGGCAGATCAACCTGGGTCAGCGCGCCATCAGCCGCTACGGCTGCTTCAGCTGCCACGACATCAAAGGCTTCGAGAACGCGCAGTCGATCGGCACCGATCTGTCGGAAGAGGGCAGCAAACTGGTGACGCGCCTCGATTTCGCGTTCATCACCGACATCCCGCACACGTCGAAGATGGCGTGGTTCGATCGCAAGCTCCACGATCCGCGAATCTTCGACAAGGGGCGCGTGCTGCAGCCGCTCGACAAGCTGCGCATGCCGAACTTCGATTTCACCGACGCGGAGGTCGGACGCCTCGTCACCGCGATCATGAGCTTCCAGCGCGAGATTCAGCCGCCGGCGGCGATGCCGACGCGATCCGCGAAGAGCGACTTCCTGATTGCCGGGCGCACGCTGGTCCATCGGCGCAACTGCGTCGGCTGCCACACCATCGAAGGCGACGGCGGTGATTTCGTGAAGCTCGTGGCGGACCCGTCACTCGGTCCGCCGCTGCTGACGCCGGAAGGCGCGCGCGTGCAGCCGGACTGGCTCTACGCGTTCATTCGCGGGCCGATTCCGATTCGTCCGTGGCTGAACGTGAAGATGCCGACATTCGGCCTCGACGATCCGAATCTGAACAGCATCATCCGCTACTTCGGATCGATCTCGAACAGCATCGGTCCCTTCCGCTCGCACGACATTGTCCGGACCGCGAACGACGATTCGTCGGGCAAGCAACTGTTCGAGATGCTCAAGTGTCAGCAGTGCCACGTGCTCGGCACGATTCCGAAGGATCAGCCGACGGCGAATCTGGCGCCCGATCTGCGGATGGCGCCGGAGCGGCTGCAGGCCGATTGGATTCTGCAGTGGCTGAAGAAGCCCTCGGACATCCTGCCCGGCACGCGTATGCCGGCGTTCTGGCCGGACTATCCGAAGTCGTTCTATCCGCAGATGAACGGCGACGCCGAGGCGCAGATCCTGGCGATCCGCGATCACCTGATGACGTTCAAGGGTGGCCCGAGTCCGAAAGCGAGCGGGACCAAATCAGCGAACGGGGAGAATTAGCGGCCGGAAGGGGCGGGAGGGCTGGAACGGGCGGCAAGGCGAGTTGAGCGTCCGGCCGTCCAGCCCTTCCTGCCGGTCCCGCCCTTCCTGCCGATCCCGCCCTGCTCGCCCTTCCAGCCCGGTATAATTGTCTGAATGCTTCGTCCGCACCGCGGCCGGCTGCCGCGCGTCCATCCCACCGCATACGTCGACGAGAGCGCTCAAGTCATTGGCGACGTGGAAATCGGCGAGGAGACCAGCGTCTGGATGTGCGTCGTGATCCGCGGCGACGTCCACCGCATCCGCATTGGCCGGCGATCGAATGTCCAGGACGGCACGGTCGTGCACGTCATGAAGGACACGCACGAGACGACGATCGGCGATGACGTGACGATCGGCCACGCGGCCGTCGTCCACGGCTGTACGATCGAAAACCAGTGCTTGATCGGGATGGGCGCGATTCTGCTGAACGGATCACGAGTGGGCGCACAGTCGATCGTCGCGGCCGGCACGCTGCTGACCGAAGGGATGACCGTGCCGCCGCGATCGCTGGTGATGGGCAGCCCGGGCAAGGTGAAGCGGCTGCTGACGCACGCCGAGATCGACGGCATTCAACTGTACGCGGACCGCTACGTGTCGTACCGACTTGACTACCAATAGCACGCAACCCGCGCGCGGGACGCGCGACTTCCTGCCGGCCGACGTCCGCCGACGCACCTACGTGATCGATGTCGTTCGTTCGGTGTACGAGCGCTATGGCTTCGAGCCGCTGGAGACGCCGGCGTTCGAGAACATCGAGACGCTGCTCGGGAAGTACGGCGACGAAGGCAATCAGCTCATTTTCAAGATCCTCAAGCGCGGCGAGCACGAGGCGAGCGGCGCCGCGGATCTGGCGCTGCGCTACGACCTGACCGTGCCGCTCGCGCGCGTCGTGGCGCAGTACCAGAACGAGCTGCCGCGCTACTTCAAGCGCTATCAGATCCAGCCGGTGTGGCGCGCCGATCGTCCGGCGCGCGGACGATTCCGCGAGTTCTATCAGTGCGACGTCGACGCGGTGGGCTCGACCTCGCCGATCGTCGAGGTCGAGGTGATCAGCGCCGTCACCGACGTGTTGACGACGCTCGGCTTCGATGATTTCGCGATCCGGCTGAATCACCGGCGGCTGTTGAGCGCGCTGCTCGAGGGCGCGGGGATTGCGGCGGAGAAGCACAACGACGCGCTGGTATCGATCGACAAGCTGGACAAAATCGGCAACGACGGCGTCGTCGCCGATCTGGGCGGGCGCGGCATCGACGGCGCGGCGGCGGGGCGCCTGCTGGCGTCGTTCGCGATGCGCGGTCCGGAGGCCCTGGCATCGCTCGGATTGACGGTCAGCGGACACGAGAGCGGAGCGGCGGCGGTTCGCGAGCTCGAAGCCATCGTGCAGCTCGCGGCGGCGACGCCGGCCGGGCCGCGCCTGCAGATCGACCCCAGCCTGGCGCGCGGCCTGTCATACTACACGGGCGCCATCATGGAGATCGCCGTCGCGGGGATCGGCAGCCTCGGCGGCGGCGGACGGTACGACAACCTGGTCGGCATGTTCCTCGGACGCGACATCCCGGCCTGCGGCTTCTCGCTCGGGCTCGAACGCATCATCGTCGTCATGACCGAACGGGGCATGTTTCCGGCGTCGATTGCCGCGGGCACCGTTGACATCGTCGTCACGTGCATGGACGACGATTCGCGCGCGGAGGCGCTGCGGTTCGCGTCGGAGCTGCGCGCGGGCGCAATGCGCGTGGATGTCTTCCCGGAGGCGAGCCGGAAGTTCGACAAGCCGCTGAAGTACGCATCCGCACGAGGCGCCCGCGTGATGGGCATCTTCGGCGAGAACGAACGGACGCGTGGAGAAGTCAGCATCCGCAACCTGGACACGAGAGAACAGCAAACCGTGCCGCGCGGTCGAGCAGCGGAGGTCGTTTCGCAAATGCTGAATCGCGGCACGTAGCACCTTGGCACCTGTCACTTTGGCACCCAGCACCCTTTTCATGTCTGACCAACTCGGAGATCTCACTCGTACTCACACCTGTGGCGCGCTGCGCGCCGACGATGTCGGCGCCGACGTGGTGCTGCTCGGCTGGGTGCATCGCGTCCGCGATCTCGGCGGCGTCACCTTCATCGACGTGCGCGACCGCGCCGGCGTCTCTCAGCTCGTCGTACGTGAAAACGACGCGCTCATGGCAACGGCCAAGCGTCTCCGATCGGAGTTCGTCGTCGGCGTCACCGGAATCGTGCAGCGCCGCTCCGAGGAGACCATCAACCCGAAGCTCGAGACTGGCGAAGTCGAGGTACTCGTGCGCGACATCCGGATCCTGAACGAGGCGAAAACGCCGCCGTTCCAGATCGCGGAAGACTCGCCCGTCTCCGAAGACGTGCGCCTGCGCTATCGGTACCTCGACCTGCGGCGTCCGCGCCTGCAGCACAACATCGGTCTGCGCCACAGAACGACGATGGCGATCAGGAAATACTTCGACGCCAGCGGCTTCTGGGAGATCGAGACGCCGATTCTGACGAAGTCGACGCCAGAGGGGGCGCGCGACTACCTGGTGCCCAGCCGCGTGCACGCGGGCGAGTTCTATGCGCTCCCGCAGTCGCCGCAGATTTTCAAGCAGATTCTGATGATCGCCGGCACCGATCGCTATTTCCAGATCGTGCGCTGCTTCCGCGACGAAGATCTGCGCGCCGATCGACAGCCCGAGTTCACACAGGTCGACGTCGAGATGTCGTTCGCGCGGCCGGAATCGATCTACGCGTTGATCGAGCCGCTGATGCAGCACGTCTTCCAGGAGATCGGCCGGCGCGTCGCCACGCCGTTCCGGCGCGTGCCGTACGCGGAAGCCATCGCGAAATACGGCTCCGACAAACCGGACCTGCGTGCCGGTCTCGAGATCCAGGAGCTGTCGGATATCTTTCGCGACTCCGAGTTCCGCGTCTTCAAATCAATCGTCGCCGACGGCGGCGTGGTGCGCGGCCTGGTGCTGCCGGGCGGGAACAGCTATTCGCGCAGCCAGCTCGACGTGCTCACCGACTACGCCGTCAAGCAACTGGGCTTCTCGGGATTGATTTGGGCCCGCCCGGGCGAGCCGCCAATCTGCTCGGTCAAAGCGATTGGCGAGGGGGCGCTGCGGGCGGCGTTCGAGCGCGGCCGCGCTGGCACCGGCGATCTGCTCCTGATGGCGGCCGGCGAAGCCGAGGCCACGTCGAAGCTGCTGGGCCAACTGCGTCTGTATCTCGCGAAGAAAGACAATCTGCTCGACCCCGACGCGTTCGAGTTCCTCTGGGTCACCGATTTTCCGCTGCTCGAGTATCACGAAGACGATGGCCGCTGGTACGCGATGCATCATCCGTTCACGTCGCCGCACGACGACGACCTCGACAAGCTCGAGAGCGATCCCGGCGCGGTGCGGGCGAAGGCGTACGACCTCGTGCTCAACGGCAGCGAGATCGGCGGCGGCAGCATTCGTATTCACGACGCCGCGCTGCAGGCGCGCCTGTTTCAGCGGTTGGGCATCAGCGACGAGGAGGCCAAGCTGCGGTTCGGCTTCTTCCTCGAGGCGCTCGAGTACGGCACGCCGCCGCACGGAGGCATCGCGCTCGGGCTGGACCGCATGGTGGCGATCCTCGCGGGCGAGTCGTCCATTCGCGAAGTGATGGCGTTTCCGAAGACCGCTGCGGCGGTGGATCTCATGGCTGGGTCGCCCTCGACCGTGGATCCGAAACAGTTGCGCGAGCTCCATTTGAAAATCCAGAATTGAGCCAGATGAAGCGCATCACCGTCCCGGAAGAAGGGATCGAGTCGCTGTTCGGCTCGTACGACGAGAATCTCAAGCATCTCGAATCGACATTCGGCGTTCGCATCCGCACTCAAGGCCACGATCTGGTGATCGACGGCGACGCCGCGGCGGTGGACAAGGTCGACCGCCTGGTCGGCCAACTCGCGTCGCTGATGGGCGACGGCTACAAGCTGGCGAAAGGCGACGTGAAGACGGCCGCCGATCTCGTGGCGCAGGATCCGGCCGTCGACCTGCGCGATCATTTCCTGAAAGGGAGCTTGACCGCCGCCGGCAAGCGGCGCATCGCGCCGAAGACGGTCAATCAGCGCCGCTACCTCGACGCGATCGAGCAGCACGACATCGTATTCGGCATCGGACCGGCCGGCACCGGGAAGACGTACCTGGCGATGGCGCAGGCGGTGTCGTTTCTCGTCGCGAAGAAAGTGAGCCGCATCATCCTGGCGCGTCCGGCGGTCGAGGCCGGCGAAAAGCTCGGATTTCTGCCTGGCGATCTGCAGGAGAAGGTGAATCCGTACCTGCGGCCGCTGTACGACGCGCTGTACGACATGCTCGACGCCGAGCGCGTGGCGCGCTACATCGAGCGCGGCGTGATCGAGATCGCGCCGATCGCGTTCATGCGCGGCCGCACGCTGAACGATTCGTTCGTCATTCTCGACGAGGCGCAGAACACGACGTCCGAGCAGATGAAGATGTTCCTCACGCGGCTCGGCTTCGGCGCGAAGGCGGTCATCACCGGCGACATCACGCAGATCGATCTGCCGAGCGGACGCACATCCGGGCTCGTCGAAGCGATGACGGTCGTCGGCGCCATCGAGGGCATCTCGTTCGTCTACTTCGACGACCGCGACGTCGTGCGCCACAAGCTCGTGCAACAAATCGTCAAGGCGTACGAGGCGTTCTCGAATGGCGGCTCCGGCGCATCGCGCGCGCCGGCGATCGACGCCCGCCGGGAGGCGGTCGAGCCTCGTGCGTGAGCGCCATGTCTGACGGTGATCAACGGGAGCGTCTGCACGCGGTCATCGTCGACGCGCGCGGCGGCGCGCTGAAGATCCCCGGTCTGGCGCGCTGGATCGCGGCGGTCGCGCCCGCCCGCGCGCGAGGCCTTGTGAGCATCGCGATCGTGAGCGACGCCCGCGTGCGCGCGCTCAACCGCCGCTACCGGCGCAAGGACTACGCGACCGACGTGCTGTCCTTCCCGAACGTGGGCTGGACAGGCAGGGGCGGCGGCATGGGCAGGACGGGTCGTGCCCTCCAGCCCGACCCGCCCCTCCAGCCTTCGCCGCCCTTTTTAGGCGATATCGTGATCGCGCGCGGCGTCGCCCGCCGCCAGGCCCGCGATGCGGGCCACTCGGAGCTGACCGAATTGCGCGTGCTCGCCTTGCACGGGCTGCTGCACCTTCTCGGCTACGACCACGAGCACGACGACGGCCGCATGCGACGGCTCGAGGAACGGCTGCGCCGTAAGGGCGGGCTGCAGGAAGGTCTGATCGCGCGCGCCCATCAGCCATCAGCCATCAGCCATCAACGATCAGCCATCCACCATTCACCATCGGTGAGACGCCGATGACGCCGCTCGCCATCTTCCTCCTGGCCTGCGTCGCCGTGTACCTGGGGGCGATCGACGCCGCCTTCAGTGCGCTGATGCGGCTGTCGCTCCGTCTGGTCGCCGAACGGACGGGCCGCCCCGACGCGCTCGGCGCGTATCTCGACGATCCGATGCTCCTGTTCATCCCACTGCGGCTGCTGCTCGGCATCGTGACCGCCGCCGCTGCCGCGCTGCTGGCGCGCGCGATTGGCGTCGACGGCGCCAACACGCTGGCCCTGGTCATCGTCTGCGCCATCGGCTTCGTCGTCATCTGCGAAGCGTTGCTGCCGCTGGCGATCGCGCGCCGCGATCCCGAGCGCGTGCTGGAGCTGCTGCTGCCGCCGTTCAAGCCCGTCGCGAAAATTCTGACGCCATTGACCCGGCCGCTCGCCGGCACGATCGGCGGCCCGCGCCGCTCGAGCGACGCCGGCGCTCCCGACGAGACCGCTGCCGACGCGAACGAGGTGGCCAAGGCGTACATCGACACGGCGGAACAGGAAGGCATCATCGAGGGCGAGGAGCGCCGCCTGCTGCAGAGCATCGTGGACTTCGGCGACACGCTGGTGCGCGAGGTGATGACGCCGCGCCCCGACATCGTGGCCGTTCGGGACGATGCGAACGTGGCCGACGTGCGGGCGCTGTTCCGCGAGCAGGAGTACTCGCGGTTCCCGGTGTACAAGGACAGCCTGGATCACATCACCGGCTTCGTGTTCGTGAAGGATCTCGTCGCGCTCGATGCCGGCGCCGATGCCACACCGATCGCGCCGCTGCTGCGGCAGGTGGCATTCGTGCCAGAGACCAAGCGCGTGCCAGAGCTGCTGAAGCAGTTTCAGCGCCAACAGATTCAATCGGCGATCGTCGTCGACGAGTATGGCGGGACGGCGGGCCTCGTGACGATCGAGGATCTGCTGGAGGAGATCGTCGGAGAAATTCGCGACGAGTACGACGTCGAATCGGAGCCGATCGTCGACGAGGGCAACGGGCGGTTCGTGTTCAGCGGCAAAGTGAACATCGACGAGGTGGCGCAGCGGCTGAACGTGCAGATCGAGCGTGAAGGGTTCGAGACGGTGGGCGGCTTTCTGCTGTCTCATGTCGGCCGAGTGCCGACGGTCGGCGAGCGTTTCGATGTCGACGGCTTGAGCGTGGAAATCCTGGACGCCGAGCGGCGCCGGATCAATAAAGTACGGATCAGCAGGAAGCTCTCCACGACGGAGGACGCGGAGGACACAGAAATCAAGTCGCGTTCGGTCTGACGTCCGGGTCGTGAACGTGTCGGTCGTGAGCTGACCTCTGTTGTTCTTCGTCTTTCTTCGTGTCCTTGTGGTGAAAGGCCCTTTGTACTCCCTATGAAATCCGGATTCGTCTCGCTGATCGGTCGGCCCAACGCGGGAAAATCGACGCTGTTGAACCGTCTGGTCGGGACCAAGCTCGCGATCGTCTCGGACAAGCCGCAGACGACGCGCACGCGCATTCTCGGCGTCAAGAATTATCCCGATGCGCAAGTGGTGTATCTCGACACGCCGGGCATCCACAGGCCGCTGCATCGCATGAACGTTCGGATGGTCGACGCCGCGAAGGACACGATTGCCGAGGTCGACGTGCTTGGCCTCGTCGTCGACGTCAACGAACGGTCCGGCAAGGGCGATCAATACGTATTCGATCTGGTCAAGGGAGCGCGGGCGCCGATTTTCCTGATCCTGAACAAGATCGATCTGATCAAGAAAACGCGTCTGCTCCCGGTCATGGAGGCCTACCATCAGAGCGGCGTGTTCGCCGAGATCGTGCCGGTGTCCGCGGCGACCGGCGACAACGTGGAGCGCCTCGAGCGGCTGATCATCGATCGGCTTCCTGAGGGAGAACGGCTGTACCCGGAGGATTACCTCACGGATCAGCCCGAGCGCGTGTTCGCGTCGGAGATCGTGCGCGAGAAGCTGCTCCAGTTCACCCGCGACGAGCTGCCATTCTCGAGCGGCGTCGTGATCGACAAGTTCGAGGAGCCCGGCCCCGAGACGAACAACCTGCTGCGGCTCTACTGCACGATCGTGGTCGACCGCGAGTCGCATAAGCCGATCGTCGTCGGCCGAGGCGGCGAGATGATCAAGAAAATCGGAACGGCCGCGCGGCTGGAGCTGGAGGAGTTCTTCGGCACGCGCGTCTTCCTGGACTTGCACGTGCGCGTGAAGGCCGAATGGCGTGAAGACGATCGCGCCTTGAGCGATATGGGCCTCGGACCGAAGGACGGATCCTGAGTGCCGATTCCCGATGCCCGAATCCCGAATCCCGAGTCCCGAGTCCCGAGTCCCGACTATAGTACAGTTAGAGCCCGCCTTGAATGCCGCTGTACACCACGGACGCCTTGATCCTCCGGACGTACACGCTCGGTGAGTCGGATCGCATCGTCGTGTTTCTGACGCGCGATCGCGGGAAGAAGCGCGGCGTGGCGAAGAACGCGCGACAGAGCCGGCGGCGGTTCGGCGCCGCCCTCGAGCCGCTGACGAGCGGGCGTGTCGGGTACGTGGAGCGGGAGCGGCGCGATCTGGTGATGCTGCAGTACGTCGAGGTCATCCGATCGCCTCTGTCGGCGCTGGACGGCGGCGCGCTGGGCTATGTGAGCTATTTCGCCGAGCTGATCGACGAATGGGCGCCGGAGGGCGATCCGAACGAGACGCTCTACCGGCTCGGCGCGTCGATGGTCGACGCGATGGCGGCCGGCGTCGCGATTGAGCCGCTCGCGCGCTACTTCGAGCACTGGCTGCTGCGGCTGCAGGGTGTGTATGAGCCGGACGATCGGCTGTCGGATGAAGCGCGGTCGTTCCTCGCGGCCGTCCGGACGTGCAGTCCGTTCAGACTCGGCGACGTGAACGTCTCGGAACGCGCGCTGCGTGAGCTCGAAACGACGCACCGCGCGCTCATCGCGATGCACCTGGAGAAGGAGTTGAAGTCGGCGCGCGTGCTGAGGGAAATGAGGAGATGAGAATTGCAGATGGCAGATGTCGGATTGCAGCGCGGCTGCAAATCCGCCGGGTCGCCAGGGTTCATCCAGCTCGAGCGAGGACGTGAGTCAGGCGTAAGCCATTCGCAATTTGCAATGTTGGTATGACGTTCCAAAGCCTTATTTTGAAGCTGTCCGAGTTCTGGGCGTCGCGCGGGTGTGCGCTTCAGCAGCCGCTCGACATCGAAGTGGGCGCTGGCACGATGCACCCGGAGACGTTTCTGCGCGTGCTCGGTCCGGCCCATTGGAGCGTCGCCTACGTACAGCCGTCGCGCCGTCCCGCGGACGGACGCTTTGGCGAAAATCCGAACCGCCTCCTCAAGCATCATCAGTTTCAGGTCCTCTTGAAGCCCGCCCCCGACGATGTGCAGCGGTTGTATCTGGATAGTCTGGAAGCGTGCGGCATCAACCCGCGGCAGCATGATATTCGATTCGAGGAAGACAACTGGGAGTCGCCGACGCTGGGCGCGTGGGGCATCGGCTGGCAGGTGATGTTCGACGGTCAGGAGATTTCGCAGTTCACCTATTTCCAGCAGGCGGGCGGACTCGAGCTGTCGCCGATCGCCGCGGAGCTGACCTACGGCCTCGAGCGGATTGCACAGGTCCTGCAGCGCGTGGACAGCGTCTACGATCTCGAATGGGCGCCCGGCGTGAAGTACGGCGAGATCCGTCTGCGCGAGGAGATCGAGCAATCGAAGTACGTGTTCGGCCAGGTCGACCTGCCGGCGGGCGCGTTCGGCGCGTTCCATCGCGACCTGTTCGATCGTTACTACACATTCGCGGAAGCGCTGTTGCGCTCCGGATTGATCTGGCCGGCGCTCGAGCACTGCCTGAAATGCTCGCACCTGTTCAACATTCTCGACTCCAGCAACAGCATCGGCGTCACCGAACGCACCGCGTACATTCTCCGCGTGCGTCAGCTCGCCGTCGGCATCGCCAGGGCGTACGTCGCTGAGACGGCGCCGCCGGCATCGGCGGAAAGCGCGGGCGTGTGATGGATCGCGAGCTGCTGCTGGAAATCGGCTGCGAGGAGTTGCCGGCCGGATGGCTGCCGGCGCTGACCAATCAGATCGGCGACGTCCTCGTCGGCCAGCTCCGCGCGCATCGTCTGGTGCCGGAGAGCCCCGCGGAAACGTTCAGCACACCGCGTCGTCTCACCGTGCGGATCGTGCGCGTGCCGGAGCGGCAGACCGACCTCGAAGAGGTGTTGAACGGTCCGCCGGTGTCGGCGGGATTCACGCCGGACGGCACGCCGACGCCGGCCGCGATCGGCTTCGCCGCCAAGCAGGGCGTCGACGTTGTCTCCCTGGAGCGCGTGAAGACGCCCAAAGGCGAATACCTCGCGTTCCGGAATCGCCAGCGGGGCAAGACGGCGATCGACGTGCTCCCGGACGTGCTCGGCGGCGCGCTGCGCGGATTGCCGTTCCCGAAATTGATGCGATGGGACGCGACGCTGGAGGACGGCCGCGGCGAGCTGCTGTTCGGGCGGCCGATTCGCTGGATATTGTATTTGTTCGGCGGCCGGGTCGTGCCGTTCACGATCACGCGGAGCGCGGCGGCGCAGACGAGCCAGGTGCAGGACGTCGTC
>Ga0070660_100001387_pt1 | contig 16478 bp, 15 predicted proteins | sample KBSC33metaG_FD_64670 | JGI IMG/M metagenome (GOLD analysis project Ga0070660, IMG submission 64670) | Corn rhizosphere microbial communities from Kellogg Biological Station, Michigan, USA - KBS C3-3 metaG | ecosystem: Host-associated > Plants > Roots > Rhizosphere > Soil ... | reverse complement strand
CGCCGCCTCGCCGAGGTTCATGTTGCTGCAGGCAGTGGACGGCGGACGATACCAGTCGCCAGCGGCACGCGCCGCCGCGATGTCGGCGGAATCAGCGGAAGGGGTGAGGACGACGTCACCGGAGCTCGTTGTCACGACGTCCTTGCGGATCGGAATGCGCTGGTCGCTCGTCGCCTGTGCCTGCGCGGCCGTGCCGGCGAGGAGGAGTGCGCCTGTCAGAGTGAGCCAACTCTTCTTCATTGCTTCACCTCATTGCTGCGGTTGCGGGTGGGACCGCCCTTGTGGGCGGAAATGCACCGTGATCACTAGCAACGCGCGTGCGCGGAGAAGCGGTGGAAGCGTGCTATCGGGCGGGAATTTCGCGCGGCTGACGTCGCTTATCGGCGCGCTCGAGCGCGCCGACCGGCGAATGTGTGCGCTGCGTCACCGTTCCCTGACGTGATACTTGTCGAGGATGGTGCGCACCTTGTCGAGCGGAATCGCGTCGATCGTGCGGCCGCGGTAGGTGACCGGCGTCGCCATGAAGAGCGAGTTGTAGATCGCCTCTTCGGTGGCCTCGATCACGGCCTCGAAGAGCGGTGACGCGTCGTCGTTCTGCAGCTCGGTGGATTGGCGCAGTGATGCCGCGTTGGGCGAGGTGTTCGCGAGCGAACGACGAACCTGTGGCGAGGTCGAGAAGGCGATGGCGAAGTCGCCGGAACCGTTGGAGAAGCTCGAGCCGGTGCGCGCGAGGCCCATCATGGCGCGCGCGGCGAGACGCTTGAGGTTGCGCTCGGAGATCGGCGCATCGGTGGCGACGACGATCATGCACGAGCCGTCGCCACGCGTGCCTTCGACGGCAGTGCGATAGGCGTAGCGGCCCAGCTCCTTGCCGACCGGTGCGCCGAGCACCTGGAGCACGCCGCCGAAGTTGGTCTGCACGAGGACGCCGACGGTGAATCCGCCGAGCGATTTGGGAAGCACGCGCGAGGAGGTGCCGATGCCCCCCTTCCACTCGAAGGCGACCGTGCCGGCGCCTGCGCCGACGCTGCCTTCCGCGACGGCGCCGGTGGAGGCGTTGGCGAGTGCGGCGTGTACGTCGGCGCGCGTGACCGGGCGCGAGCGAATGTCGTTCAGCCCGCCGTCGTTCGTCTCTCCGACAACGGGATTGATGGAGCGCACGCGCTCCATGCCCGGCATGTCGAGCAGCTCGGCGACCAGTCCATCGGCCGCTCGCCAGACGCATAGAGTGCAGGTGAGGAGGATCGGAGTCTCGAGCTCGCCGAGCTCGTCCACCTGGGTGGAACCGACGAGCTTGCCGAACGCGTTCCCGACGTGCACGGCGGCGGGCACGCGATCGAAGAACAGGTTGCCGCCGTGCGGCAGGATAGCGGTGATGCCGGTGTGAATGGAATCACCAGCGGCGATCGTCGTTTGACCGACCTTCACGCCAGTGACATCGGTGATGGCGTTCAGCGGGCCAGGCGCGAAGATTCCGGGCGCGACGCCGAGATCGCGGGCACGCGCCCGGGTGGTCTGTGCCGACCCGAGGGCGGGCGTGGCGGCGAAGACGATCAGGACAAGATGGGAGAGGCGCATGGTGAATGATGCAGCGAGATCAGGCTCGGCGCGAACGACAAGTGCCTGAAGTGCTTGTACGGCTTGAACGGCGTTTGAACTGCTCCAACATCGAACGGATCGCTCCATGCGCCAACGGCTCTCCCGGCGCATTTCGCTGATTCAAGCGGGAATCGGAGATCGTTCCTTTACTCTTCGGCGCCGTCGGAAGGACGATTTCACGTCCCTGTCTTTCCAGTGATGCTGACCAGTAAAGGAGCGGTGCATCCCCACCGCAGAGGGCGTAGTGGGCCATTTGGAGGCCCGGATGCCCGCGGAACGATCCGTTGGATGTTGGAGCAGTTCAATAGCAGCTCAATAGCAGCTCAAAAGCAGTTCAATTGCAAATCGAGGCGTCTTGAGTTGAAGCACACCGGTAATCGCTCGCGGGACTCGAGAGATTCCCCTTGACGGCTTCGCCGCTCACCCCTATCGTGGTCCCATGGCCTCCGCCCAGCGCAGCTCCTACGTCTACTCCTATTACTACGGCTATCCCTCGACGGGCCGTGGATGGAGTCGTACGCGCGACTGAGGCAGCAGAAGCTCAAACGCCTGCGAAATCCCGACGGCCCGTGGAAATCCACGGGCCGTTCTTGTTTTCCGATCCCTTCCCGCTTCCTCCGGTCTCCTTCCATGATCATCATCACCCGCCCCGACATCTCCGACGCCGAGCTCGATCACATCCGCGAACGGGTGGAGTCGGCTGGCCTGCACACCCACCTCTCGCGCGGCGAGCAGCGCACGATCATCGGCTGCATCGGCGACGAGGAAAGACTCGCCGAGGTCCCGCTCCGCTCCCTGCCCGGCGTCGAGTCGGTGATGCCGGTGCTCAAGCCGTACAAGCGCGCGTCACGCGAGTTCAGTGTCGATCGAACCGTGGTTCGAATCGGCGACCACGCGACGATCGGTGGACAGGCGATCACCGTCATCGCCGGCCCCTGCTCGGTGGAAGGGCGCGACATGCTGCATGAAACCGCCGCCGCCGTGCGCGACGCCGGCGCCACCGTACTGCGTGGCGGCGCGTTCAAGCCACGCTCGTCGCCGTACAGCTTCCAGGGGCTCGGCCGCGCGGCGCTGGAGATGCTCACCGAAGTGCGCGCCGCCGAAGGGCTGCCGGTGGTGACCGAGGTGCTCGACACGCGGGACGTGGACCTCGTCGCCGCACATGCCGACATGCTGCAGGTCGGCGCGCGCAACATGCAGAACTTCGCGCTGCTTGCCGAGTTGGGCCGAGTGCAGCGGCCGGTGCTGCTCAAGCGTGGACTGTCCGCGACGATCACCGAGCTGCTGATGGCCGCCGAGTACATCATGGCGCACGGTAATACGAGCGTGGTGCTGTGCGAGCGCGGCATCCGCACCTTCGAGCGCGCGACGCGGAACACGCTCGACGTGTCGGCGATCCCGGTACTGAAGCGCGAGACCCACCTGCCGGTGATCGTGGACCCGAGCCACGCCGGCGGCGACGCAGAGCTGGTTGCGCCGCTCGCCTTTGCCGGCATCGCGGCAGGCGCAGATGGACTGATCATCGAGGTGCATCCGAGCCCGGAGTGCGCACTCTCCGATGGCGACCAGTCGCTGGCGCCGCCGGCGTTCGCGTCGCTCATGGGGAGACTCGGGGCGTTCGCCGAGGCGGCGGGACGCAGCATGTCGACGCCGGTCGCCGCGCGGCGGGTCGGCGCACTGACGGGGACGGCGGCATGACCGAGAACGAAGCCGGACTACACGCAAGCGAGCTGGCACAGCTTCGCCATGACATCGAGACGATCGACCGACGCATCGTCGAACTGCTGGCTGAACGCCTCGAGCTGGGCCGAAAGACGGGTGGGATCAAGCGTGAGGCGGGGCGTCCGATTCTCGATGCAGCGCGCGAGGCGGAGGTGATCCGCCGCGCCGTGACGGCGGCGCGCGAGCTGGGCGTGCCGCAGGAGGCGACGCGTGAGATCTTCTGGCACATCGTCGGGATGTCGCGTCGCGTGCAGGAAGGAGGCGACGCTCCGTGATTGCCGATTCGACGATTGCCGTCGTTGGGCTCGGCCTCATGGGCGGATCGCTCGCGCGGGCCGTGGCAGCGCGCGGCGTGCGGGTGCTCGGCTACGACCGCAACTCCGAGTTCCTGGAGCAGGCGATGAGCGAAGGCGTGGTGCACGCCGCACTGGGTCGCGACCTGAGCGGCATGGAGGACGCGGACGCGGTCGTGCTGGCGCTGCCCGTGGATGCAACCTGCCTCGCCATGCCCGTGGTCGCCCGCCGCGCCGCGAAGGCGCGGCTCCTGATGGACCTCGCGAGCACGAAGCGCAGCGTGGTGGCGTGCGCGGAGTCGGCTGGCGTCGGTGAGCGATTCGTCGGCTCGCATCCGCTGACCGGGAGCCACCGCTCGGGGTGGGGCGCCGCGCGCGCCTCACTGTTCGAGAGCGCGCGGATCTTCCTCTGTCCGACGTCGAGCACGTCGACCGAGGCGCTCCGGTTGGCGGAGCAGCTCTGGAGCTCGCTCGGCGCGCGGACCGAAGCGCTCGACGCGCAGGAGCACGACGACGAGATGGCGTGGAGCAGCCACCTGCCGCACGTCGTCGCGAGTGCCCTGGCCGCTACGCTGGATGAAGCAGGCATCCCGCGCTCGGCGCTCGGCCCGGGCGGTCGTGACATGACGCGGCTGGCGGGAAGCTCGACGGAGGTGTGGGGGACGATCGTGGCGGACAACGCGTCAGCGATCGTCTCGGCACTCGCGGCGTACGAGGAACGCTTGCGGGCGTTCCGGGAGGCGATCGCGAATCGCGACGACTCGGCGACGCGCGTGATGCTCGACGCGGGGCGGAAGTGGTTCGAGGCACACGAGCCGGCAGCAGCCATGGCTCCCGAAGCCGGGCGATGACGGTACTTTTGTGCCCATGACACCAGGTACGGGGGCACCCGCGCTGCGAGTCGCCGGACTCCGGAAGTCCTACGGCGACGTCGTCGCGGTGGACGGACTGGATCTCACCGTCGCGAGCGGCGAATGCTTCGGGCTTCTCGGCCCGAATGGCGCCGGGAAGACGACGACGATCGAGATCTGCGAGGGACTCACCGAGCCCGACGCGGGCGAAGTGGAAGTGCTCGGCCGGAACTGGCGCACCGATGAGCGTTCGCTACGCGAGCGGCTCGGCATCCAGCTCCAGGAGACGCAGCTCGCCGAAAAGCTCACGGTGGAGGAAACCGTGAAGCTCTTTCGCAGCTTCTACGAGCGCGGCCGGCGCGTGGACGACGTGATCGACGTCGTCCAGCTCGACGAGAAGCGCAAGGCGCGCGTCGGGAAGTTGAGCGGGGGGCAGAAGCAACGGCTCGCCCTGGCGTGTGCGATCGTCGGCGATCCCGAGCTGCTCTTTCTCGACGAGCCGACGACCGGACTCGACCCGCAATCCCGCCGGCAGCTGTGGGACCTCATCGTCGAGCTGCGGGCGAGCGGACGGAGCATCGTGCTCACCACGCACTACATGGACGAGGCGGAGAAGCTGTGCGACCGGGTGGCGATCGTTGATCACGGCCACGTGATCGCGCTCGGCACGCCGCGCCAGCTCATCGCGTCGCTCGGCGCGGAGCACGTCGTGGAGTTCACCGCGCCCGACGCGCCGGCTGGCGCACTCAGCGCCGAGGCGCTGCAGCAGCTGAACGGCGTTCGAGCGGCGCGCGAGCACGATGGACGGTGGACACTCGAAGTGGTCGGACTCGCGCGCGCGGTGCCGGCGCTGCTTTCCGAACTGTCGCGTCGCGGGCTCACGCTCGGCGAGCTGGCCACGCACTCGGCGACGCTCGAGGACGTGTTCGTCTCGCTCACCGGGAGGCAGCTCCGCGATGCCTGAGTTGATGCGTGACCCGACGCGGGAGCCTCGCGCGCCGATGATGCATTCGCCGAGCGTGGAGCGCCGAGCGTGGTACGAACGTTCGCTGGTGCAGCTCACGCTGGTGCGGTTCCGCGAGTTCATGCGCGAGCCGGAAGCAGTGTTCTGGACGTTTGCCTTTCCGATCATTCTCGCGCTCGGGCTGGGCATCGCATTCCGGAACAAGCCAGCCGATGTGGTCAAGATCGCGGTGGTGCGCGGCACGACGGCTGGCGACGCGCTCGTGGCCAAACTCGGCACCGCGAAGGGGTTGAAGGTCGAATCGATGGACGATTCCGCGGCTGCTCGGGCGCTGCGCACGGGTGAGGTCGCGCTGGTCGCGCTGCCCGACGGCAGCGGTGGCGTGCGGTACCGGTACGACGACACGCGCCCCGAAGGCCGCTCGGCGCGGTTCCTCACCGACGACGCGCTCCAGCGCGCCGCGGGACGTCACGACCCGGTGGCGGTGTCGGAAACCCACGTGAGCGAGAAGGGCTCGCGCTACATCGACTTCGTCGTGCCGGGACTGCTCGGCATGAACATCATGGGCGGCGGGATCTGGGGGCTTGGCTTTGCGATCGTCGAGGCGCGGCGGAAGAACCTGCTCAAGCGGCTGGTCTCCACGCCGATGCGGCGCTCGCAGTATCTCGCGTCGTTCCTCTTCTCGCGATTCTTCTTCCTGATCCTCGAGATCGTCGTGCTGGTCGGTGCAGCCGCGTTGCTGTTCGACGTACCGGTGCGGGGCTCACTGCTGCAGCTGTTCGTCGTGTCGCTGGTGTCGGCGCTGGCGTTCGGCGGGCTCGGCCTGCTCATCGCGTCGCGCGCGCGGACGATGGAAGGCGTATCGGGGCTGATGAACCTGACGATGATGCCGATGTGGGTGCTGTCCGGCGTGTTCTTCTCGTCGACCAACTTTCCGAAGGCGGCGCAGCCGGTGATTCAGGCCCTGCCACTGACGGCCAGCATCAACGCACTGCGGGCGACGATGCTGCAGGGGGCCGGGTGGGGGGCGGTGATGCCGTCGCTGCTGATCATCGTGGCGTGGCTGGTGGTGACGTTCGCGCTGGCGCTGAGGATGTTCAGGTGGAGATGATCTCGGCAACGGCGAGTACATGGTACCACGTACCAGGTAGCAGGTACGATGGGATGGTCTGGATGAAGCGGGGAAGGGCGTGATGGGGGAGGAGCTCGGCGATCTTCCTGTCCCCGAATTGCGTGCCCAGGGCGAGAAGCTGCTCGGCTGGATCGCGGAGTATCTCGAGCATCCGGAGCGGTTTTCCGTCCTCTCGCCGGTGAAGCCGGGCGAGATCCGTGCTTCGCTGCCCGACGCGCCACCCTCGACCGGTGAGTCGCTCGAGCGCATCGTCGCCGACTTCGAGACGAAGATCCTGCCGGGAATCACGCACTGGAACCATCCCGGCTTCTTCGCCTACTTCTCGATCTCGTCCTCCATTCCCGGCATCCTCGCCGAGCTGCTGACCGCGGCGCTCGACGTGAACGGGATGCTGTGGAAGACGTCGCCCGCGGCGACGGAGCTGGAGCAGGTGGCCATGGACTGGCTGCGCCAGCTTCTCGGACTCCGCGGCGGCTGGTTCGGGATCATCAACGACACGGCGTCGATCTCGACGATGCTCGCACTCGCCGCGGCGCGTGAAGCGAAGCCGGAGCTGGGCATCCGCGCGCGTGGAATGGCGGGCCGAGCTGACCTGCCGGTGTTGCGCGTCTATTGCTCGGAGCATGCACATTCGTCGGTGGACAAGGGTGCGCTCACGATCGGCATCGGGCTCGACAACGTGGTGAAGATTCCGAGCGACGCGGAGTTCCGGATGCGGCCCGAGGCGTTGGCGTCGGCTGTCGCGAAGGATCGCGACGCAGGGATGCTGCCGCTGGCCTGCGTCGCCACGGTGGGAACGACGAGCACGACCAGCATCGACCCGGTGCCGGACATCGCGGAGATCTGCGGCATCGAGGAGATGTGGCTGCACGTGGACGGGTCGTACGGCGGCGTGGCGGCGGTGTCACCGGAGTACCGCCATGTCCTGCGCGGCGTGGAGCGCGCCGACTCGCTCGTCGTCAATCCGCACAAGTGGCTGTTCACGCCGATTGACTGTTCGGCGTTCTACACCCGACACCCCGACGTGCTGAAGCGCGCCTTCTCGCTCGTGCCGGAGTATCTCGTCACGCGCGAGCAGGACGACGTCGTGAACCTGATGGACTACGGGGTGCAGCTCGGCCGCCGCTTCCGCGCGCTCAAGCTGTGGATGGTGATTCGCGCCTTCGGTGCCGACGGGCTCGCGGCCCGTATCGAGCGGCACTGCGAGCTGGCGCGGACGTTCGAGCACTGGGTTGCAGCTGATCCGCAGTGGGAGCTCAGCGCGCCGGTGCCGCTCTCACTCGTCTGCTTCCGGTACGCACCACGCGGCATGAGCGAGCCGGAGCGCGATCGCGCGAACACCGAGATTCTTCAACGCGTGAACGAGAGCGGCGAAGTGTATCTGTCGCACACCCGGCTGAACGGTGCAGTCGTGCTGCGACTGGCGATTGGAAATATCCGCACTGAGCTCCGGCATGTGGCGCGGGCGTGGGAGCTGTTGCGAGAAGCAGCACACCAGTAGCAGGCACCTCGTACTTCGTACACGGACCCAATGGGACGCCTGGTTCAAGGCGCAGCTGCCGTTCATCGGAATGGCCAGCCCCCTGGGTCCTCATACGAGGTACGAATTATCTGCTATTTCTCCTGCAGTTCCTCCTACCCCCCGACCGCCACCCGCGTCTCGTCGGTCGTGATCATTGCGTCCACCGGCATCGCAACCGCCCGCGCATTCGCCCGCCGCCGGCGTACCATGAAGCCGAGGATCACGGTCAGCACCACCGCAACCACCCCGAGTCGTACATCGAACCGCTGGGTGAACATCAGCGCTCGAAGCGCTGTCCGTCCCAGCGCGAAGCCGAGCAGGGTGAAGATCACTCCCCACACCAGCGAGCTGACTCCACTCGCCGCCAGGTAGAGGGAAAACGGCACCCGCGCCGCGCCACAGGCAATGGGAAGGGGAAGGCGCAGCCCGTAGGCGAATCGCACTGCCAGCGATGCGCGCCACGGATTCCGGCGCACGATCATCAGGGCGCCCGTCAGGAGACGTCGCTTGTCGGGCCAGCGCGCACGCACCCAGTCGATCCGCCAGCGGCCGATGAAGTAGAGCAGGATCGACGCGGCCCACGTCCCCAGCATCACGGCCACGATCACGCCCAGCACCCCTGCCCCACCGTGGCGCACGGCGATGCCGCCGAGGATGGGGTTGGCCTCCTCGCCGACGATGCTCGTCGCGCCGAGCGCCGCGTACTTCCAGAGGCGCTCCGCAAACGACATGTGGTGCAGTTGCCGAAAGGCCGGTGCCGCGGCCTGCAGTGCCAACGCTAGAATGCTGCTACTCCTCCACCTCGACGTGCCCGTTCGGCGCGTACATTTCTGTCCTTCTGTAATATCGGCTGCAGCGCACCGATAATGTCAGCGCGGGTCGCCGTCCTCCCAGAACGCGCCAGCCGCCTCACCCGTCACGGACTGCCATGCGTCGGATCGTTCTTGCCCTCGCGCTCTCCCTTGGTGCTACCCGCATCGAGGCCCAACGTCCCCTCCTCCTCGTCCCGCAGCCGCGGGAGGCGACGCCTCAGCGCGAGGTGGTGCTGGCGCACGGCCTCGAGATCGTCACCCCTGTCGACAGCGACGACGCCTTTGCCGCACACGACCTCCGCGAGATGTTGCGCGACGCCGGCGTCCCCATCGCGGCTCGGGCCGGTACCGGAAGTGCCCGGATCGCCCTCCTCCGCGTGACGAGTACGACGGCGCGCTCGCTCCTCGACCGGCATGACCTCGCCTTCGACTCGGCGATGACCGACGAAGGATACCTGCTCGTGCCCGACGGAAGGACGCTGAACGTCGTCGCCGCCACGCCGGCCGGCGTGTTCTACGGCGCGCAGACGGTGAAGCAGCTCGTCGAGGGACGCGGGGCGGGCGCGGTGCTGCGCATGGCCACCGTGCGCGACTGGCCGGCAATGCGCCACCGCGGGCTGCACGACGACCTCTCGCGCGGCCCGGTGCCGACGCTGGAGTTCATGAAGAAGCAGATCCGCACCTTCGCCGCCTACAAGCTCAACACCTACTCGCCGTACTTCGAGCATACGCTCGAGTATCGCGCCAACCCGCTCATTGCCCCGCCCGGCGGCGCGCTCACACGCGACGACGTGAAGGAGCTCGTGGCATACGCCGAACGCTACCACATCGACGTCATTCCGGAGCAGGAAGCGTTCGGGCACCTGCATCACGTGCTCAAGTACGAGCTGTACGCGCCGCTCGCCGAGACCCCGCACGGCCACGTGCTGGCGCCGGGCCAGCCGGGCTCCCTCGCACTCATCAAGCAGTGGTTCGCCGAGATCGACACGCTCTTCCCGAGCCAGTACGTGCATCTCGGTGCCGACGAGACTTTCGAGCTGGGTCGCGGCCAGACGGCGGATCGCGTGACGGCGGAAGGACTCGGCCCCGTATACCTCGGCTTCCTGCGCGAGATCGTGGACAGCATCGCGAAGCCGGGAAAGAAGTATCTCTTCTGGGGTGACTTCGCCGTGCGCAGCCCCGAGCTGGTGAAGTCGCTGCCGAAGCAGATGGTGGCGGTGCCGTGGTCGTACGGTGCGGCGGCGAGCTACGACCGGCAGATCACGCCATTCACCCAGGCCGGACTCGAGACGTGGGTCGCGCCTGGAGTGAGCAGCTGGAGCCGCGTCTATCCCAACTACAACACCGCGTTCGTCAACATCCGCAATTTCGTCCGTGACGGGCAGCGACTCGGCGCCACCGGCATGTTGAACACGACGTGGGACGACGATGGCGAGACGCTGTTCGAGCAGACGTGGATGGGCGTGCTGTTCGGCGCCGCGGCGGCGTGGCAGCCGGGTGAGAGCGACGTGGCCGCCTTCCAGCGCGCCTACGGGCCGGCGTTCTACCGCGACACCACGGGCCGCGCGAATTCCGCCGAGCGCCTGATGATGCAGGCGCACGCGCTGCTGCAGGGCGCGGGGCTCGGCAATGGGACGGACGCGCTTTTCTGGCAGGACCCGTTCAGCACCGATGGACTGATCACGGCGGAAAAGATCCGGCCGGTGACGCATGACCTGCGCATAGCGGCAGAGTCGGCAATGGTGTACGTGGCGCAGCTTCGCAATGCCGGCCCGGTAGTCAACGAGGACGCGCTCGCCGCGCTGGAGCTCGGCGCGCGGCGAATGGATTTCATCGGGATGAAGTTCCAGTTCGCCGACGACATCCGGGCCGCATACGCACGAGCCGCGGACACCACGATCAAGAACGGCACCCGGGACCTGGGTGACATCTCCGGTGCCAACGGCCGCCTGCAGGACCTGCGCGACGGCTACGGCCTGACGCGTGAGCTGTACGAAGCGGCGTGGCGGCGCGAGAACCGGCCGTACTGGCTGCAGAACGTGCTGGCGCGCTACGACATGGCGATGCAACTGTGGATTGCCCGCGCCGAGCGGTTCGCGGCGGCACGGAGCGAGATGGCGCGGACGAAGCGGTTACCGAGCTTCGAGGCGGCAGGCATTCCCGCGCCGTTGCCGGCGCCGGCCGCGCCGGTGCCCGCCACCACGCCGCCGCCAGGCCGCCGATAGCGGCGGCCCGCTTATCTTACGACGTCATCAACCGACGGGCCCATGTTCGACGCCGATTATTTCAGGAAATCCCTGCCGCACGACGTGAAGGCGACCGGCGGCAAGCCCGTCGTGGAAGTCGTGATGCTGAGTGGCCACTCATATCGCGTGCGCTCCATCGTCGACGTGGACGACGGACGGGTGACGCTCGAGGCCTACCTCGTCAAGGCGGACCTCGCGCATCACCGGCCGCTGTTCGGCGGCACGGAGGGCGAGCCGCACGAGCGCTTCCGCGTCGTCGTCTCGTACGACGCCATTGCCTCGGTCGTGCTCGACTCCTCCGAGGCGCAGACGCGAGTGCGTCCCGGCTTCGCGAGCGGCTGACCGATCCTTACATGGTAGATCGCGGACGCGTCGTGGTAGTCGCTGCCGGCTTTGCGCTCTGGCGCGGGGGCCGGTGCGAAGCCGCGGCGCGGTGGATGGACGTGCGGCGACTCGTCGCGCGGCCGTGCTCCTTTCCCGCCACGGATGCTCTATCGCTGATGGTCGAGCTCCTCGATGGTTCGCAGATGGAGCTGCACGAGGATGCGCCCGGTTTCGACGCGTTCCTCGATCGCGCCGCGGCGACCCTGCGCGGGATCACGCCCTACGAGCGCTGGCATTCGGAGGCAGTCAGCCTGTCGGGGGAACCCCTCACAGTCTACGAGCGCAACACCCGACGGTAGCACCGCGCAATCCGGCGTAACCTGCGATCTCACCCCATAGGTCGAAGTGTTCGTTCCCGCCATCGTCCCAGCGCTCAAGGGTTACACGCGCGAGCAGTTCTTCGCCGATCTCTCCGCCGGAGTGATCGTCGGGATCGTCGCCCTCCCGCTCGCCATCGCCTTCGCCATCGCCAGCGGCGTTCCGCCGGGCCGAGGGCTGTACACCGCCATCGTCGCCGGCTTCATCATCTCCGCGCTCGGCGGGTCGCGCGTGCAGATCGGTGGACCGACTGGCGCGTTCGTCGTCATCGTCTACGGCATCGTCCAGCAGTACGGCATCGGCGGACTGACCGTCGCCACGCTGATGGCCGGCGTGATCCTCATCGTGCTCGGCCTCACCCGCATGGGCGGCGCGATCAAGTTCATCCCGCACCCGGTGGTGATCGGATTCACGAGTGGCATCGCCGTCGTGATCTTCTCCAGCCAGGTGAAGGACGTGCTGGGACTGCGGATGGGCAACGTGCCGGCACCGTTCGTGGAGAAATGGGTGGCGTTCGCGAAGAACATCGGCTCGGCGAACTTGTACGCCGTTGCTCTGGCCGTCATCACCATCCTCATGATCCAGCTCTGGCCGCACGTGAGCCGGCGCATTCCAGGTTCCATCGTCGCGCTCCTGGCGACGACGGCGGCCTCGCTCCTGTTGCACCTCCCGGTGGAGACGATCGGCAGTCGCTTCGGCCCGATCAACGCGGCGCTGCCGCACCCGGTGATGCCGGACATCAGCTTCACCCAGATGACGATGCTCGTGCAGCCGGCGATCGCCATCGCACTGCTCGGTGCGGTGGAGTCGCTGTTGTCGGCGGTCGTGGCCGACGGCATGACAGGGATGCGCCACAAGTCCAACGCCGAGCTGGTGGCGCAGGGAATCGCGAACATCGCGTCGCCGCTGTTCGGCGGCATCCCGGCCACTGGCGCCATCGCGCGCACCGCGACCAACATCAAGAATGGCGGGCGGACGCCGGTGGCGGGGATCATTCACGCGCTCACCCTGCTCCTCATCACGCTCTTCTTCGGGAAGTGGGCGGCGCTCATCCCGATGGCGACGCTGGGCGGAATCCTCGTCGTCGTCGCGTACAACATGAGCGAGTGGCGGACCTTTCGTGCCGAGCTCCGCGCGCCCAAGAGCGACGTGGCCGTACTGCTCACCACCTTCCTGCTCACGGTGATCGTGGACCTCACCGTGGCGATCGAGGTCGGCATGGTACTATCGGCGTTCCTGTTCATCAGAAGGATGGCCGAAGTCACCAACGTGACGATGGTGACGCGCGAGATGGCCGACGCTTCGGAAGCGGACGACGCCGGCGCAGCGGAGATGGCGCGGAAGCTTCCGGCCGGCGTGGCACTCTACGAGATCAACGGTCCGTTCTTCTTCGGCGCGGCGGAGAGGTTCAAGGAGGTGTTGAACCGCGTCTCTGGCTCGCCACGCGTGCTGGTGGTGCGGCTGCAGCATGTGCCGGCGATCGACTCCACCGGGCTGCACGCCTTGCGCGAGCTGGCGCACGGGCGGCTGAGCGGCGGGACGAAGCTCGTGTTGGCTGAAGTTCACGAGCAGCCGATGATCGCGCTCACCAACTCGGGGCTGCTGAACGTGATCGGCGCGGAGAACGTGTTCGATTCGCTCGACGCGGCGCTGGAGCGGGCGAAGGAACTGGTGAGCCGGCCGAAGACGCCGTTGGCGGTGGATCAGGTGGCGTGAGCTGAGAACGCTCACGCCACCCTCGTCGAGCGATCAGGGCCGTTTCGGGTTCGGGATCTGAACCGGCTGCGCCACGGTCCGGTTGTCGGGAGCGAAGGTGAAGGGTTGCTGCACCAGTTGCTTCACCTTTCGTCCGCCAACCTCGGCGGGAATGAAGCGCATGTCGGGTAGCCCTGCCTTGACCGCGTCGGTGAATTCCTGACGATCCGTCTTCAGCACCTTGAATGTGCTCGGCTCGGCGCGACCTGACGTGTCGACGACGAACTGGGCGAGCACCGTCCCCTTCACGTCCGCCGCCCGAAGCGCGTCCGGATAGCGTGGGTGTGGAGAGCCGGGAGCGAATCGAACTGGTTGTTCTACTTGAAACTCAAAGTACGGGTGCGCCGGCTGGACTGATCGAGGAGCATTCGTCGTGTCGGCGGGCCGCGGAGTTGGCGTCTGGCCGGCAATCGGTGACACGCCTGCCACCGCCAACGCAGCGACACACGCCGCAGTCGCGGCCGTAATGCGCAGCGTGCGGCTGCCTCCCCTGCCTTCCTCTGTGGTCCGGTTCTGCATGGCGACGATCCTCCGTTCGAGATGGGTGCGCGATGCGACGAGCATCGGCGTGAGCGGCGCGGCGCTCGTGCGCTGCGCGGCGAGCAACAGGACCTGCACATATCGTGTGGCGCTCCCGCCCGCGGCGAGCACGCGGGCGTCGCAGTCCACCTCGAGGGCGAGCCGCGCGCGACGCGCGATCCACCAGAGCGGGAGATTCCACGGCATCGCCGCCACGGCAACTGCGAGCGCAAGGAGCAGCCAGGTGTCGCGCGCCTTGCGATGCTCCTCCTCGTGGCGCAGCACGAGCGCGCGCAGCGGAGCGTCCAGCTCGAGGATCGCCCGCGGCACCAGCACCGCCGTGTCACGTACGCCGAGTACGGCAGGGCCGAGATCTCCGCTGACGAGAACCTCCACGCCGTCCACGACCCTGCATTCCGCCGAATGACGCAACGCGCGTACGGCACGCCACACCAACAGGTAGCGCAGCACCAGCACGAGCGAAACGCCAACCCACGCGCCGACCAGGATCCGATCAAGCATCGGTGCCCATGCTCCCGCCGAGGCCACGCGCTCCGGGCCAATGGTGATCGCGTCGAGCAGTGCCACGCCGGCAGTCCCGGGCTCGCGCCCGGGCGGCAAGCTTCGCAGCAGCGGAACGAGCACCGGCCACATCGCGCCGGCGGTGAGCGTGAACAGCCACGCTCCGCGCGCCGGTCGACCGGCAATGCGAAGTGCGCGTTCGGCGAACCACGCCGCTACGGCGAGGAACGCCGTGAAGAGCATCGCCGAAAGCATCCAGGAGAGCATCATCGCTCGCCTTCCTTCGCGCCGCGGCTGCCGAGCTTGCGCGCGATGCGGCGCAGGTCGTCGGCGGTGAGGTCGTGCTCATCGACGAGCTGCGCGAGCAGCGCTTCCGGCGATCCGGTGAAGAGCGTGTCCACCAGCCGTCGCAATGCGTTCCGTTGCGCTGCCTTCTGCTTGATCCGTGGGAAGTAGCGGTGCGCACGCCCTTCCTCCTCGTGACGCACGTACCCTTTCGCTTCGAGGTTGCGGAGGATCGTGAGGACCGTGGTGTAGGCGAGAGGTGTGTCGAGTGCGTCGCGCACCTCGGTCACCGTGCCGGAGCCACTGGCCCACAGTGCCGTCATCACGTCGAGCTCCCGCTCACCGAGCGTAGTGGCTTCCATCAGTCCTCCGGTGCGGTTCGGGTCCAGAGATCGAGCTTCTCTTCGCCGTCGGGGTCACGCGGTGCCGTTCCGTGCACCTGCGCCGCTCGGCCGAGCGCGCCACAGAAGGCAATCGGCGCGGCGGCCGGGTTGATCGCGAAGCGGCGACCGTCGGCCGCCACGGAGTCGTACGCGGCCGGCCAGCCGTTCGCGGGCGGCGCGATGGCGACGAAGTGGCGGAAGTGCGTGCTGTCGCCCACGCGATAGGCGACGACGCGCGCGTTGAAGGTGCCGCCGTGCCAACCGGCGAGCTTCGTCGGTGCGGCGTGTGCCCAGGTCGTATCGCCGCGGTCAGTCCAGGTGCCGCCGCGCAGGCCGAGTTGCTCGAAGGCACGGACGAAGTGGACCGCCACCGAATCGGGCGGGAGTGTCGTTCGAAAGACGGCCCACCAGCAGTGGTTTTCCTGCAGCACCACAGGGGCCGGCGCAGCGGCCGGCGCGCGGTGACAGCCCGCACCGGTCACCGCGGCGAGCGGGACCAACCCTGCAGCAGCGATTCGGCGACGCAGAGGCACGATGGCTCCGTTAGCTACTATCTGGTTAGTAGACTATCGCTGAGTGCCCCGGGTGTCAACTATCATCCTAGTAGTCATCGGTCGACTGGCGCGGGCCGGTCGTGGTCCGAATCTCCCGGCTGGACGGACGAGGCACGTGTGCGCCAGATTCCTGCCCCGCCTTCCACGCCGCAAATGACTACGCGACTCTTCACCGCCCTCGCCGTCCTCCCGCTCCTCGCGGCGCCCCTCCGTGCCCAGCGACCCGCGCCGCCCGGCGTCACCGGCGACTTCGTGATCCGCAACTTCACCTTCGCCGACGGGGAACGGCTCGACTCGCTCACCATCCACTACCGCACCCTCGGCACGCCGAAGCGCGATGCGCGCGGGGTGGTGCGAAACGCGGTGCTCATTCTCCACGGCACCACGGGTTCGGGCTCGCAGTTCCTCAGCCCGTCGTTCGCCGACGAGCTGTACGGTCGCGGCCAGCCGCTCGACACCACTGCCTGGTACGTCGTTCTCCCCGACGGCATCGGCCATGGCTCGTCGAGCCGGCCGAGCGCGGGCCTGCGTGCGCGCTTCCCGCATTACGACTACTCCGACATGGTCGACGCCCAGCACCGGCTGCTCGTCGACCATCTCGGCGTGACGCACCTGCG
>Ga0070660_100001385_pt1 | contig 16489 bp, 12 predicted proteins | sample KBSC33metaG_FD_64670 | JGI IMG/M metagenome (GOLD analysis project Ga0070660, IMG submission 64670) | Corn rhizosphere microbial communities from Kellogg Biological Station, Michigan, USA - KBS C3-3 metaG | ecosystem: Host-associated > Plants > Roots > Rhizosphere > Soil ... | reverse complement strand
GCAGGCCGGCAATCCTGCGCCGGTTGTGGATTTGACGGATGCGAGATTCCCACAGGGAAGAATCTTTTTGTTTTATAATACAGGCAACGGCCATGAAATGGAATTGCGAAAAGGGCATGGGCATCGCGATGTATTTTATAAAACAAGTACTGATAATGGCAAAACATGGAGTGAGCCAACGGATATTACTTTGCAGGTAAACAGAATTCATCAGCCGGAAATAAATCCGCTTTGGAATTTTAAAGAAGACTGGCGCACGTATGCCAATACACCCGGCCATGCACTGCAATTTCACGAAGGAAAATATAAAGGGAGAATTTATGTTGCGGCCAATCATTCTTCCGGCGATCCCAAACCGGAATTGAGAGATTACCAGGCGCATGGATATTATACCGATGATCATGGAACCACTTTTCATTTAAGTGAAACAGTTCCGTTTGAAGGTTCCAACGAAAGTACTGCTGCGGAATTAACCGACAATTCATTGATGATGAACAGCCGTAACCAAACAGGAAAGTATCGTATTGTTTCTTTTAGCAAAGATGGCGGCGCAACATGGGATACAACTTTTGTTGATTATAATCTGCCTGATCCTATTTGTGAAGGCAGTTTGTTGAATATTGGAACCAAAAAGAAGAAATCAGTTTTAGCTTTTTGCAATAATGTATCACAGCAAAACCGCGACAGCCTTACCTTGCAAATCAGTTTTGATGAAGGAAAAACATGGAAGAAAAAGTTTTTGATTGAACCAAAAAATACAGGTTATTCCGATGTAATGAAACTATCAAAGAATACAATTGGGGTATTGTATGAAGCCGATGATTATAAAGAAATCAGATTTATGGTGGTGAAATGGAAATAGATTCCATTCCCTTATTATCGCCAGGGAATGATGCATTGGGATTTATTTGGTCCGTATAAAAATGATGGATATCTCTCAAAATCCTTTACCCTGGAGAATAAGAACTTTTCAAACTCCCCTATCTGAAGGTAATCGGCGGTACAATTGTTTTACGGCATTGGTGTGTCCGTTAATAAAAGTACTTCCATATCCGGTGAGTATTTTCAAAGGAAAAGACTGGCAAAACCCTGTGAAGTGGGAGTTTACTTTTTTACCGTTAACCAAGCCATAAATAACGGCAATGGGTAAACGCAATTTTTACTCTGAAAAATTTCAGTAGTTTATTTTTACCTGCTATAATTGGGCGCTTCCTTCGTGATTTCCACATCGTGTGCATGGCTTTCTCTCATTCCTGCATTGGTAATTTTTATAAAAGTTGCCTGTTGCAAAGCAGGTATATCTTTTGCACCGCAATATCCCATTCCTGCCCGCAAGCCTCCTGTAAATTGGTGTACTACTTCATGCAAATTTCCTTTATAGGCTATTCTGCCTTCAATACCTTCCGGTACAAATTTTTTGGATCCATTGTCGCCATTCTGAAAATACCTGTCACTGCTTCCCTGCGCCATAGCGCCTAATGAGCCCATTCCACGGTATTGCTTGAATTTTCTTCCTTCGTAAATAATGGTTTCTCCGGGACTTTCTTCAGTGCCTGCAAAAACGCCGCCCATCATTACACAATCAGCGCCGGAAGCAATCGCTTTCACCATATCGCCGGTATATCTTATTCCGCCGTCAGCAATGATGCCTACGTTTTTATTTTTCAACGCAGATGAAACTTCAAGCAAAGCGGTTATTTGTGGAACGCCTGCGCCCGCTACAATCCTGGTAGTGCAAATTGACCCGGGCCCGATGCCCACTTTTACCGCATCTGCACCTGCATCTGCCAAGGCTTTCGCCCCACTTCCCGTAGCGATGTTACCAGCGATAACCTGCAGGTTTTTAAATTCTTTTTTTATTTTCTTCAAGGCTTCTATCACGCCCTTGGTATGGCCATGTGCGCTGTCAAGACAAACTACATCCACACCTACCTGGTGCAAAGCATCTACTCTATCTTTAATATCGGACGTAATGCCTACACCCGCTCCTATGAGCAGTCTTCCGAAAGAATCTTTGGTAGCAAAAGGATGATTGTGAACCTGAAGAATATCACGATAGGTGATAAGACCTTTTAAAACTCCATTTTTATTGACAACAGGCAGCTTTTCAATTTTATATTTTCTTAAAATAGTTTGCGCTTTCTTTAAATCGGTTCCTTCCGGTGCTGTTACCAGGTTTTCATGGGTCATTAGCTCGCTCACTTTTCGCTTCATATTATCTTCAAATCTCAAATCGCGATTGGTTAAAATCCCTACCAATTTTCCTTCTTTATCAATGATAGGTATTCCGCCAATCCTGTTTTCTCTCATTAGTTTCAAGGCATCTCCAATGGTGGCATCTAACATTAGAGTAATTGGATCAATAATAAGCCCACTCTCGCTTCGCTTTACTTTACGAACCTGAGCCGCCTGCTCTTCAATGCTCATATTTTTATGCAAAACCCCAAGTCCTCCTTCCCGTGCCAAAGCAATCGCGAGATTGGCTTCAGTAACCGTATCCATGGCCGCACTTAGCATCGGGATATTGAGTGTTATGCTTTTTGTGAGTTGTGTTTGTGTATTTACATCGCGGGGAAGTACTTCGCTGTAAGCAGGAACCAGAAGTACATCATCAAAGGTTAATCCTTCACCGAATATTTTGTTTGCTGAAACGGAGGGTCTATTTATTGTTGCCATGAGCAAAGATAAGAAAAGAGGAAATTGCGGAAACAGAAATCTTTCCTATTTATTCTTTCACTGGTGAAAAAACTCCATAATTAATTCAATTTTATGAAAAAGTTGATGATTATTTTTTTAAACGATGCTCTCAAAAGATTTTAAAACAATGCCATTTTTTGTTTTACTAAAATTTTAATAATACCTTTTGCTCAATTTGTTTCATGTATTTTAACTGATTTTTTTGACTGCGGGGAGATATTATTCTTAAAATAAAAAAATTTGACGCATTTCTTTTTTCAGTAGCACTGCAAAAAGTCTATTAATTTTTTGCGTGCCTCAACAAGAAATCCAACGTTCAAGGATTGATTGCAGGAACGTTCAAAAATAAAAAAAAGGATTAGCAGGATAAGGTTTTAAGATTGGAATGACGGCCTCTAAAAATGATGAGTGCAACGCTGGTTATTGCCCGATAGCGCTTCAGTCGGCTTTTTTGGGATACGTCAGATTAATTCCGGGATATCACAGAGCAGCAACTGTAATTTGCATTATTCCTGCCCGACTGCGTCATTCAGGCGGGTGTTAGTTTACTATAAAATAAAAAACCACTCTTAAAAAAAATAAAAATCCAATAATGCCAACACCAGTTAGAAATGAATCCGAAATCTTTTCAGATAGCGCGGTGAATACATCTCCCGAAAAAAATAAATTGCAAAATATCATTGGCGCCGGTGCAAGGCTTTCCTCGCTTGATTTCTACAGGGGATTAGTGATGGTACTCTTAATGCTGGAAGCCTCGGGTTTATATGATTATGCACGAAAATTATCAAACCCCGGTTCATTTATACATGCTTTAGGAATGGAATTTGAACATGCAGAATGGCACGGATTGCACCTTTGGGATTTGATACAACCCGCTTTCATGTTCATTGCCGGCACGGCCATGGCCTTTTCGCTAACCAAACAAACCGCTAAAGGAAGTTCATGGGGTCAGCAAGCCATGCATGCCTTAAGGCGAAGCTGGTGGCTGTTTTTCTGGGGTGTGTTGGATTACGCCGTGAGAGGAAATCATCTATCATTTGAACTTTGGGATGTGTTGACGCAATTGTCTTTTACAATGCTTGTAGCATTTCTTATTTTTAGATGGAAGGTGGGCTACCAAATCCTTTTTAGTATCGGCTTACTATTGCTTACCGAAGTTTTATATCGCTTTATAAATATTCCCGGGTTTAACCAACCATTTACTGACCAGCATAATTTCGGGAATTATATGGATGTTATCTTAATGAATAAAATTAATCCGGGCGGATGGGTGGCTATCAATTGTATCCCGACGGCGGCACATACTATCTGGGGCGCCGTTGCAGGAAAATGGCTGCTTTCGAACGGAGATGTAAAAAGTAAGCTCAAACCAATTATTATTTTTGGAATACTTATTTTAATAGCAGGTTACGGATTAGATTTTTCAGGCATCACACCCATAATAAAACGAATTGCTACTTCTTCGTTTACACTTGTTAGTGGCGGCTGGTGTTTGCTTGCTTTAGCATTGCTTTATTTTTGGATTGATGTTTTGAATCATAAAAAATACCTTGCTTTTTTCACCATTGTTGGCATGAATTCTATTTTCATTTATCTCTTTTTCGAAATCGTGGTGCATCGCTGGCTCTATGATTACAATAATACCATTGTAAACGGCGTCCTTTCGCCAACAGGTTTATCCGAAATACCAATTGCGATCATATCAGCGCTAACCCTTTTTGGGTTGCAATGGTATCTGTGTTATTGGTTGTACAAGAAAAAAATATATTTTAAGGTATAAGAAGGGATCCGGTTATTCAGGAAATTAGCATTCTATAAAAAAAAAAGAATTTTTGATATTTGACTTCATCCTGCAGGCAGGCAAATTTTTATGAGCCTAAAATAATAGTTGGCGTTTTAAATATTTAAGTCAATGCATCTTATAAATTTTCCCAGGCAACGAAGAAACGATCCCCTGCATTTCCAGCATGAGCAGGGCTTTGGCTACTTCGCTGCTGCTTAGTTTACTTTTAAAATACAATTCATCAATCTGCATTTGTTCCTGCATTTGCAAAATATCCACAATAATTTTTTCCTCTGATGTGAATTCTATAAATAATTCTCTTTGCTTTTTAGGCAATATTTTTTTACTTTTTTTCCAGCCCATAATTTCCAGCAAATCATTGGCACATGTAATCAGCGCAGCCTTATTACTTTTTATCAAATAATTACATCCTTCGCTTTTTGAATCATCAACGCGACCGGGGAAAGCGAATACATCTTTATTGTATCCATTTGCCAATTCAGCGGTAATTAAAGAACCTCCCTTTATTCCCGATTCTATTACGATTGTTGCGTCCGTCATTCCCGCAACAATCCTGTTCCTCCCGGGAAAATTCTGCTTATCGGGTTTTGTATTGCTTTTAAATTCTGTAAGCAATCCGCCGCAAGAAATCATTTGCTTTGCTATCGTAGCATTTTGAGATGGATAAACTCTATCCAATCCATGTGCTAAAACTCCGATGGTAGGTATGTTATTTTTTAAAGAAGCTTTATGGGCGATGCTGTCAATGCCAAATGCAAGCCCACTCACAATAATTACATCTTCATTCACCAATTCTTCAATTAATTTTTCACAAATTTTCTTTCCATAATCATCGTGGCTTCTTGTGCCAACAATGGCGATCATTTTTGCAGTATTCAAATCGGCGCTCCCTTTGTAAAAGAGCATTGGCGGGCTATCATAACAATTCAGTAATCTTTGAGGATAATTTTTATCTGTAAGAAAAAGAGGAGTTATCTTATATTTTTTGATAAAGGCAATTTCATCTTCAGCCCTGCTGAAATCTTTAAAATTTCTAATAGACGCTGCACGGATTGATCCAATTCCTTCTATTTCATCCAGCACTTTTTTGGACGCACCGAAAATAGCCTCAGCGCTACCAAAATGATTTACCAATGCTTTTGCATTTACATCGCCAATGTTAGGAATAAGCGTTAGCGCTATTTGATAAAGCAGTTCTTTTTGCATGATAAAATTTAGCCACGAATTACGCGAATTTTCACGAACTATTTTTGAATTCTATAAAAACGAAATATGGTAAACGAAGAAATAAAGGGAATTTGTGTATGCCAATTTCGATGACTATTGGAATACAGGGATTACAGGGTAATTGAAGCGCCTCTTTTTTAACATATTTTATCCGTTTCGTTTATTTCGTTTGCATATCTTTGGTTACTAAATTTTTTATGTATGGAAACAGTACTGGAAAAAACCACAAAAGAGGATCAGAGAATTGCGCAATCTTCTATTTCCAAATTAAATGAGACTTCTCAAAGGGTTATCAATAGTGCGAGCAGCTCTGTGAAAATAAAAATTGATGATGGGAAAGGTTATTTAAATATTCCTAAGAAAGCACTTTCTCTGTTGTTTGATATATTGAATAATATGGCTGAGGGAAAATCAATAACTTTAATTCCGTCCGATACTGAATTAAGCACTCAGCAAGCAGCGGATATGCTGAATGTTTCCAGGCCACATTTGGTAAAAATTTTGGAAGCAGGTGAAATCCAATTCAAAAAAGCAGGTACTCATCGGAGAATAGAGTTAAAAAATCTGATTGAATATGATAGTAAAATTAAACAAAACAGGAAAGAAAAATTGAACTTTTTGGTCAAACAGGCACAGGAACTTAAATTAGGCTATTGATGATTTATTCTTCGCGATTTACTGTAGTATTAGATGCGAATGTGCTTTACCCTGCACCGTTAAGGGATTTTCTATTGCATTTGGCGGATGTTGAATTATATAAACCCAAATGGACAAAAGAAATTCAGGAAGAATGGATTAGAAATCTTTTATTAAAGAGAATCGATTTAAAAAGAGCTAACTTAAAAAATACACATGAAGCTATGGACTCAGCATTTCCTGATGCAAATATTATTAATTATGAAGAAATAATCAGCACCCTATCTTTGCCGGATAATAATGATAGACATGTTCTGGCTGCGGCTATTAAAGCGAATGCGAATATTATCGTAACATTCAATATAAAAGACTTTCCTTCTTCGTATTTAAAATCATTTGGCATTGAGGTGCAACATCCTGATAAGTTTATTACAAACCTAATAAACGTTGACAAACAAACATCAATAAAAGCGTTTAATAATCAGGTAAGAAGTTTAAAAAATCCACCAAAATCAGGAGAGGAAGTATTGAGTGTATTAGCAAAATGTGGCCTAAAAAATTGTATAGAAAAACTACAGAATTAAATTCTCGTTTTGCATAAAAAATACTTCTTCTTTATTTATCACGATAGTAAATCCCATACATTAATTTTTAGAGGCAATTAGTTAATTACTCACCACACTCATTTCCGTTCTGCGATTCAACGCCCGCCCCTTGTCAGTTTCATTGGAAGCCACAGGACTCTTTTCACCAAATCCTTTATAAGACAGGCGGTCTTTATTAACACCTTTTTTCACTAAATAATTCACAACAGAAACCGCACGTCCTGTAGAAAGTTTTAGATTATCAGCAGGCTTTCCCACGTTGTCAGTAAAGCCGCTTATTAAAATTTTCATATTTGGATTTTCATTCATCAACCTTACCACATTATCGAGTTCAGTGATGGAAGCCGGCTTTAAATCAGTTTCCTTAGTATCAAAAAAAACATTTTTTAAAATCACCTTTGCATTGGCTTCAATGGGTTCCAAAGGAATGTCGGCCGTGAAAACTGAATCGGGAGAAGTTCCACTCATATTATAATTAGCGGAATAAAATAAATATCCTTTCCTGTGAACATTAAAAGCATAGTCTTTTCCTACGGGAAGAGTAATAAGATAATTCCCATCTTCATCGGTTTGTAATTTACTTACTACCTGCCGCGTATCTATGTCAGTTAATATCACTGTTGATGGCAAACCGGCTTTGGTCTTATTATCATATACTTTTCCCTTTGCCCACAAGGTTCTAAAAGGGCGAATGTCGTTGCGTAAATCAAATGTATAAATATCCAGCCCGCCTTTAGTATCTTTTTTATCGCTGGAATAGTAAGCCGTTTTTCCATCCGCAGTTACAATCATTGAACCCTCATCGTCTATTGTGTTGATAGGATAGCCGAGATTTTCCGGAGTACTCCATTTGCCATTGGCTAATTTTCTTGTTACAAAAAGATCAGGCTTTTCGCTGTAACCGGGCAAGCCATTTGAATTGAAATATAAAGTTTGATTATCTGCATGAATAAACGGAGTGCTTTCATCGCCTGCTGTATTTATATCGGGGCCAAGATTTTCCGGCTGGCTCCAATATCCTCTGTCATTTCTATGGCATACCCAAATATCTTTTCCGCCATATCCGCCCGGCCTGTTGCTGCTAAAATACAAATCCTTTTTATCGGGAGAAAGCGATGGCGTAGATTCCCAGAATTCCGTATTTACATTTCCGCCAAGATTTTGAGGTTCGCTCCATCCGTTTTTGGTGAGATAAGAAATATAAAGATCACAACTACCAAAACCTCCCGGGAAATTGCATCCGGTATAGACGAGCCATTCGCCATCCTGAGATATATTTTGCGCGCCTACATTGAACTCGGGTGAATTAATCTTTCCAATAAGAGGAAATGCATCACCCCAGGTTCCATTTTCGAGATCACTCTCATAAAAGGTTTCTTTATTATTCTGTCTTCTTGTAAAAATTAATTTTTTACCATCAATAGTGAGCGAAGGAAAATATTCCAACGCAGGAGTATTGATACTATCGCCAAGATTTTTTGGAGCAAAAACATAACCGGTATCAGGATGTGATTTGGCATAATCAATAGCAAATTGATAGGTCTTTTTTCTGAATTCGCCAGCCTGGATACTTCTTTCGTTAATCTTTGGATTATTAAGGAAAATATTTACTGCGTTAAAAGCATCTGCAAACCGGCCACAGCCTGCCAGCGAAATAGAATAAGGAAGTAAATAATAATTAGTATAAACTGAATCTAATGCAAATGCTTTTTCAAAATAAGAAACGGATGAAGTGTAATCTTTTAAATCTGCGTTTATGCCTGCCAGTGATAAGTAAGCATCCACAAACTTCGGCTCTATTTTTAGAGCCTCATTGATCATTTTTATGGAAGTTTCGTAATCACCGTTCCGCGCTTTATTAATCGCTAATTCATAAATCGTATTAGCTTTATGATCTACTTTTTCAGGATCGTACCATTGCGATTTTGAGTGTAAAAAACCAGCCAGCAGAAGAAATAGAAGAAGCGCTTTTTGCATTGGATTAATTTATTTAAAAGTAAACGAATTTCCTTTGCAATTATTTAATTTGTTGTTAATCGTAGAGACAGGTTGCAACCTGTCTCTACGGAACATTTATATATTTATGTATTTGCAACGACAATTGCCATTTGGGATTTTCTTTGATATAATCAACGATCTCGGGCGTTACAATTTCCGATTTACTCCATTCAGGCTGCAAATAAAGTTTGCATTGAGATGAAACTTGCGCTGCATATTTTTCAGCCCAGGCAAAATCTGATTTATTAAAGACGATTATTTTTAATTCGTTCGCCTTTAAAAGTATTTCAGGTAAGGGTGGTTTAAATTTTTTGGGCGAAAGGCATATCCAATCCCAGTTGCCTGTCAATGGCGATGAACCTGAAGTTTCTATGTTAGTTGCAAATCCTTCCTTTTGTAAAGAAGAAGTTAATTTACTGAGATTATATAAAGTGGGCTCACCTCCTGTAATGACGGCCAACCTTGCAGGATTTTTTTTCGCTGCTGAAACAATTTCTTCAATACTTTGTAATGGATACAAATTTTCATCCCAACTGTCTTTTACATCACACCAAACACAACCTACGTCGCAGCCCGCCAGCCTGATGAAGTAAGCGGCTTTGCCCTGGTGAAATCCTTCGCCCTGTAAAGTATAAAAAGATTCCATTATGGGAAGCCTCACTGAACTACAAGGGAGGCTTCCTGAATCCTCTACAGTAAACGAACTTTTTTTCAATTTTTTTATTTTATTAAACTTTCCAAACACCTAAACCCACTAAACAATTTTTCAAAACCTCGCACAGCAAACGAACAAATAATGCAGATTCCTATTTCACGCAAGCATTGTAAGTATTTTGCAGCAAAGCCGCAATGGTCATTAATCCTACGCCGCCTGGAACCGGTGTAATATAACTGCATTTGGGAGCTACATTTTCAAAATCAACATCACCTTTTAACGCAAAACCACTTTTCTTTGTTTCGTCTTTTACGCGATTGATGCCCACGTCTATCACAACCGCATTTTCCTTGACCATATCCGCTGTTACAAATTTTGGTTTGCCGATTGCAGCAATTACAATATCAGCCTGCAGACAAATGGATTTTAAATCTTTTGTGCGCGAATGACAAAGCGTAACCGTTGCATTTCCATATTCATTATTGTTTCTGCTCATCAATATGCCTAGCGGTGTACCGACGGTATGGCTCCTCCCAATTACGACAACATTTTTTCCAGGCGTTGCTATCTTGTAATGCTGAAGCATTAACAGGACACCATACGGCGTAGCGGAAATAAACGTAGGAAAACCAAGCACCATGTTGCCAATATTTAACGGATGAAATCCATCTACATCTTTTTCAGGAGAAATTTTCAGGATTACTTTTTTTTCAGAAATGTGTTTGGGCAAAGGAACCTGAACGAGAATACCGTCAATATCTTCATCACTATTCAGTTCATTTATTTTTTCCAAAAGCGTTTCCTCAGAAATGGAACTATCATACCTGAACAATGAAGATTGAATACCAACCTCTTTGCAGTTCTTTACTTTGGAAGCTACATACGTTTCGCTTGCAGGATCATTTCCAACAAGGATGGCGGCGAGATGAGGTATTTTTTTACCCTGTGCTTCTAATGTTGAAATTTTATTTTTGATATCGTCTTTTATGGCTGCTGAAGCCACTTTTCCGTCTAATAATTGCATGTGGCAAAAGTAAAACAGGTTGAGGGATTTTGTTGTTTTTGATTGAAAGATTAATACTTTATTCTATTTAAGAAGCAGTAAACAAATAAATAAAGCAGGTTTTGTTTTTTAGTTTTTGTCAGGAAATATAATTTTTACAATCAATAACATCAAGCCTTATGAATTAAAATGGCTGCAATATTATCAGCGGCAGTTTGCTTTACAATTATTTTTCGTCTGCCCATTTTTTAATCAATTTTTTGCTATATGTACGGGCATCCTCAATATTGAAAGTTTTCTCCGGCCTTGATTTCAGCGCGGCCCGTTTCTGAAGTTCCTGGTAATTCTTTTCAGGAATTAATACATATTTCTTTTTATCTATTACTATTTCAGTCATAAAATAAATTTAATTTCAAATTTACAAAATAAATATCTTCTTCATTGTAGAATTGATACTGATTTTACTTTAATTTACATAGTTCTTTATTACCATAAAAAATTTGCTTTTGAGAAAAATCTACCTTTTATGTTTTCTCTTTCCGGCTTCTGATTATGCTGATGCCCAATCATTGCGAAAGCCAATAGCAGCCGCTTATATCGGCTCCGGCGCTTATAGCGTGAACCATGCGGATGTTTTTTCAATTACCGCTAACCAGGCTTCACTGGCGCAAATAAAAAATCCTTCATTGGGCGTGTATGGCGAAAAAAGATTTTTATTAGAAGGCACTAATATGTATTCAGCAATATTTGCCCTTCCAACTAACCAGGGAAATTTTGCTTTCCAGGCAGATTATTTTGGCTATGAAAATTATAATGAATCGCAATTGGGCATTGCTTACGCACGAAGCGTTGGAACAAAATTAGATGTCGGTATGAAATTTAATTATTATTCTTTCAGAATTCCGGGCTATCAAAATTCTTCTACGGTAAATTTTGAAATAGGCGCTATCGCTCATCTTACCCAAAAATTAAATGCCGGCATTCATTTTTATAATCCGGTGGGAGGTGCACTCTCCAAAACTGAAAATGAAAAATTAAGTGCAGCTTATACATTCGGATTAGGTTATGAAGCTTCCGAAAGTTTTTTGATAAGCACAGAAATTGTAAAGCAGGAAGATTTGCCGGTCAACGTCAATGTAGGAATGCAGTACAATTTTGATAAACAATTTTTCGCGCGCTTTGGCATTGCTTCGCAAACTGCGTCACCTTATTTTGGCGCGGGTGTAAGTTGGGAAAATTTTAGAATTGACGTTAGCGCCAGTTATCACCCGCAATTGGGCATCAGTCCCGGATTAATGTTGATTGTTAATTTCAAATCCGGAAATGCTGAAGAAAAATAATTACATAGAACGTTTTATGCGCATTGCTTTATCTATTACTTTATGTTTTGGATACAACCTTGCATACGCGCAGGATATTCCCGAACCTATCGAACCTCCACAGGTAATTGAAGACCAGTTGGAAAACGTGGCCGAACAAAATGAAGATGAAGAATCTGAAGATGACACTTATTTACAGTCTTTATATCATTTTTTAAAACATCCTATAAATCTGAATGATGCAGATGCCGGCACGCTTGAACAATTACATTTATTAAACCCGTTACAAATAAGCAACTTTCTTTCTTATAGAAGACTGTTGGGAAACTTTTTAAATATTTATGAGATACAAGCCATACCAACATGGGATTTGACATTAATCAATCGTCTAAGGCCTTATATTACTGTTGCGCAAAAAACGCAAGTTTTTAATTCTATCAGTAAACGAATAAAAAACGGAGAAAGCTCTTTTCTGATAAGAGGAACACAGGTACTTGAGAAATCGAAAGGCTATCTTTTAGACAGCAGCGAAGCAAAAAATTATTATCCGGGGAGCGCTCAAAAAATATTAATGCGTTATAAATACCGGTTTAAAAATTTATTACAATTTGGTTTAACGGCCGAAAAAGATGCGGGCGAACAATTTTTTAGAGGCGCACAGAAACATGGATTTGACTTTTATTCAGCACACTTTTTTATCAGAAACATGGGGATTATTAAATCACTTGCGATAGGTGATTTTTCGGTAAATCTTGGGCAAGGATTAACACAGTGGCAGAGTCTTGCTTTTAATAAAGGCGCTGATATTATGAATACAAAGCGGCAGGCTGATAAATTGATGCCGTACAATTCAGCAGGAGAAATTGCTTTCAACCGTGGCGCGGGAATTACTTTGCAAAAAAAGAATTGGGAGGCTACCGCTTTTGCAAGCTATAGAAAATTAGATGCCGGATTTAACACAGACACTTTAAGCTATGAAGATTATGTTTCGTCGTTGCGTACTTCAGGATATCACCGCACAGCAAGTGAAATCAAAGGAAAAGGAGTTCAGGGGCAATTAACATTGGGCGGAAATATTTCATATTCCACTGAAAGATTCCATCTCGGCGCCAACGCGGTACATTATAATTTTCAGCACCCCATTTCCAAAGAAGATTATTTATATAACAAGTATGCCCTCACAGGAAATCGTGCCGGCAATTACAGCATTGACTATAGCTATACATTTAAGAATATCCATTTTTTCGGTGAAGCCGCAGTGGATAATGATATGGATAAAGGGCTTGTAAATGGATTATTAATTAATATGGATGCAAATGTATCAATGAGTTTTTTATACCGCAATATTTCCCGCGGATATCAATCTTTATATTCCAATTCATTTACAAAAAATACTTATCCTACTAACGAAAGTGGCCTCTACTCCGGCATTACGATTACTCCAACTTATTTTTTGAGAATAGACGCTTACGCAGATTTCTATCATTTCCCCTGGCTCAAATACCGGACTGACGCGCCTACATCGGGGCAAGATTATATGATTCAACTCACCTACAAACCAAATAAACAGGTTTCGATTTATACAAGATACAGGGCAGAAAATAAGCCCATCAATTATAATCCTTACAATTTGGTTTTAAATCCCGTAATCGCAAGGCCGAAACAAAATTTCAGAACGCAATTTAATTATAAACTGGATAATACATTTACTTTTCGGTCGCGGGTAGAACTTTCATGGTTTGACAAAAAGAGTGAAGCGCCACAAAATGGTTTCCTCACTTTTGTAGATTTTCTTTATAAGCCAATGCTGAAGCCGTTTTCAGGGAATATAAGATTACAATATTTTGAAACTGATGATTATGACAGCAGGATATATGCCTTTGAAAATGATGTGTTATACGGCTATTCAATCCCTTCTTTTTTTAATAAAGGCTATCGCTATTATGTAAATGGGAATTGCGATTTTTCTAAAAAATTATCTTTTTGGATAAGATTTGCGCAGACAATTTATTCTGAAAAAAATACTATTGGAAGTGGCCTCGACCTTATCAACGGCAATAAAAAATCCGAGGTGAAAATGCAGATGATTTACCGATTTTGAAAACCGCAGCAAACTAATAAATAACACGTATTTCTATTTTTCACAAAACTCGGTTAATTAATATCTTGATGTGCTCATAATTCATTTTGCTAATGTTGTTTAAGACAGCTTTTCATCAAAAATTCATTCAAAATAGAAAGCAAAAACAAGCTCCGTAGGAGCGGTATATCAGTAGAATTTGAATAGTAACAAAATATTGTATAGCTCCGTAGGAGCGGCATGTTAAAAAATTAATCGTAACAAAATTTGTCCTATAATGAATTTGCTTTATTTTCAATCATCCGCCTTATGCAGACGATACCTGGTATATTATTTTCCTACACAGCGCCTAACATGCCGCTCCTACGGAGCTTGAAGAAAGCAAGACCAATTATCTTTACTACTGACATATCGCTCCTACGGAGCTAAAAATTTCAATTGTTCTGCCTGAACGTAGGTAAAGAATTATTTTTTTTCTTCAAAAAAGGTGCTGATGAAATCCCTGTATTTCAGCACATCAAAATATTAATTAATCACAAAACTCCTTCCTCAAAAAACAAACAGAGTATCTTTGAGCGATGAAATACCAGGTGGGCGATACGATATTGATTTTGCATTCAAATGAAGAAGCTGAGGTGGTGGAAATTATCAATGAGAAAATGGTAACCGTGGAGGTAGGCGGCGTTCAATTTCCGGTATATACAGACCAAATTGATTTCCCTTATTTCAAAAGATTTACCGAAAAAAAAATTGTATTTCCACAAAAGCAAAAAGTATATGTTGATAATTTAAAAAAAGAAACCGTCACTAAAAAATACAATGTCAGTTCGGGAATGTGGCTTTCTTTTCTGCCGGTTTTTGACAAAGATATTTTTGATGATGATGTGGTTGAAAAATTTAAAATTCATTTGATCAATCAAACAAATTTTACGTATCATTTTTCTTACGACATCAAATTTAAAGGTTCGCCAAATTTTGAATTAAATAATACTGTGTTGCCTTTTAATGAATTTTATCTTCATGATATTCCTTTTGAAGAGATGAATGATTCCCCAAAATTTGAATTTGATTTTTCGCTAACGCCTGCGGATAAAAAGAAGGTTCCTCATTTTGAAACTCCTTTTAAAATAAAGGCAAAGCAATTGTTTCAGAGAATAGAGGAAATGAAATTGAAAAATGAGCCAACATTTTCTTTTCTGCTCTTTGAGGAATATCCTGATAATATTGAAGAAATTATTCCTGAATATCACAATACTCAAGGCAGGCTTTATGACGCTTCAAGAATAAAAGAAAAGTTGGCGCCACCCAGGTCCGTGGTGGATCTGCATATCCAGAAATTAATGGATAACTGGAAAAGCTTAAGCAATTTCGAAATTCTTACCATACAGTTACGTGAATTTGAAAAATACTACCACCTTGCCGTTGTACATCGCCAACCTAATCTCATTATAATTCACGGAGTAGGAACCGGAAAACTGCGCAATGAGATTCATGAAATCCTGAAAACAAAAAAAGAAGTAAGAACCTTTGCCAATCAATATCACAACGATTTTGGCTTTGGAGCTACAGAAATTTTTTTCCAATACTAACTTTACTCATCCCCCTAAAAAATTCTTATCTTCGTAATAACTGCAAACTGGGTTATCGCTTCCCGAATAATCGGGAGGAGGAAAGTCCGGACAGTATAGAGCAACACACCGGTTAATAGCCGGTTCCGGTTTTTTAAACCGGAAAGAAAGTGCCACAGAAAATAACCGTCCGCCTCAGGCGGATAAGGGTGAAAACGTGAGGCAAGAGCTCACGATTATTGCAAGCAATTGCAATGATGGGTAAACCTTGTGTACTGCAATGCCACATATATCAGCGTTTGAGGGCTGCTCGTCCGATGCTGAAGGGTAGGCAGCAAGATTGTTACAGTAATGTAACAGCCAGATAAATGATAGCCGTCTCTTTTCTTTTCGAAGAAAAGAGGAACAAAATCCGGCTTATAAGTTTGCAGTAAATGATTTAAAAAGGCAACCTCCCGGTTGCCTTTTTTATTTTCCAAGGGTTGTAATCTATTGACAAATCAAAACTAAAAATGAATTTCAGGTAGAACGGCTAAACTATTAATTCACACAACTGCAAATTTCTAACTACTCCGGAGCTTTTTAATGCCCGCCCGGCGTTGCTTCTTTCTTTACAGCCTTTTCTACTACTTTTTTTGTCTTAGTTTTTTCTGTGGACGGCGCTGGTTTTGCTGCTTTTGTCGCTTTCTTAGTAGCGGCAGGTTTTTTAGCTTTTACTCCTTCCGTCTTTTTAGCTGCTGCTTTTTTGGGCGCTGTATCTGTAGTTTTAGGTTTTGCAATTTCCTTCTTAGTTACAGCGCTCTTTTTTTGTCCCAAATCGTCCTGGGATGAAACAGGCACGGTAATTACAGAATTATCTACATACAATCCGGATGCAGGTGCATAGTTTTGCGCATT
>Ga0070660_100001379_pt1 | contig 16500 bp, 20 predicted proteins | sample KBSC33metaG_FD_64670 | JGI IMG/M metagenome (GOLD analysis project Ga0070660, IMG submission 64670) | Corn rhizosphere microbial communities from Kellogg Biological Station, Michigan, USA - KBS C3-3 metaG | ecosystem: Host-associated > Plants > Roots > Rhizosphere > Soil ... | reverse complement strand
ACGCGCCACCCGCTACGGCCGGCACTGCCAGTCGTCCGCGCCGCACGCTGACGGCTGCCTCGACACGTCGGCGCCGATTCGTGGCAACAACCCGGGCGTTCACGCTACTTTCTCAAAGACCCGCGATGTGTGCCGGCCGACGTCAACGACTTCGAGCAACGGACACGCATTCCCCGCGTCCTGTGCACGGGGCACGAGTTCGAGCGCTCGCGGGCCGGCTGTCGCCGATGCCCGACGGCGCGATTTCCGGGTTGGCCGCGCTGCGGCTACAATGCGCGGTTCCGCATTTCCGCCTTCCCGATGAGCGTCGCAACCTCCGGCACCGTCTCGCCGACGTGTCCGACCGAAACGGCTGTGCAATTGACCGACGTGTCGTTCGGCTACGACCGCCGGCGGCCGATCCTGCGCAGCATCGACATGACGATCCCGCGCGGCAAGCTCATCGCCATCATGGGCGGCTCCGGGTGCGGCAAGACGACGATCCTGCGGCTGATCGGCGGCCAGCTGCGGCCGCAGCGCGGCAGCGTCACGGTCGCGGGCAAGAACGTGGCCTCGCTCGACCGCGACGAGCTCTTCGCGCTCCGGCGCAAGATCGGCATGCTGTTCCAGTTCGGCGCACTGTTCACCGACATGACGGTGTTCGAGAACATCGCGTTCCCGTTGCGCGAGCACACCGAGCTGCCCGAGGAGCTGATCCGCAACCTGGTGCTGATGAAGCTCAATGCGGTCGGCCTGCGCGGCGCGGCGCAACTGCGTCCATCCGAGCTGTCGGGCGGCATGGCGCGGCGCGTGGCGCTCGCGCGCGCGATCGCGCTGGATCCGCTGCTCGTGATGTACGACGAGCCGTTCGCGGGACTCGATCCGATCTCGCTCGGCATCGTCGGCCAGCTGATTCGCAAGCTCAACGACGCGCTCGGCATCACGTCGGTCGTCGTCACGCACGACATCTACGAGTCGCTGAAGATCGTCGATTACATCTATTTCGTCGCGGAGGGACGCATCGTCGCGCAGGGAACGCCCGAGGACGTGCGCGCGTCGACCGACCCGTTCGTGCGCCAGTTCGTCGACGGCGAGCCGGACGGACCGGTGCCGTTCCACTATCCGGCGAAGGCGCTGTCGCGGGAGTTCGCGCGTGCGATCTGAAGTCGTCACGTGGGCGCTGCGCCGCATCGGCGAGCGCACGCTGAACTCGGTCGAGCGGATGGGCTTCGCGGCGCGCTTTTCGCTCGCGGTGCTCGCGCATTCGCCGGCCGCGCTGCGCAGGCTGCAGCTCACGCTGCGGGAAATCTACTTCGCCGGCGTGCTGTCGCTCGTGATCATCCTGGTCTCGGGGCTGTTCGTCGGGATGGTGCTCGCGCTGCAGGGCTACGATGTGCTGACGCGCTACGGCGCCAACGAGTCGCTCGGCATCCTGGTCGCGCTGTCGCTCGTCCGGGAACTCGGCCCCGTGGTGGCGGGTCTGCTGTTTGCGAGCCGCGCCGGCAGCGCGATCACCGCCGAGATCGGGCTGATGAAGACCACCGAGCAGCTGTCGGCGATGGAAATGATGGCCGTCGATCCGCTCGCGCGCGTGGTCGCGCCGCGGTTCTTCGGCGGCGTCGTGTCGATGCCGCTGCTCGCCGCGCTGTTCTCGACGCTCGGCATCTTCGGCGCTTATCTCGTGGGCGTGCGGCTCATCGGCATCGACGCGGGCGCGTTCTGGGGCAACATGCAGGCGGCGGTCGATTTCCGCTACGACATCGTCAACGGCATCGTCAAGAGCGTCGTGTTCGGCATCGCGGTGAGCCTCATCGCGGTGTTCGAAGGCTATAACGCGCGGCCGACCGCCGAGGGCGTGTCGAGCGCAACCACGCGAACCGTCGTCGCGAGCTCGCTTTCCATCCTCGCGCTCGACTTCGTGCTCACCGTCTTCATGTTCCGCGGCATAGGCGTATGAACCGCTCGACAATCGACTTGTGGGTCGGCATCTTCGTCGTCATCGGCATCGCTGCGATCGGCTTCCTGTCGCTCAAGGTCGGCAACCTGACGTCGGTCAGCAGCGCGCCGGGCTACCATCTGGAAGCCTCGTTCGACAACATCGGCGGCCTCAAGATGCGCGCGCCGATCAAGGCGGCGGGGGTCGTCGTCGGCCGCGTCGAGCGGATCGATCTCGATCCGCAAACCTACCAGGCGCGCGTGTCGATGAGGATCGACCGCGGCTATCAGTTCACGCGCGACACCATCGCGTCGATCCTCACGTCTGGATTGCTCGGCGAGGTGTACATCGGCCTCGACGTTGGCGGTGACACGCAGATGCTCGCCGACGGCGGCAAGATCGCCAAGACGCAATCGGCGATGGTGCTCGAGAAGCTGATCGGGCAGTTCCTGTTCGACAAGGCGGCCTCGGGCCCGCCCGCGCCGATGTCCGGCAACGCCGCGCCGGGCGCCGCGAAGCCGGCGGCTGCAGCCTCCGTGGCGGGCGGCGCGACGAAATGACGGGAGAACGCACATGAGACGTCGTTCGAACGTGCCGCCATCGCCGCGACGGATCGTAGCCGCGGTCGCGTCGGCCGCCCTGCTTGCCGGATGCGCCGCCACGCCCGCGCGCGATGCGCCGTCGCCCGACGATCCGTTCGAGCCGATGAACCGGGTCGCGTACAGCGTGCACGAAGTCGTCGACGGTCACTTCGTCAAGCCGATGGTGCAGGCGTACGTCGATTACACGCCGCAGTTCATCCAGCTGGGCGTCCGGAATTTCTTCGGCAACGTCGACGACTTCTTCTCGTTCATCAACGCGATGCTGCAGGGCAAGCCCGACAAGGCCGGGCACGATCTCGGTCGCGTCATCACGAATACCGGGTTCGGGATTTTCGGCATCATCGACGTCGCGTCGGGCGCGGTGCCGAAGGGCGAGGAGGATTTCGGGCAGACGTTCGGCGTCTGGGGCATTCCGCAGGGGCCGTACCTGTTCATTCCCATCTTCGGCCCGACGACGTTCCGTGACGGCAGCGGCTGGATCATCCGCGGCTTCACGACGCCGATCGGGTACATCCCCGACGTGCCGCTGCGCAACACGCTGTGGGGGATCGGAGCGGTGGACCTGCGTGCGCAGGCGCTGCAGGCCGAATCCATCGTCGGCCAGGCGGCACTCGACCCGTACACGTTCATCCGTCGCGCGTATCTGCAGCGGCGCCGCTATCTCGTATACGACGGCCAGCCGCCGCCGGCCAAGGAAGACGACGAATGACGCATACCGAACATCGCGCGCCTTCGATCGCGCGCGCCGCCGCGCGCGCGCGCATTGGAGGCTGGCTGATCGCGCTGCTGGCTTCGCTGCTGCTCGCGGCGCCGGCGCTGGCACAGGAGGCCCCCGACGCGCTCGTCAAGCGCGTGTCGCAGGAAGTGCTCGCGATCATCAAGTCGGATCCGAAGGTTCAGGCGGGCGACCAGGCGCGCATTCGCGACCTGATCGAAACCAAGCTCACGCCCTATTTCGACGTCGACCGGATGACGGCGCTCGCGGCGGGGCGCGCATACCGCAGCGCGACACCGGAGCAGAAGAAGCGCCTCGCCGAGGAGTTCAAGACGCTGCTGATCCGCACGTACTCGACGGCGCTCAACCAGTATCGCGACCAGTCGCTCGACTACAAGCCGCTGCGCGCCGACCCCAACGCTACCGACGTCACCGTGCGCACCGAAGTGATCCGGCCCGGGCAGCCGCCGGTCGCCATCGACTACAGCATGGGCAAGACGCCCAGCGGCTGGAAGGCGTACGACGTGATCGTCGGCGGCGTCTCGCTCGTCACCAACTACCGCGACGAATTCACGCGCGAGGTGCAGGCGGGCGGCGTCGACGGGCTGATCAAGGCGCTCGCGGCGAAGAACGGCGGGGGCTCCGCCAAGTGACCGAGGGCAGCCGCGGTGGCGACGCCGTTGCGACCGGCGGCTTTTCGGCGTCGAACGAGGGCTGGCTGTTCACGGGCGCGCTGACGCTCGACGACGCGGCTGCGGCTCTCGAAGCATCGCAGGCATTGCCGCTGCCGGTCAGCGGCGTCGTCGATTTCAGCGGCCTGAGGCAAGCGGATTCCGCGGCGCTTGCCGTGATGATCGCGCTCAAGCGCCGCGGCACGGAGGAGGAACGGACGCTGTCGATACGTGGCATCCCGCCGTCGCTGCGCTCGCTCGCCGCCGTCTACGGCATCGACGACCTGCTCGACTGACGGCGCGTTGCGCTCATAGCGCCAGGCGGCCCAGGACGTGCCCGCGCACGCCGTCGAAGCGATCGATGTCGCCCGCCGTTTCGGCGCGGTGCAGGCGCTCGCGGGCGTCGACCTCGTCGTCCGGCAAGGCGAGTTCTTCGGCCTGCTCGGCCCGAACGGCGCCGGCAAGACGACGCTGATCTCGATCCTGGCCGGGCTGACCCGCGCCGATCGCGGCACGGCGCGGATCCTCGGCCACGATGTCGTCGCCGACTATCGCGCCGCGCGGCGCGCGCTCGGGGTCGTCCCGCAGGAGCTCGTGTTCGACCCGTTCTTCACCGTGCGCGAGACGCTGCGCATCCAGTCCGGGTATTTCGGGCTTCGGCACAACGACGCCTGGATCGACGAGCTGCTGCACCACCTCGATCTCGCGACGAAGGCCGACGCCAACATGCGGTCGCTGTCGGGCGGCATGAAGCGGCGCGTGCTCGTCGGCCAGGCGCTCGTGCACAAGCCGCCGGTGATCGTGCTCGACGAGCCGACGGCGGGCGTCGACGTCGAGCTGCGGCAGAGCCTCTGGGCATTCATCCGCAAGCTGAACCGCGACGGGCACACGATCATTCTCACCACGCACTATCTCGAGGAGGCCGAAGCGCTCTGCGGCCGCATTGCGATGCTGAAAGCGGGGCGCATCGTCGCGCTCGACACGACGCAGAACCTGCTGTCGCGCTTCGCCGGGCTCACCGTGCGGCTGTCCGCGGCGCGGCTGCCGGATGCGTGGCGGCCGCGGTTGTTGCGCGAGGAGGGCCGCGTTCACTATCTCGGGCTTGCCGATTACGGTGAGCTTGAGCAGTTGCTCGCGACACTGCGCGAGGCCGGTATCGCCATCGAAGAGCTGGCCCTTGCCGAGACCGATCTCGAGCAGGTTTTCCTGCGGATCATGGCGGGCAGCGAGACGATCGACGACGAGCGTCCCGTCGTGCCGGTTCCGGAAGCATGATGCGGCAGGCGCTCGCGGGGGGCTGGCTCACGCTTTTCCACAAGGAGCTGCTGCGCTTCTGGAAAGTCGCCTTCCAGACGATCGCCGCGCCGGTGCTCACTGCGCTCCTGTACCTGCTGATCTTCTCGCACGTGCTCGAGTCGCGCGTGTCGGTGTTCGGGGGCCAGGTCCGCTACACGGCGTTCCTCGTGCCCGGCCTCGTCATGATGTCGGTGCTGCAGAACGCCTTCGCGAATGCGTCGTCGTCGCTGATCCAGTCGAAGATCACCGGCAACCTGATCTTCGTGCTGCTGCCGCCGCTGTCGCCGCTCGACATGTATGCTGCGTACGTGCTCGGCGCCATGGTGCGCGGCCTCGCCGTCGGCAGCGGCGTGCTCGCGGTCACGCTGCTCGTGAGCCCCGCGCCGTTCACCGTCGCGCACCCACTATGGGCGGGCGCGTTCGCGGTGCTCGGCAGCGGCATTCTCGGCACGCTCGGCGTCATCGCGGGCATCTGGTCCGACAAGTTCGACGAGCTCGCCGCATTCCAGAACTTCCTGATCATGCCGCTCACGTTCCTGTCCGGCGTTTTCTACTCGATCCACTCGCTGCCGCCCTTCTGGGAGGCGCTGTCGCATTTCAACCCGTTCTTTTATATGATCGACGGCTTCCGCTACGGCTTTTTGGGATTGTCCGACGTGGCGCCCGCACGCAGCCTCGCGCTCGTGGCGGGCGCGGCGACTCTCCTCGCGGCGCTGGCGCTCACGATGCTCGCGCGCGGATTCAAGCTGCGGCACTGATCAGAAACCTTCCGTCAATGGTCACTCCCGATTCCATCAAGGCCTCGATCGCGGCCGGCATCGATTGCGACGTCGTCGAGGTCGCGGGCGACGGTCATCACTTCGAGGCGCTCGTCGTCTCGCCTGCGTTTCGCGGCCAGAGCCGGCTCGTGCGCCACCGACTCGTCTATGCCGCGCTCGGCGACCGGATGCGCGCCGAGATCCACGCGCTGTCGATGGAAACACTCACGCCCGAAGAGCACGCGAGGCAATAGCAGGCGAGCCATGGACAAGCTCGTCATCGAAGGCGGCGCGGCCCTTCTCGGGGAAGTGCGCGTTTCCGGCGCGAAGAACGCCGCGTTGCCGATCCTGTGCGCCGCGCTGCTGACGCCCGAGCCGCTCACGCTCGCCAACGTGCCGCGTCTCAACGACGTGCGCACGATGCAGTCGCTGCTGTCGCAGATGGGCGTCAAGGTCGAGGCGGGCGGACCCGGGCAGGTGACGCTCGAAGCCGCGACGATCGACTGGCCGCTCGCCCCGTACGAGCTCGTGAAGACGATGCGCGCGTCGATTCTCGCGCTCGGGCCGCTCGTCGCGCGCACCGGCGAGGCGCGCGTGTCGCTGCCCGGCGGTTGCGCGATCGGCCTGCGGCCGGTGGACCAGCACGTGAAGGGCTTGCAGGCGCTCGGCGCCGAAATCGACCTGACGCACGGGTACATCAACGCGCGCGCGACGCGCCTCGTCGGAACGCGCTTCACGTTCGACCTGGTCACGGTGACCGGCACCGAGAACCTGATGATGGCGGCGGCGCTCGCCGAGGGTGTCACTACGCTCGACAATGCCGCCCGCGAGCCCGAGGTGGTCGACCTCGCCGCGTGCCTGACGGCGATGGGTGCGAAGATCGAAGGCGCGGGCACCGATTGCATCGTCATCGAGGGCGTGTCGCGTCTTCACGGCGCGACGCACGCGGTGATGCCCGATCGCATCGAGACGGGAACGTTCGTCGCGGCGGCGGCGGCGACGCGCGGCGACGTCGCCATCATCGGCGCGAATCCCGATTCGCTGCTCGCCGTGCTCGACAAGATGCGCGAGGCCGGCGCCGACATCGCGATCGCCGATTCGACGATCCGCGTGCGCGGCAACGGCGCGGTGCGCGCGGCGAACCTGCGCACCGCCCCGTATCCGGCGTTTCCCACCGACATGCAGGCGCAGTTCATGGCGCTCGCCACGCGCGCCGACGGCGCGTCGGTGATCACCGAGACGATCTTCGAGAACCGGATGATGCACGTGCAGGAGCTGTTGCGGCTCGGGGCGGACATCGAGGTCGAGGGCAACACGGCGGTGGTGAAGGGCGTGCCGCGCCTGACCGGCGCCAACGTGATGGCGACCGACCTCCGCGCTTCCGCCTGCCTCGTGATCGCAGGCTTGCTGGCGGAGGGCGAGACGACGATCGACCGCATTTATCACCTGGACCGCGGCTACGAGCGCATCGAGGACAAGCTCTCGGCGCTCGGCGCGCGGATCAGGCGGGTCGCAGGGTGACTTCGTGACGCGGGCGGGCGATCTCGACGCGACCGCGCTGCGCGATGCGCCGCTCGGCCATCCCGCGCGGCATCCGGACCGCTACGCGCCGTCGTTGCTGTACGCCGTGCCGCGCCGCCCGCAGCGCGCCGCGCTCGGGCTTGCCGCGAGCGCGCCGTTCACCGGCGTCGACGTGTGGACCGCGTACGAGCTCACCTGGCTCGATCCGAGGGGCAAGCCGCAGGTCGCGCTCGCCACGCTCGAGGTTCCCGCCGAGTCGACGTCGCTCGTCGAATCGAAGTCGATGAAGCTCTACCTCGGATCGTTCGCGCAGACGAATTTCGCCGGCATGACCGAAGTCGCCGCCGCGGTCGAGCGCGACGTTTCGGCCGCGACCGGCGCGAAGGTCGGCGTGACGCTGCGCGGACCGGCCGCGTTCGACGCGCAAACGATCCGCGAGCTCGCCGGGGAGAGCCTCGACACGCTGCCGGTCTCGTGCGACACCTACGACGTCGAGCCGGGCTTCCTCGCCGCCGGCGGCGAGCGCGCCGAGGAGACGCTCACGACGCGTCTCTTCCGCTCCGTGTGCCCGGTGACGGCGCAGCCGGACATCGCGTCGGTGCAGGTCTCGTATCGCGGTCCGCGCGTGGATCGCGAAGGGCTGCTGCGCTACCTCGTTTCGTATCGCCGTCACGCGGGCTTCCACGAGCACTGCGTCGAGCGAATCTTCGTCGATCTCGCTGCCCGCTGTGGCTGCGAGCAGTTGAGCGTGCTCGCGCGGTTCACGCGCCGCGGCGGGCTCGACATCAATCCGTTTCGAACCAACGCGGGTGCCGCCGCGCCCGCGAACGTGCGCACCGCCCGGCAATAGGACGCGCGAAAGGCATTCGATGAGCGTTGCCCCGGGACGCGGCGCAATCACCGCCATCCGCGGCGCGCTGCTGACGTTCACGGGCGATCCCGTGCGCGGCGAGCGCGACGCGTTCTGGAGCCACGAAAGCGATGCGGTCGTGGCGATGGCGAACGGCCGCATCGTCGACTGCGGTCCGGCCGCCGCCGTGCTGGCACGGCTCCCGCCAGAAACGCCCGTCACGCGGTACGACCATGCGCTGATCAGCGCCGGGTTCATCGACGCGCATGTTCACTATCCGCAGTTGCCCATCATCGGCGCCGGCGGCAAGCCGTTGCTCGAGTGGCTGACCGCGCATACGTTCCCCGCCGAGTCGCGATTCGCCGATCGCGACTACGCGCTGCCGATCGCCGCGCGCTACCTCGCCGAGAACGTTCGCCACGGCATCACGTCTGCCGCCGTGTTCTGCACGGTGCACGCGCCTTCCGTCGACGCGCTGTTCGAGGCCGCGCAGGCGCGAGGGATGCGCATCATCGCCGGCAAGGTGCTGATGGACCGTCATGCGCCGGCCGAGCTGCTGGACACCGCCACGCGAGGATACGACGACGGCAAGGCGCTGATCGGCCGCTGGCACGGCCGCGGCCGGCTCGCCTACGCGGTGACGCCGCGCTTCGCCGCGACGTCGTCGCCGGCACAGCTCGAAGCGGCGTCGGCGCTGTGGCACGAGACGCCCGGCGCGTACCTGCAGTCGCACGTCGCCGAGAACCGCGCGGAAGTCGACTGGATCGCCGCGCTCTATCCGGAGCATGCACGGTATCTCGACGTGTACGCCGATTTCGGCCTGCTCGGCAGGCGCGCGATCTACGGGCACGGCATCCATCTCGACGAAGGCGATTTCACGCGCCTGCACGAATCGGGCACGGCGCTCGCGCACTGTCCGACGTCGAACAATTTCCTCGGCAGCGGCCTGTTCGCGCTGCACCGCGCGCGTGCCGAGCGGCGCCCGGTGCACGTTGCGCTCGCGACGGACCTTGGTGGCGGCACGAGCTTTTCGATGCTGCGCACGATGCAGGCCGCGAGCGAAGTCGCGCATCTCGGTGGCCACCCGCTGTCGCCGCTCTATGCCTGGTGGCTCGCCACGCGTGGTGCGGCCGCGGCGCTCGACATGGACGCGCACGTCGGCAGCGTGCGGCCGGGATGCGAGGCCGATCTCGTCGTCGTCGACCTCGAGTCGACGCCGCTCATCGAGTTCCGCATGCGCTATGTGGACGGCATCGAGGAGGCGCTGGCGGTGCAGCTCGCGCTCGGCGACGATCGCGCCATCCGCGCCACATACGTCGGCGGCACGCTTGCGTGGGATCGCGACGCACCGTCGTCGTCGGGTACGGCGGCGCATCGCGGGGTCGAGTTGTAGGAGCCACGCGGACACGATCACGCGCGATAATCCCGGAACCCGCGCGCCATCCGCTTTGCCTCATTCCATGGGTCATTGAATGGAGATGGGACATGAGTCATCGAATTGGCAAGGCGGTGTTCGGGGCGGCGGCCGCGGGTGTTCTTCTCGCGGGTTGCGCGACGACGGTCGACTGGGGCGGTCCGCTCGGTCATTACCGGTACAACTACGACTCACGGCCGGTCGTGTCGGAATCGACAGTGACCGTGCCGGCGCCGGCCGTTACGACGTACACGGCACCGACGACGACATACGTGGCGCCTGCAACCACGACGTACATGGCACCGACGACCACGTACGTCGCGCCGGCAACGACCTATACCGCGCCGGTGACGACATACGGCACGCCGGTGACGACGTACCGCGAGTCCGGCATCGTGTATCGCGAGCCGACATCGATCACGTATTACGGGTCGTCCGCCGCGCCGACGCTTTATCCGACGCCGTCGCTCCCGTATAGCGACCACGGGCAATAGCGAGCGCGGCGGCCCGAAGGGGCAATGATCGCGCTCCGGTAGAATCGTCAGGCTTCGACCTGGCGATTCTGCCTCCCGTGCCCGCACTGACCATCGCCCTTTCCAAAGGGCGCATCCTCGAGGAAACCCTGCCGCTGCTCGCGCGCGCAGGGCTCTCTCCGCTCGAAGATCCGGGCACCTCGCGCAAGCTGATCATCCCGACGGGGCGTCCCGGCGCATCGGTCGTCGTATTGCGCGCGGCCGACGTGCCGACTTATGTGCAATACGGCGCTGCCGATCTCGGGATCGCCGGGCGGGACGTGCTGCTCGAGCACGGCCTCGAAGGTCTGTACCAGCCTGTCGATCTCGGAATCGGCCGTTGCCGGCTCGTCGTCGCGACGCGCCGGGGCTACGACTGGGCCGGATCGGTCAAGCGCGGCGCCCGCATTCGCGTGGCGACCAAGTACGTGACGACCGCACGCGAGCACTTCGCCGCCAAGGGTGTGCACGTCGACCTGATCCGCCTCTACGGCTCGATGGAGCTCGCGCCGCTCGCGGGGCTGGCCGATGCGATCGTCGATCTCGTGTCCACCGGCCGCACGCTGCAGGCGAACGACCTGGTCGCGGTCGAGGAGATCATGCCGATCAGCGCGCGGCTGATCGTCAATCCCGGCGCGCTCAAGCAGAAGCGCGAGCTCGTGAAGCCGGTCGTCGACTCGATCGCAGCGGCCGTGCTGCAGGCCGAACCGGTGACGTAACGATGAACGCGGCCGCTCCCGCGTTGAGCCTGCGTGTGCTCGACGCGAGCGATTCGGGCTTCGCGTCTGCGCTCGACGCGCTCACGCGGTTCGAAGCGGCGCAGGATCCCGCGATCGACGCCGCGGTCGCCGCGATCATCGCCGACGTGCGCCGCCGCGGCGATGCAGCCGTGCTCGAGTACACGGCGCGCTTCGACGGGGTGACGGCGACACACGTGGCGGATCTCGGCATCGACCGGAGTGCAATGCGCGCAGCGTTCGATGCACTTCCATCCGGCGAGCGCGTGGCGCTCGAGACTGCGGCGACGCGCATTCGCGCCTTCCACGAGCGCCAGAAGGACGCGGGATTCGCGTTTCGTGACGCCGACGGCACCGAGCTCGGCCAGCGCGTGACGCCGATCGAGCGCGCCGGGCTGTACGTTCCGGGTGGCAAGGCCGCCTATCCGTCGTCGGTGCTGATGAACGCCATTCCGGCGCAGGTCGCGGGTGTCGCCGACATCGTCATGGTCTTCCCGACGCCCGGCGGCGCGCGCAATCCGCTCGTGCTCGCCGCGGCGCACCTGGCCGGAGTGACGCGCGCGTTCACGATCGGCGGCGCGCAGGCGATCGCTGCGCTCGCTTACGGCACGCAATCGATCCCGGCCGTCGACAAGATCTGCGGTCCGGGCAATGCGTACGTCGCGGCCGCGAAGCGGCGCGTGTTCGGCGCGGTCGGCATCGACATGGTCGCTGGCGCCTCCGAGATCCTAGTCATCGCCGACGCGTCGGCCGATCCCGACTGGGTGGCGCTCGACCTGTTCTCGCAGGCCGAGCACGACGAGATGGCGCAGGCGATCCTGCTCTCGCCCGATGCGCGATTGATCGAGCGCGTGGCGGCGAGCGCGAAGCGGCTGATCGCCGGCATGCCGCGCGCCGCGATCATCGCCGCATCGCTGACGCGGCGCGGGGCACTGATCCGCACGCGCGATCTCGCGGAAGCCTGCGCAATCGCGAACCGGATCGCGCCCGAGCATCTCGAGCTCGCGGTCGCCGACCCCGACGCTCTGCTGCCGTCGCTGAAGCACGCCGGTGCGATTTTCGCCGGCCATTACGCGAGCGAGGCGCTCGGTGACTACTGCGCCGGCCCGAACCACGTGCTGCCCACCGGGCGCACCGCGCGGTTCTCGTCGCCGCTGTCCGTTTACGATTTCCAGAAGCGCACGAGCATCCTGCGGATTGCGCCCGCGACGGCGCAGGCGCTCGCGCCGATCGCAGCGACGCTCGCCGAGGGCGAAGGCCTCGTCGCGCACGCGCGCTCGGCGCAGGCCCGGCTCGGCCCGCATCGGGCGGGTGGATGATGAACGCACGCGACGAGGACTCCCAAGGCGCCGCGCGGCGCGCCTGCATCGAGCGCGCGGTGCGTGCCGACGTGCGCGCATTCGCCCGCTATCCGGTGGCACCCGCTGACGGCTTCATCAAGCTCGACGCGATGGAGAACCCGTACGGGCTTCCCGAGGCCATTCGAGTAAAGCTCGGGTCCGCGCTCGCGCAGGTTCCGCTGAACCGCTACCCGGACGGCGACGCGGCGCACGCGAAGGACGCGCTCCGTGCCGCATTGCACCTCCCGCCGGACGTGGGGCTGATGCTCGGCAACGGCTCGGACGAGCTGATCCAGATACTGACGTCGGCCGTGGCGACGCCGGGCGCAGTCGTGCTCGCGCCCGAGCCTTCGTTCGTCATGTACCGGCGCAATGCGCTCGTTGCCCACGCGCGCTTCGCCGGCATCCCGCTGCGCGACGATTTCAGGCTCGACGTGACCGCGATTTTGGAAGCGATCGCGCGCGAGTCGCCCGCGCTCGTCTGGCTTGCGTTTCCGAACAACCCGACCGGCAACCTGTTCGACGCCGGCGACGTCGAGCGGATCATTGGTGCGTCGCCTGCGCTCGTCGTCGTCGACGAGGCGTACTACGCGTTCGCCGACGTCTCGTTCCTGCCGCGCGTGCTCGCGTTTCCCAACCTCGCCGTCGTGCGCACCGTATCGAAGATCGGGCTTGCCGGCCTGCGCGCCGGCTACGTCGCCGCGCACCCCGACTGGATCGAGCAGTTCGAGAAGGTGCGGCCGCCGTACAACGTGAACAGCCTGACGCAGGCCGCGCTGCCGCTGCTGCTCGCGCACTCCGGCGTGCTCGCGGAGCAGGCCGCCGCGATTCGTGCCGAGCGCGCGCGGCTGTCGGCGGCACTCGCGCGGCTGCCGGGCGTGCGCACGTTCGCCACGCAGACCAATTTCGTGCTGGCGCGCGTCCCCGACGCGGCCGCGTGGTTCGCGACGCTTCGCGACGCGCGCATCCTCGTCAAGAACCTGGATGGCTGGCATCCGCTGCTTGCGAATTGCCTGCGCGTCACCGTCGGAACGCCGGCGGAGAACGACGCCGTCATCGCGGCGCTGACGGGCCGCTACGGCCGCTGACGTGCGGCCCGGCCGATCGACACCTCCGACAAAGAGCGAAACCGAGATGAACGCACCGTCCGAATGGCCGCTTCGCACCGCGTACGTCGAACGGCGGACGAACGAAACCGACATCGCTGTCCGCGTGACGATCGACGGCACCGGGCGCACCGACCTCGCGAGCGGCATCGCTTTCCTCGACCACATGCTCGATCAGGTGGGGCGGCACGCGCTCTTCGACCTCGCCGTCACCGCGAAGGGCGACCTGCACATCGACGCGCATCACACGGTCGAGGACATCGGTATCACGCTCGGCCAGGCGGTGAAGCGCGCGCTCGGCGACAAGAAGGGCATCCGTCGCTACGGCCACGCCTACGTGCCGCTCGACGAGGCGCTGTCGCGCGCCGTGCTCGATCTTTCCGGACGTCCGGGGCTCGAATTCCACGTACCGTTCACGCGCGCGCTCGTCGGCACGTTCGACGTCGACCTGATCCACGAATTCTTCCAGGGCTTCGCCAATCACGCGCTGTGCACGCTGCACGTCGACAACCTGCGCGGCGTCAACGCGCATCACCAGGCCGAGACGGTGTTCAAGGCCTTCGCGCGCGCGCTGCGAATGGCGTGCGAGCGCGACCCGCGCGCTGCGTTCGACGTGCCGTCGACGAAGGGCGCGCTCTGATGTCCATTGCCGTCGTCGACTACGGAACCGGCAACCTGCGCTCGGTGGCCAAGGCGCTCGTGCACGTCGCGCCCGGGGCCGACGTGATCGTGAGCAGCGACCCTGCGGTCATCCGCGCCGCGTCGCACGTGGTGCTGCCGGGGCAAAGCGCGATGCCCGACACGATCGCGAGCCTCGACGGGAGCGGCTTGCGCGGAGTCGTGCTCGAGTGCCTGCGCGATCGCCCGTTCCTCGGCGTCTGCCTCGGCCTGCAGATGCTGTTCGAAGCGACCGAGGAAGGCCCCACGCGCGGCCTCGGCGTGCTTGCCGGGCGCGTCGAGAAATTCCGCGAGGAGGCGATGGCGCTGCCATCGGGCGAGCGGCTCAAGGTGCCCCACATGGGCTGGAGCCCCGTCCGCCAGACGCGGACGCACGAGCTGTGGACAGGCATCGACGACGGCGCGCGATTCTATTTTGCGCACAGCTACTACCCGGTACCGGCGGAAGCGGCGCTGACGGCGGCCACGGCCGCGTATCCGGCGCCGTTTACTTGCGCCATAGCGAGGGCTAATATCTTCGCCGTCCAGTTCCACCCGGAAAAGAGCCAACGCGCCGGCCTGCGGCTGCTCGCGAATTTCGTTGGCTGGGACGGCTCGTCCTAGCCTTGCCCCCTGCCACGGCCCTGCCGCCGCGCCTCGTTCATCCACGCAGTTCCGCCGCCATGCAGATCATCCCCGCGATCGACATCAAGGACGGTCATTGCGTGCGCCTGAAGCAGGGCGACATGCAGGCCGCGACGGTTTTCTCCGAGGACCCGGCCGCGATTGCGCGGCATTGGCTCGAGCTCGGCGCGCAGCGCCTGCACCTCGTCGACCTGAACGGCGCCGTCGCCGGCCGGCCGAAGAACGAGCTCGTGATCCGCGAAGTCGTGAGCGTGATCGGCGACGAGATTCCGGTGCAGTTGGGCGGGGGCATCCGCGACCTCGACACGATCGAGCGCTACCTCGACGACGGCATCGGCTACGTGATCATCGGCACCGCGGCCGTCAAGAACCCGGGATTCCTGCACGACGCGTGCTACGCGTTCCCCGGGCACATCATCGTCGGGCTCGACGCGCGCGACGGCAAGGTCGCGACGGACGGCTGGTCCAAGATGACGGGCCACGACGTCGTCGATCTCGCGAAGAAATTCGAGGACTACGGCGTCGAGGCGATCGTCTACACCGACATCGGCCGCGACGGCATGCTGACGGGTGTCAACGTCGAGGCGACCGTGAAGCTCGCGCGCGAGCTCAAGACGCCGGTGATCGCGAGCGGCGGCATCGCGTCGCTTTCGGACATCCACCAGCTCGTGCCGCACACGGGCGACGGCATCATCGGCGCGATCGCGGGCCGGGCGCTCTATGAAGGCAAGCTCGACTTCAGGGAAGCGCTCAAGGCCGCGAAGGGCGCCGCTTAGGGGTCCGGTGCTCGCGAAGCGCATCATTCCCTGCCTCGACATCGCGGACGGCCGCGTCGTCAAGGGCGTCAACTTCGTCAACCTCCGCGACGCGGGCGATCCGGTGGAAACGGCGCGCCGCTACGACGAGCAGGGCGCGGACGAGCTCGCGTTCCTCGACATACGCGCAAGCGTCGAAAAGCGCGGGCTCCTCTACGACATGGTGAACGCCGTCGCCGACCAGGTGTTCATTCCGCTGACGGTGGGCGGCGGCGTCGAATCGGTCGACGACGTGCGCGCGCTGCTCAACGCCGGCGCCGACAAGGTGAGCATCAATACGGCGGGGATACGCAATCCGGACCTGATCGGCGAGGCGTCGGCGCGCTTCGGCGCGCAGTGCATCGTCGCCGCGATCGACGCCAAGAAATGCGCGGTCGACCAGTGGCAGGTCTATATCCACGGCGGACGCACGCCGACGGGCATCGACGTCGTCGCGTGGGCGAGCGAAGCCACGGAGCAGGGCGCGGGCGAGATCCTGCTCACGAGCATGGACCGCGACGGCGCCAGGAAGGGTTTCGACCTGCGGCTCACGCGGGCGGTCGTCGACGCGGTCGACGTGCCGGTGATCGCATCCGGCGGCGTCGGCTCACTGCAGGACCTCGTCGACGGCATCGTTGCCGGCGGCGCGGATGCCGTGCTCGCGGCGTCGATCTTCCATTACGGCGAGTTCACGATCCCGCAGGCGAAGGCGGCGATGCGCGCCGCGGGGATCGAGGTGCGATGAGACGCGCCGGGCCGCCCCAAGCGTCGAATTGCGCCCCCTCGGGGGCAGCGAGCGGGCGGAGCCCCGAGCGTGGGGGGATCATATGAGTGCGATGGTGGAAACGCCGGATGCGGAGACGATCCCGCGCGCGCGGGAGGACCTGCATGCCTCGCTGCGCGTGTGGCTGCAGTTGCTGACCTGCACGGCGCTGATCGAGCGCCACGTGCGCGAGCGGCTGCGCGA
>Ga0070660_100001366_pt1 | contig 16588 bp, 10 predicted proteins | sample KBSC33metaG_FD_64670 | JGI IMG/M metagenome (GOLD analysis project Ga0070660, IMG submission 64670) | Corn rhizosphere microbial communities from Kellogg Biological Station, Michigan, USA - KBS C3-3 metaG | ecosystem: Host-associated > Plants > Roots > Rhizosphere > Soil ... | reverse complement strand
AGGACGAAGCGCGCATTGGTCGCGCCCGCCGCCTCGGCCCGGTGGCGGGCAATGTCGACCAGCACCTGGGATATGTCGATGCCGGTACAGCGTCTGGCAGTCCCCAGCCGCTCCGCCAGCGCCAGCGTCGTCGCGCCGGTACCGCATCCGACATCAAGAACGTCCCGCACACCATCGGTGATCACGGCATCGGTCAAGATCTTTTCGAAGGGCTGATACAACCGATCGAGCATCGGCTGAAGGTCCGCCCACGCATTGCCGCTATGCCCATTCCAGCTTGGGACGTGCTGATCCGCCATGGTCTTCCTTCTCACTTCCGTCCGAACAGTTTCTCGATGTCGCCATGGCCCAGTTTGATCCAGGTCGGGCGGCCGTGATTGCATTGGCCGGAATGGGGCGTGACCTCCATTTCGCGCAGCAGCGCGTTCATCTCGGCGACCGAGAGGATGCGGCCCGCGCGGACCGAGCCATGGCAGGCCATGGTCGCGGCAATGCCGTCCAGTTTCTCCTTCAGGCTGAGCGCCTCGTCATACGCGGCCAGTTCGTCGGCGAGATCGACCACCAGCTGCTTGGCGTCGCTGGCGCCGAGCAGGGCGGGAGTGGCGCGAACCAGCATTGCCTTGGCGCCGAAGCGCTCCAGTTCGAGGCCCATCTCCGCGAGTTCGCCGATCCGCGTCTCGAGCCGGTCGCACGCGGCCTCGTCCAGATCGACCACCTCCGGCAATAACAGCGCCTGCCGGGCGACGCCGCCATTGGCCATTGCGCGGCGCATGCGTTCGAGCACGAGTCGTTCATGCGCGGCATGCTGATCGACCAGGATCAATCCATCGGAGGCCTCGGCGACGATATAGGTTGCCGCTACCTGCCCCCGTGCAACGCCGAGCGGATGTTCGACCGGTGCGGGCGGCGGCGCATAGGCCATCTCGGCCCGCGCGGACGGCGCGGGCATGAAATCCGGCTGGTTATCCCATACCGACCCCTGGCTCGGCGGCCGGCTCGGCGCCCATTGTGGGACCATCGGTTCGGTCTGCCAGCGGCCGAGTGCGGCTGCCGAGGGACGCTGGGCGCTGCGATGCCCGGCACTGTCGAGCGCGGCGCGCAGCCCGCCCACGATCATACCCCGCACCAGCCCGGCCTCGCGGAAACGCACTTCGGTCTTGGCCGGATGGACGTTCACGTCGACTTCCTCGGGCGGCACCTCCAGGAACAGGGCCAGCACCGGGTGCCGGTCGCGCGCGAGCAAATCCTGATAGGCTGCGCGCACGCTGCCGATCAGCAGCCGGTCCTTCACCGGGCGGCCGTTGACGAACAGATATTGATGGTCGGCGACGCCACGACTGAAGGTCGGCAGGCCCGCCACGCCGCCCAGGACCAGCCCCTCGCGCATATGATCGACCGCGACCGAATTCCGCACCAGTTCGCGGTCAATCAGCGCGGCGACCCGCTCCGGCCGCGTCTCGCCGGGTTGCACCGCAAAGCTGCGCCGCCCGTCATGTTCGAGCGTGAAGCCTATCTCAGGCCTCGCCATGGCGAGCCGGCGCACCACATCGGCGCAGGCGGCATATTCGGAACGCTCGGTGCGGAGGAACTTCGCACGCGCCGGCACGCGGGCGAACAGGCCTTCGACCTTGACCCTCGTGCCGGGCGGCAGTGCGGCCGGCCCCTCCTCCACCAACTTGCCATTGTCGACCACGCGCCGCCAGCCTTCGCCGCCCCTGACCCGGCTTTCGAGGCTGAGCGTCGCCACGCTCGCGATAGAGGGCAGCGCCTCGCCCCGAAAACCTAACGTCGCGACGCGCTCGATCCGGTCGTCGGGCAGTTTGGACGTGGCGTGCCGCTCCAGCGCGAGCGCCATATCGTCGCGCGTCATGCCGCAGCCATCGTCGATCACCTCAATGCCGCCGATACCCCCGTCCCTCAGGCGCACAACGATGGTGCGGGCGCCCGCATCGATCGCGTTTTCGACCAGTTCCTTGAGCGCGGAGGCGGGGCGCTCAACCACCTCGCCCGCGGCGATGCGATTGACCAGATGCTCTGGGAGGCGCCGTATTGACATGAGTAAGGCTCTAGCCCAGTCAGCGGGCTTCCGCGACCGGCCTTTCTATCATCGGTATGACGATTCTCCGCCGGGTCGCGCGTCGGACGGACAGTAGAAATATGGGTTTCATGCGCTGGTTCAAATTCATGTCGCACGACATGGCGATCGATCTCGGTACCGCCAATACCTTGGTTTACGTACGCGGCCGGGGCATCGTCCTCGACGAGCCGTCGGTGGTGGCGATCGAGACGGTCAACGGCGTCAAGAAAGTGCGCGCGGTCGGCGACGACGCCAAGATGATGATGGGCAAGACGCCCGAACATATGGAAGCCATCCGCCCGCTTCGCGACGGCGTGATCGCGGACATCGACATCGCCGAGCAGATGATCAAGCACTTCATCCACAAGGTGCACGGCCATCGCCGCTTCCCGCGTTGGCCCGAAATCATCATCTGCGTGCCGTCGGGGTCGACTAAGGTCGAACGCCGCGCGATCCGCGACGCGGCGTCCAACGCCGGCGCATCCCAGGTTTTCCTGATCGAGGAGCCGATGGCGGCCGCGATCGGCGCGGACATGCCCGTGACCGAGCCGATCGGATCGATGGTGGTCGATATCGGCGGCGGCACGACCGAGGTCGCGGTCCTCTCGCTGCGTGGCCTGGCCTACACGACCAGCGTGCGCGTCGGCGGCGACAAGATGGACGAGGCGATCGCCTCCTACGTCCGCCGCAACCATAATCTGCTGATCGGCGAAGCCACGGCCGAGCGGATCAAGCAGCAGCACGGCACCGCGCAGATGCCCACCGACGGCGTCGGCGAGCGCATCCAGATCAAAGGCCGCGACCTGGTCAACGGCGTGCCCAAGGAAATCGAGATCACGCAGGGCCAGATTGCCGAAGCCTTGTCGGAGCCGGTCTCGGCGATCGTCGAGGGCGTGCGCATGGCGCTGGAGAATACCGCGCCAGAACTGGCCGCCGACATCGTCGACCAGGGCATCGTGCTCACCGGCGGCGGGGCTTTGCTCGACGGCATCGACGAAGTGCTGCGCCAGGCCACCGGGCTGCCGGTTACGGTCGCGGACAATCCGCTCACCTGCGTTGCGCTGGGTACCGGCCGCGCGCTGGAGGATCCGATGTTCCGCGGCGTGCTGCACACGGCCTAAGCCAGGACGGCCGGGACCCGCCATGGCCCCGCCGCGCCATCGCGATCGCGGATTCTCGCGGCGCATCCAATATGGGCTGTTCTTCGGTTATGTCGCCGCCGCGATGGGCGTGGTGGCGGGGCTCGCGCTTGTCCTGATCGCGCGGTTCGATCCCGCGGCGTTCGAGGGGATCAAGGGCCTCGCGCTGGACGTGACCACGCCGGTCACCAAGCTGACGCGCCCGATCGTGCGTGGCGGCGGATCGCTGGCGGACGATATCGGCGGCTATTTCGGCGCGGTGAGCGAGAATAAGCGGCTCCATGCCGAGCTTGCCGATGCGCAACGCGGCCTGATCCAGGCGCGCGTGCTGGCGTTCGAAAATGCGCGGCTAAGGCGCACGCTGAAGCTGGTCGGCGACCGGAGCGTGCCGATCGTCGCGGCACGTATCGTCGGCTCCGACCTTACCGGCACGCGCCGCTTCGTCACGCTCGCCGCCGGAAGCGCCGACGGCGTGGCGCCGGGCGAGCCGGTGCGTGCCGCCGACGGGCTGGTCGGCCGCATCACCGAAGTCGGCAGCCATGCCGCGCGTGTCGTGTTGGTGTCGGACGGCGGCAGCGCGGTGCCGCTGCGCGTCGTGCGGACCGGGGAGCCCGCGCTGGGCGAGGGGCGCGGCGACGGCGCGATGGAAATCCATTCGACGATGGTCGGCGGCCCCGGTTTCCGGCGCGGCGACCTGCTTGTGACCTCGGGCGTGGGCGGCGTCTATCCGCCCGATCTGCCGGTCGCGGTGGTGACGGGCACGAGCGGCGAGATCGCGACCGCGCGGCCGCTCGCCGAACCCGCGAAGCTCGATTTCGCGATCGTGCTGCCCCAGGCTCCCGCACCGCCACCGGTCGCGCCGCCGCAGGGGCACCGGCACTGATGCCGATGATCGAATCCGACCTGCTCGGCCAGCCATCGCGGTGGCGGCTGCAGGCGATCCCGGTCGCCTCGACCATGATCGCGTCGAGCGTCACCTTGCTGCCGTTCGTCAGCACCGCGCCGGTCTTGCCGCCCCTGGGGTTGCTGATGGCGCTCGGCTGGCGGTTGTTGCGGCCTGAATTGTGGGCGGCATGGGTGGCTTTGCCGCTCGGCCTTGCCGACGACCTGATCACGGGCACCGCGCCGGGCACCGCGATGACGTTGTGGACGATCAGCTTCCTGGGCATCGACCTGATCGACGCGCGCCCGATGTGGCGCGACCATTGGCTCGACTGGTGGATTGCCAGTGCCGCGATCCTGTTCTGCGCGCTGGGGCAAAGCGCGATCGGCTATTTCGTCGCGGGCGGCGGCGCACCGTGGACGATGATCCCGCCCACGATCCTCGCCATCCTCTGCTTTCCCCCGATCGCGCGGCTGTGCGCTGTACTGGATCGCTGGCGGCTGGCGAAATGAGATGGTTCGATCGGCCGGGACGGGTCGTTACCGATCAGTCGCTGGCTTACAGTTTCACGCGCCGCGCGATCGTGCTGGTGGGCGCTCAGGCGAGCGTGGCCGCTTTGTTGGGTGGACGGATGGCGTGGCTGTCGATCGCGCAGCGCGACAAATATGACAAGCTCGCAGAGAGCAATCGCGTCCAGAGCCAGATCATCCCGCCGCGGCGCGGCTGGATCGTCGACCGCAACGGCAAGCCGATCGCGGTCAACAAGACCAGTTTCCGCGTCGACCTGATCCCTGACCGGCTGCAGGATCCCGACCGCGCGATCGACGAATTGCGGCAGATGCTCAACCTGTCCCAGGAGGACATCGAACGGATCAAGGACGCGCTCGACAAGTCGCCCGGCTATCAGCCCGTGCCGGTGATCGAGGGGCTGGATTATGAACGCTTCGCGGCGGTCTCGCTGCGCCAGGCCGAACTGCCCGGCGTCGCGCCCACCAGCGGCTTCACCCGATCCTATCCGGCGGGCGCGGCGGTCGGGCATCTGTGCGGCTATGTCGGCCCGGCTTCGGCCGGGGATTATCAACGCACGCACGACCCGCTCTACATCACGCCTGGCTTCAAGGTGGGCAAGGAGGGGCTGGAGAAGGTGATGGAGCCGTGGCTGCGCGGCATGCCCGGCGCCAAGCGCACCGAGGTCACCGCGCATGGCCGGCTGGTGCAGGAGCTCACCACCAAGCCCGAGCAAATGGGACACACCTTGCGCCTCACGATCGATGCGCCGTTGCAGGAATATGCCGCGCGCCGGCTGGGGCCGAACAGCGGATCGGTGGTGGTGGTGGATTGCGAGACAGGCGGGCTGCTCGCGATGGTCTCGATGCCATCCTACGACCCTAATGCCTTCACCGACGGGATCAGCAAGGCCGAATGGCAGATGCTGTCGGCCAACGACCACCTGCCCCTGATGAACAAGGTGCTGCTCGGCCTCTATCCGCCCGGATCGACGGTCAAGCCGATGAACGCGCTGGCGCTGCTCCGCTGGGGGGTGGATCCGCACGAAACGGTCAATTGCCCGGGTTTCTTCCGGCTCGGCACCGCGACCTTCCACTGCTGGCGCCACAGCGGCCATGGCGCGATCGACATGCATCGCGCGATCCAGCAGAGCTGCGACGTCTATTTCTATACGATGGTCCGCCGGCTCGGCATCGACAAGGTCGCGGGGATGGCACACGAATTGGGCCTGGGCGAGAAGTTCGAGATTCCTGCGATCATGCAGCGCTACGGCACCTATCCCGACACCGCGTGGATGGAGCGGCGCTACAAGAAAGCGTGGACCGCCGCGGACACGGTCAATGCCTCGATCGGGCAGGGCTATGTGCTGGTCAATCCACTCCAGCTGGGGGTGATGGCGGCGCGCATCGCGAGCGGCAGGGCGCTCGCGCCGCGCCTGATCGGAAACAAGCGCTACGGCCCGCAAGGCGCGCCGCTCAACCTTACCGCCGAGCAGCTTGGCGTCGTCCATGCCGGCATGCGCGACGTGATCAACACCGGCGGCGCGGGCACGGCGGGCGCGTCCAAATTGCAGGTGCCGGGGGTCGAGATGGCGGGAAAGACGGGCAGCGCGCAGGTCCGCCGCATCAGCGCGGCCGATCGCGCCGCGGGGCGCGCGCAGGCGCTCGGCACGGGCGGCGAATGGAAGCTGCGCGACCATGGCCATTTCATCGGCTTCGCGCCGGTGGAGCAGCCCAAATATGCGATCGGCGTGACGCTGGAGCATGGCGGCCATGGCGCCGCCGCCGCGCAGATTGCGCGCGACGTGATGACCTTTCTGTTCGCGCCGGATCGCGCGATGACCACATTGGCCGCCTTCGAGCAGCAATGGGGCGGAGATATCGGCGCGCGCATGGCGGCCGACGTCGCGCGCTGGCAGGCCGAGCAGGAGGGCAAGGCCGTGCAACAACCCGACACGCCGCAGGAACCGGCCGGCCAGGACCAGCCCGATTGAGCAATGACAGCCTCATCCCAGCGCCGCTGGCGCGCATGCCTTGGGGGCTGATCCTGGTCGTGAGCGCGATCCTGGGTTTCGGCCTGGTCGTGCTTTATTCGGCGGCAGGCGGGAAGATGATGCCATGGGCGTTGCCGCAGGGCATCCGCTATGTGCTGTTCCTGCTCGGCGCGATGACGCTGTCGCGGCTCAACGAACAGCAACTCAAGGCAGTCGCCTGGCCGACCTATCTGATCCTCGTCATTCTCCTGTTCGGGGTCGAGGCGCTGGGTGCGGTCGGCGGCGGCAGCCGGCGCTGGCTCGACCTCAAGATCATCCGCCTTCAGCCGTCCGAGCTGATGAAGCCCGCGATCGTGCTGGTGCTCGCGCGCTTCTACGATGCCATGCCCGCGCCCGAGATGCGCCGCTTCGCCGCGGTCTGGCCCGCGGCGTTGCTGATCGGTGTGCCGTTCCTGCTGGTGCTGGTGCAGCCCGACCTCGGCACCGCGCTGATGATCGCGTTCGGCGGCGTGACCGCCATGTATCTGGCGGGGGTGCCCAAGCGCTGGTTCATCGGCGTGTTCGCGGCGGCCGCGGCGCTGATGCCGGTCGCGTTGCACATGATGCACGATTATCAGCGCAACCGGATCGAGATCTTTCTCAACCCGGAAAGCGACCCGCTTGGCACCGGCTATCACATCATCCAGTCGAAGATCGCGATCGGATCGGGTGGCGTGAAGGGCAAAGGCTTCCTCCAGGGCACGCAGAGCCATCTCGATTATCTGCCCGAGGGGCATACCGATTTCGTGTTCGCGACGATGGCGGAGGAATGGGGCCTGATGGGCGGGCTCGGCATTATCCTGGCTTATTGCTTCGTGATCGGATGGGGCATGCGCGTGGCGATGCGCGCGCGCAGCCGTTTCGGCCGGGTCGCCGCCGCGGGGCTGACCACCACCATCTTCTTCTATGTCGCGATCAACCTGCTGATGGTGATGGGCCTGGCGCCGGTCGTGGGGATTCCGCTGCCTTTGGTGTCCTTTGGCGGGTCGGCGATGATGACCGTGCTGATCTGCCTGGGATTCCTGATGGCGATCCAGCGCCACAGCCGGGGGCGCAACCGCTAGAGATACGGCGACGCCCGAGCGCGGGTGAATCGCATTGGATGTTTACAAGGCCGGTCCGCCTTGCTAACCGCGCGCCTCCAAGCGGCACGGCCGCTCCTGCCGACAGGCATGGACGCATAGCTCAGTTGGTAGAGCAGCTGACTCTTAATCAGCGGGTCCTAGGTTCGAGCCCTAGTGCGTCCACCAGTCTTTTCAATGACTTAGCAGGCTTTGAAATGGGCCGCCGAAGGTCAAGGTAGCGCTCTAGGTAGCGGACCTGACAAGTTGAGATATATTGGCGCCGAACAGTGAGCTGCGGTCGTTCTGCCCCCCATCGGTCCGAATATCGAAAGATGGTCCGAACGGCCGCATCTGGGCCGGAAGCAGACTGGCGGGTTTTGAGCGCTTGGAGCGGAGAAGCTGCCATTCTCGTAGGTTCGCGATCGCATCAGCGGGCATCGCAATCTGCCCGCCGAAGCGATCGACGCGGTGCGCGTGCAACTGACGATAGCGTTGAGGGAAATATTCAATGACGTCGCGCGGGTCCGTGCGCAAGCCGCTGCCGATACGGGCGGTGTCGTGAACAGGCAGGGATCCCGATCATGAGCCGCAAGCTCGCAGCGCCAGACGCGGGCGGCTGGAGTACCGCCTCGCGCTGCGATCACCGGTGGATGCTCAGGGCGCCAGCCGACACGACCACGGTCGTACCGGCCCCGCCCTCAATCGAAGTGGGTACGGAAGCCGACGCCGACCGTAAACGGTCTGGGGCCGGCGAGAAGCGTCGGACCGTTAGCTGCGGTCGGGCCCCTCTCGTCGGACAAATTGTCGACGAACAGGCGCACTTCGTGCCGGCCGAAGCGGAGACCCGCATTCGCCCCATAGAGTTGGTACGGCTGGATAACATTGACCGTCGCATCGCCATTGCGGCTGCGCCCGACGGCGCTTCCGTGAACATTGACGAACAGGCCCAGATCGTTTCCGATGCTGTGATCGTAATTCACATCCACGCGCAGATTGTAGGGCGGCGTGTTCAATAGCCGCTGCCCATCCGTGACGCGCGGATTGGCGCCGGCGAAGGCGGGAATCACGTTGGTGAATTCCGACGTGTTCCAGTTACCGACCAAGCCGAAGTTGAGGCCCTTGAGCGGCGTGTCCCAGGACAATTCGAGATCGATGCCCTTGGTCGTCGCATCGCCGAGATTGGCGAAGGCGGCGAGACCGATCGAGGTGTTGAACGCGCTCTGGAAGTTCTTGTAGCGGATCGAATAAGCACTGGCCGCAATGTGCAGCGTGCGGTCGAACAAGCTTCCCTTGGTGCCGAGCTCCAAGTTGCGCAGCTTGTCGGGCTGGAGCGAAATGCTGCTCGGCACGCCGTCCGCGATCACCGCATCAGCCTGGGCCTGCGACTGCAAGATGCCGCTGCGGAAGCCGGTCGACGCGTTGAAGAACAAGGTCCAGTTAGGCACCGGGTAGTAAGCCAGATTGGCGCGCCAGGTCCACGCGTCGGGCGTGGCGCGGCTGGAGACCGCGACGCCGTTCGAGACCGAATCCGACGTGCGATGGTCTTTATAATATCGCACGCCGACCAACGGCACGAGCTTACCGTCCAACAGATCGTAACTCAGCTCCGAAAAAGCCGAGATATTGCGGGTCTTGGTCAGCGTGCTGCCATTGATGTTCAGGGTCGGGAACGCGATGTTGAATGTGTAGAGGCCCTGGGAATCCTGGTAGAACAGACCGCCGACCCAATGAAGCGGTCCGGTGCCGTTGGTCGCGAGGCGGAGCTCGTTCATCAGCCCATGCGCCTTGTTGCCGTTCTGCAGCGTACCGATCCCGAGCGGCGCGCCGAGATTGAGACCGACCTGAAAACCGCCCGGCAGCACCCGCTGATAGGCCGAGGCATTGGTCAGCGTTAGGCCATCGAATTCATAGGTAATCGTGTTCGAATAATATTGGGCACGGCGCTTGTCGTAGCCGATCACATCGCCCTGGAACGAAGCATAAGGCGGATCGACCGAATTCATCACGTTCAGATAATCCTGGTCCGTGCTGAAGAACCAGGCCTTGGTCTTCATCGTGAAGCGGTCGGTCGGCTTCCACAGCAGGATCGCCTGGAAATCCTTCGCGCGGACGTCGTTGGCGTCTTTCTTCCGGGGCGTGCCGGTTGGCGCGCCCGAATAGATATCGTTGTAGCCCGCCCGGTAATCGTAGCCGCCGCTGACGCGCAGTGCGAGCCGCCCGGTGACAATCGGGACGGAAACTGCGCCGGCGACGCGCCAGTTCAGCTTCGATGACTCGCGCGTGTTCGAAAGTTCGGTGTCGGCGTCATAAGTCGCATGATCCATCGACGGATTCTTGGTGTGGTAGATGATAGTGCCGCCCATCGACCCCTGGCCATAGAGCGTGCCCTGCGGGCCGCGCAGAACCTCGACCCGGTCGATATCGAAATATTCGACGGGAGGCGCATTCTGGAAGTTGGGAATGCCGAACGGCGTATCGTCGAGATAATAGCCGACCATGCCGTCGCCGACCGGCCCACCCGCGCCCGATCCGCGGAACGAATAAATCCGATAGCCCGCACCGATCTCCTGCGCTTCCGATGCGCCGGGGACGAGCTGAATCAGATCGGCGCCGTCACGCACGCGGCGGCGATTGAGCGTTTCCTGCGAGAAAGCCTGGATCGCGATCGGGACCTTGTCGAGGCGCTGCGCACCGGTCTTAAGCGCGGTCACCACGATTTCGCCGGAATCGGCCGCCTCTCCGCCCGATTTCCGGGCATCGGCACCGGCAGTATCGTTGGCCGCCACGGGAGCCGCTTGCTGCGCCAGCGCCGGTCCGGCTGCGAGGGCGGCCATCAATGCGATTGCCGACGCCCCCGCCAGGCCGCGAGCGGCCGATCCAGCACGCCCGACCGCGCCGCTACCGGCAATCAATCGGAAACCAAGACCCTTTTTCATCCTCATCCTCCCTCGTTGCGGCTTTTTTCCACAATCGATTGCATGATTAGCGTAAATGTTTCGCCACGACAACCATCCTGGGTATGCCAAAAAGATTTCCGTTTGTGCCTACCGCCTTCTTGATGAAGCAGCCGCCTCAGGTCTGGTTGGAGTTGCAATCGATTTCCAGATTCGCCATGGATTGCACCATGAAGCGGGCCAGCCATGAGCGGGCAAACGCCGAGGGGAGGCATTTCGTGAAGACACTGCACCGCCTGCTAGGATGCGCTTCGCTGGCGCTCGCCATGCCCGTTTCAGCGGCGGGATCGGGCAGCGCGCAGCATTGGATCAGTGTGTGGGCGACGGCGCAGGAACTGCTACCGCCGCCGGTCATCGCGGTACCGCCGCCGCCGCCCGAAATACTCGCCCAATTGCGGGCGATGCCACAACGCCTGATACCTTATCCCGACACGGTCGAGGACGCGACGATCCGGATGGTCGTGCAGCCGACACTGGCCGCCGCCACGATGCGGATTCAACTGTCCAACGCGGCGGGCAAGCCGCCACTGACGATATCGTCGGCGCACATCGCATTGCGCGCGCGGGGATCGGCGATCCTGCCCGCGACCGATCGCACGATCACCTTCGGCGGAAAGGCGATCGCTTATATTCCACCGGGCGCGATGATCGTGAGCGATCCGGTCACGCTCGTCGCGCGGCCCGATCAGGAATTGGCCGTTTCGCTTTATGTGAAAGGCCGTAGCCCGGTCACGGCCCACCCGATCGGCCTCAATTCTACCTATATCGCGCCGGGCGACCAGACCGGCTCGGCCGAACTGGCCAAGACCCAGGAAGTGCGGTCCTACTTCTGGTTGAACGGGCTGGAAGCCGCCACAACGCCGGCGAGCGGCGTGGTCGTCGCGTTCGGCGATTCAATCACCGACGGCTTCGCGACCACCCCGGGTCAGCACCGCAGCTGGCCGGAAATTCTTGCCCAGCGGCTGCGCAGCCGGGGCGGCACCCCCTTGAGCGTCCTTAATATGGGGATATCGGGCAATCGCGTGCTTAGGGACGGTGCCGGCGCGAGCGCGCTGGCGCGCCTCGATCGCGACGCGCTCAGCCGGCCCGGCGTCAAATGGATCGTGCTGCTTGAGGGGATCAACGACATCAATATGTCGCAGATGGCTGCCCTGCCCGCCGACCAGAAGGCCACCGCCGACGACATCATCGCCGGACTTAAGGCGATCGTCGCCAAGGCGCATCTCAACGGGATCAAGGTGATGGGCGCGACCATCACCGCCACGCAGGGGCTATGGCTCTACACCGCCGATTCCGAAGCGACGCGGACGGCCGTCAACGCCTGGATCCGCCGGAGCGGAACGTTCGACGCGGTCGTCGACTTCGACCAGGCAACCCGCGACCCGGCCCAGCCGGCGCGGCTTCGTCCGGACTATGATTCAGGCGACCATGTCCACCCCAACGATGCCGGTACCCGCGCGATGGCCGAGGCGATCGATCTCGCCGCATTCGGCCGATAGGAAACACGCTTTGTCGGCGCAAAAAGGAGATCAGACCTCGACCGCCTGACCGAAGGCGCGCCGCAGGAAATTATACTTGGCCTTGTTGAAACGCCGCGCCACCGCGGTGCCCGTCGCGACCCGGTCGAAACCGTGAAAGGCGCCCGGCACCACCAGCAGGTCGGTGGGAACCCCGGCTTCGATCAGGCGACGGGCATAATCCACATCCTCGCCGACAAACAGATCGATGCCGCCGACGCCGATGAAGGTTGGCGGCAGGCCCGCAAGATCCGTGTGCCGCGCCGGAACGGCGGCGGCGGGCACCGCACGAGTTCCGGGCCGCTGCCCGAGAAAACTGCGCCAGCCGAAGCGATTGCCGTCCGCACTCCAGCCGACCGCGCCCATGAACGGAGGCGGCATCCGCGTGCTGCCGGTCCGATCGTCGAGCATTGGATAGACCAGCACCTGCGCGGCGAGCGGAATCTCGCCACGCGCGCGCGCCAGCAAGGCGAGCAAAGCCGCATGGCCACCGCCTGCGCTTTCGCCCATCACCACCAGTTTTGACCGGTCGATGCCGAGTAGATCGGCGTTGCCATGCGCCCAGCGCAAACCCCGATAATTGTCGTCCGTCGACCCCGCGAAGGCCGTCTCGGGCGCAAGGCGATATTCGACGGATACAATGACGCAATCGAGGTCCCGCGCGATTTGCTGGAGATAGGGCACCTCGCCGCGCGCGCTGCCGAGAATGAAGCCGCCGCCATGCGTGTGAAGGATGCCGGGACGCCGCGCATCCGCACGCGCATTGATCACGTATAGCGTCAGGGGTGACTGCGTGCCGCCGCGCGGGATCCTGCGCTCCTCCACCGGAACGTCGGGGCGCCAGGCCACGGGCGGCGGCGCATGGGCACGGATTCCGGCCAGCGTCACGTCGGTCCAGGTCCGTCCGCCTTCGGTCCGGAGCAGCATGCGCGCGGCGTCGCGCAGTTCTGGATCCACGAAATCAAGGTTGGGCCCCGGCCCCGCTGCCGCCGCTCCCGGCCCCACGAGCGCGGCGAGCAAGGCGCCCGCACCGAATTGCATCAGATCGCGCCTAGCGATTTCCACCAAGATTTCCTTTCGGTTCTGCCGCCTGACAATCCATCCCCGACGTGTTCAACGGGATGGCGGCTTCCCGCAGGGAAGCCGCCGGTGGCCCGCTATTGGAAGTTGGCCCGGAACCGCAGTCCGATCGTGCGCGGATTGGGCCCCGAGCCCGACAGCGGCCCCTGGTTGCCCCGAATGGTCGGCCCGCGCTCGTCCGAAAGGTTGTCCATGATCAAGGCAAGCTCGTAAGGGCCCTTGCGCACCCCTGCAGTGGCGCTCAGCATACTGTATGGAAGCGCATAGAGGCCGGTTGTCTGCAGGCGATCGCCGGAACGGCTCCAGGCGAAATTGCCGAAGCCTTCCCAGTCACCGCTGATCGTACCGGTATAGGATGCGTCGAGCCGCCAATTGTGCGGAATCGTATTCACGATCCGAGTGCCCGGACGCAGGTAAGGCAGTGCCTTCAACACGGCCGCCTCGACCCGATCGAACTTGCTGTCGTTGATATTGCCGACCGCATTCAGGCTCAAACCCTTGAGGGGGGTGCGCCAGTGAAGCTCGAAGTCGATGCCCTTGGTGGTGGCGTCGCCGAAATTGGAGAAGCCGCTGACGCTGGTGTTGATAGTCGGCGTGCTGGTCTGCAGGTCGCGCAACTTGGTAATATAGCCGTTCAGGCCGACCGTGAGATTGCGGGCCGGTGTGCGCCACTTGATCCCGACCTCATAATTGGTCGATCGTTCTGGCTTCAGCTGCGTGCCACCGGGGATACCGGACTGGTTGAGCAGATCGGCCTGGACCTGCGACTGGACGATGCCGGCGCGGAAACCGGTCGCGGCGGTCACGAACACGGTCAGGCTGTCAGTAGGCAGATAGGACAGGTTGGCGCGCCAGGTCGTGACGTTGGTCGTATTCCAGTTCTTGGTGGTCGAATCCGCGAAGGCCCTTCGATCGTGGAAGTAGCGCAGGCCGACAAGCGGCACGAGCTTGCCGTCGAACAGGTCGTAGCTCAATTCGCCGAACGTCGCCCAATTGTGCGTGATCGTATTGTTGTCGGCGTTGATGTTGGTGGTTGGATTCTTGAGCTGGTTCGACTGCGGCCCCGAGCCATTCTGATAGGCACCGCCGATCAGCCAGTGGAAGGGCCCCATGCTGGTCGAGTTGGCCCGCACTTCCTGGCTGAACATCTTCGGATAGAATTGGCTCGAGAAGAAACCTGAGGGCGAGAGCGGAATGTAGATCCCGAAATTGCCCTTGAGATCGCTCGTGGCGCTGGTGATCGTGAAGCTCTTGAAATCGACGGTCGCCGAGAGGCTGTACAGCTTGAAATCGCCGTTGCCGAAGCTCGGCTGGTCGGCGGTGTTCTGATAGTAAGGCGGGTCGACCGAGGCCATGCCGCCGAGGAATTGCTGGCGCGGGCGGAAATGCCAATATTGCCCGCGGATCTTCACATTGTCCGCCGGCTTGAACAGCACGACCGCGCGAATATCGTCATTGCGGACGACGTTGACGTGCTTGCGATCGGGCGTCCCGTCATAGGGCCCGAAATATTCATCCGCCCAACCTGGATTGTAGGAATGGCCGCCGCTCACGCGGACGCCCAGCATATCCTTGATGATCGGGATCGAGACCGCGCCCGAGACCCCGTAATTGAGGCCGCCCGCGCCCTTGGTCTGCGAGCCTTCGAGCTCGCCGATGACCTGGACCTTTTCGAGATTCGGATCGCGCGTGTGGAAGATGAATACGCCACCGGATGACCCTTGGCCATAAAGCGTACCCTGCGGGCCACGCAGCACCTCGACACGTTCGATATCGAGGAAGCGGACCGGCGGCGCGATGCCGAAATTGGTAACCACGAACGGCACATCATCGAGATAATAGCCGATCGGCGAGTCGCCATTGGCGTTGCTGCCGCCCGCCCCGCGCAGATTATAGGATCGCGATGCGACCGATTGGCGTTGCCCTTCGAGCGCGCCCGGCACCTCCGACACAAGGTCGTCGATCGACTTGATGTTACGCTCTTTCAGGTCGGCGCCGCTGAACGCCTGGATTGCAAGCGGCGTCCGCTGCAGCGATTGCACGCCATTCTTCTGCGCGGTGACGACCACTTCGTCGTTCGGCGCCGCATTGGCATCCGCCGGCTGCGCCTGCGCCGGCACATCCTGCGCGGTGCCGGCGCTCTGTCCGGACGTCGTTGCCTGCGCATGAGCGGCTCCCGCCATCAATCCTGCGGCGAGCGCCAGCAACGCGGCACTACTGCGAAAACGCACCATTTTCCCCTCCTATCGTTTTTATCAATCGATTGCGTATATCGAAATTCCCGGAAATCCAAGAGATACTGGTCCCGCAAAACCCGGATTCGTGGCAGTATTGCACCAGTTTAAACAATCGATTGCTGTCGACCGTCAATTGAAACGTCAATTTTTCAATGACTTATCCAGGCTCCAAAAATTTTGCCCAGACCTGGCCGTGCATGGAAAAGCGCAACCTTCAGGAGCTTGTGCTACTAAGGCACCGGGGCTCAACCCGCACCGTGATATTGCTTTGGCGACGACGTCGGCCTATTCTCGGCAATCGATTGCAAAAACAACGAGGGAGAGGACAGTGGTGAGAGGGCAGGCTGGTTGGGCCGTTACCGGCAGCAAGGACGCGCCATGCATCCGACGGGTGCGGCGCGCTTTCATAGCGGGCAGCTGGCTGCTGGCGTCGGCGATGAGTCTGCCTGTCGTCGCGGCGAGACCCGCTGCCGCGCTCGGGATACGCCCTGCCCCGCTTCAGGTCGGCGCCGCCAAAATCGACGTTACGCCGACCGCCGGCCAGCTCCCGAAGAATTTCAAGGGCGTGCTCGATCCCATCTATTCGCGCGCGATCGTCGTCGAGAATGGCGCGAGTCGCGTCGCGATCGTCACCGTCGATGCCGGCGCCGTCCCCGATCCGATCTGGGAGCATGTCAGCGCACGCGCCGCGCGCGAGCTCGGCATCCCGGCCGACCATCTGCTGCTTACGGCGACGCATACGCACAGCGTGCCGTTCGTCCGCGACCCCAGTTATGAGGATCAGATATTCGAATCGATCCGCAAGGCGGCAGCGGCGGTTCAGCCCGCGCGCATGGCCTATGGCACCGGCGTCTCCTATATCAACGTCAACCGCAACATCATCGACCCCAAGACCCATCGCTGGTGGGAAGGCCCGAATTATGATGGACCGTCGGACAAGACCGTCGCCGTGCTACGCTTCGAGACGCTGAGGGGCGATCCGATCGCGGTCTATTATAATTATGGTGTCCACGGGGTGATCACCGGCACGCTCGACATGATCAGCGGTGACATTCCGGGCGCCACCTCGCGCTATATCGAGGATTCGCTCGGGGATGC
>Ga0070660_100001364_pt1 | contig 16596 bp, 9 predicted proteins | sample KBSC33metaG_FD_64670 | JGI IMG/M metagenome (GOLD analysis project Ga0070660, IMG submission 64670) | Corn rhizosphere microbial communities from Kellogg Biological Station, Michigan, USA - KBS C3-3 metaG | ecosystem: Host-associated > Plants > Roots > Rhizosphere > Soil ... | reverse complement strand
ACTATCATCAATATTCACCACGCTACCGCCATTAATCCTTATATTAATTATCCGTTCATCGCCTGGAAAGCCATGAAAGCTTATATTGATTCTGCGCACGCTGTAGGATTGAAAGTAAAAATTTACAACACCATTCGCGAACTGTCTGATCATGCTTATGAAACATTTGCGATGAGAAGCCTCAACCACGAAATTTATTCTCCCGGAAAGGGTGGTGGCTTTAGCTGGCTTCAGGAACATTTAGACAGCAGTTATATTCCCGCGTGGTTTGTACCCGAATTAAAGGATGCCGCCATCATCAACAGCGGCATGAACCGCTGGCACAATTATTATGTCGAAGGGATGAACTGGCTCGTGCAAAATGTTGGCATTGATGGAATTTATCTCGATGATGTTGCGTTTGATCGGGTTACTATGAAAAGAATAAAAAGAGTGTTGACAAAAGATGGCCATCCCGGAATTATAGATCTGCATTCTGCCAATCAATATGATAAAGCGGATGGCTGGAATAACAGCGCCAATTTGTACATGGAACATTTCCCTTATCTCAATCGTTTGTGGTTTGGAGAATATTTTGATTATGAACATAACTCTTCTGATTTTTTTCTTACGGAAGTGAGTGGAATTCCTTTCGGATTAATGGGCGAAATGTTGCAAGGCGGTGGCAATCCGTGGCGCGGAATGATCTACGGAATGACCAACAGAATGCCCTGGAGTGATAATGCAGACCCTCGTCCCATCTGGAAATTGTGGGATCAATTCGGTATGCAGGGAACACAGATGATTGGCTACTGGAGCGACAACTGCCCGGTGAAAACGAGTGATGAAAAAGTACTGGCAACCGTTTATAAAAAGAAAGGCAAAGCATTAATTTCCATAGCGAGCTGGGCAGATGATGATACAGAAGTAACATTGAAAATTGACTGGAAAAAATTAGGAATTGATCCATCCAAAGCTACCATCACTGCTCCTGCAGTAAAGAATTTTCAGCCGGAAAGAATTTTTAAATTGGGTGAAAAAATTCCGGTGGAGAAAGGGAAAGGATGGTTGTTGATTGTGAAATAAGAATGCCCGTTATTTATTTGTTTACGGACAACAGAAGAATTTTTTTTCGTAACACAAAAAAATCAAAAGTAAAGAGTAAAAGAATTCCAGTAAAGAGACAAGTAATAAGTATTCCCGTGTTCATTTCTTCTCGTAAACAGGGTTGCCAACTTTTTAAAAGTTGGCAACCCTAAAAGATCAAAAAATAAAATAACAATATCTGATAAAAGTTTGTTTACTGAAACTATAAACTAATCACATATCTTCTTCAAATTCCTTATGTTCTTCCGGCTTGTACCCGGTTTTTAATTCAGCTAATTTCTTCTTACCGTAGGCTGCTTTTGTTATGATTACATACAAAACAGGTACAATAAATATAGCAAGGGAAGTAGCTGCGAGCATTCCTCCAAATACAGTCCAGCCAATGGTCTTACGGGATTCTGCCGCAGCACCTGTTGCAAAAGCCAATGGCAAAACGCCTAAAATAAATGCAAAAGATGTCATCAGAATAGGCCGTAAACGTAATTTGACGGCTGACATTGTCGCTTTCATTACATCCATCCCGGCATCAACCCGATCCTTGGCAAATTCTACAATCAAAATTGCATTTTTTGCCGCAAGCCCTATCAATGTGATTAAACCAATTTGAGCATAAATATTATCAGTAAGGCTTGGGATACATGTGAGTGCGATGATAGAACCCAACGCCCCGATAGGCACTGCTAATAAAACCGAGAATGGCACTGACCAACTTTCGTATAAGGCAGCCAGGAAAAGGAATACAAATATCAAAGAGATGGCGAAAATCATTGCTGTTTTGTTGCCAGCTTTTATTTCCTCGCTGCTCATTCCTGAAAATTCATATCCATAACCCGCTGGCAAATATTTTGCAGCCGCTTCTTTTAATGCATCAATTGCCTGGCCGCTGCTATAGCCCTGTTTAGGGCTTCCGTTTATTTCGATTGACCTGTAAATATTATAATGCGAAATTGCAGTGGGGCTTTCTATTAATTTGCTAGTAATTAGGGAACCTAGAGGAATCATATTACCCTGGTTATTACGAACATAATATTTGCCCACGTCAGCCAGCGACGAGCGAAAATTGCTATCCGCCTGGGCAACTACTCTAAAATTCCTTCCATACAAATTAAAATCGTTGATATAGCTGCTTCCCAATAAAGTTGACATCGTAGAATATACGTCAGCAACAGAAACGCCCAGTTGCCTGGCTTTTTCACGATCGACATTTATTTGATAACTTGGTGTATTAGCAGTAAAAAATGTATAAGCGCGTCCTATCGCGGGTATTTTGTTTAACTGTGCTACAAAGGTTTGAGCCACATTGGAAAACTGTTCTATATTGTCAGTACTGGTTGTTTGCTGCAATTCAAATGTGAACCCGGATGTACGGCCGAGCCCCGGAACGGAGGGTGGTGCTATTACTAAAATTTTAGCGTTTTTTATATCAGCTGTTTTTTGATAGATCTTCTGCAAGACGGCATCCTGCGTATGCGAACTGCCCTTTCGCTCATCCCATGGTTTTAAGTGAATGAACATTGTTCCTACATTGGATTTATTAGAAAAACTGATGATGTTGAAGCCAGCTAATCCGCCAGCCTCATTTATTTCAGGAATATCTTTTAATCGTGTCTGTATTTCTTTCAGCATATCTATACTTCGGGTTGTAGAAGCGCCTTCCGGCATCTCATAAGTAAGATAGAGCCTTCCTTCATCTTCCTGTGGAATAAATCCGGTAGGTTTTGCTTTAAATAGAAAAAATAATCCGACAAAGAGTACTACAAGCAAAACGATAATATACGGCCATTTCCTGATCCAAAGCGCTACGCCTCTTGAATAAGAATTGGTAAACTTTCTAAACCGGTTATTAAAAGAAAAGAAGAATTTCCCGAGCAATCCCGTTTTAGCTTTTTCATCTTTAGAATGTTTGAGCATTAGAGTACACAGAGCCGGTGTAAGGGATAATGCTACAAAAGCGGAAATGATTACCGACACTGCAATAGTAATAGCAAATTGCTGGTACAACCTTCCTACAATACCAGGGATAAACCCTACAGGGATAAAAACAGAAGCCAGTATTAAAGCAATCGCAATAACAGGCGCAGAAATTTCGCTCATTGCTTTACGGGTGGCATCTTTTGGTGATAAATTATTATGATCAATATTATGCTGAACTGCTTCAACAACAATGATCGCGTCATCAACTACTATACCTATCGCGAGGATAAACGCAAATAATGTAAGCGTATTAATTGTAAAGCCAAAGGGGACAAAAAATATAAATGTACCAATCAATGAAACAGGGATAGCCAAAACAGGAATTAACGTAGCCCGCCAGTTTTGGAGAAATAAAAACACTACAACGACAACAAGGCATAGTGCTTCCAAAAGGGTGACGATTACTTCGTCCATTGAAGTTTTTACTACAGAAACTGATTCTGACGGGACGGAAAAATCTATATCATTCGGAAACGTCTTTCTTAAGTTTTCGAGTTGTTTGGTAACGCCCGCATAAGTTGCCAACGCGTTTGCCCCGGGTGCCTGGAAGATCAATAAGAAGGTGGCGGGTTTCCCATCTACAAGGGCATTGCTACCATAAGTAAATTGCCCCAGTTGCACTCTGGCCACATCTCTAAGATAAACCATATTTCCGGATGCGGGGTCAGACCGAATGATGATATTCCTGAATTGTTCGGGCGTATTAATGCGGCTGTTGGTTAACACACTGTATTCAAAACTTTGAGGATCCGGTTGAGGGACACCTCCAATAGTGCCCGACGCTATTTCCAGATTTTGCTCATTTATGGCAGCTGTTATATCAGCAGGCGTGAGTTTTAAAGCCGCGAGTTTTTCAGGGTTCAGCCAAATGCGCATTCCAAAATCACTTCCAAATACTGTAATATCCCCAACGCCCGGTACACGCTTTAAGGCATCAACCAGGTAAATGGATACATAATTAGCCACAAATTTTGCATCATGAGTTCCGTTGGGTGAATAAAAAGCAAGCACTTCCATGAAAGTTGGATTGCGTTTCAGCACCGTAACGCCCAACCTTTTTACGGCATCCGGCAAAGTGGGAAGCGCTACGTTTACCCTGTTTTGCACATCAAGAGCGGCAATATTTACATCAGTGCCTACATCAAAAGTGGCGGTTATAGAACTACTGCCGCTGGAAGTGCTTGTGCTTGTAATATACGTCATGCCAGGCGTTCCGTTGATCTGCGTTTCAAGCGGAGTTGTCGTTGTTTGCTCTACGGTTCTGGCATCTGCGCCAATGAAATTGCCACTTACCGAAACAGTTGGCGGCGAGATATCCGGATATTGAGCCACCGGCAGATTGGTTATTGAAATAACACCAACCAACACGATAACAATTGAAATTACAATTGCGGTAACAGGCCGTTTTATAAAAGTTTCTGCGATCATTTTTCCCTATTTACTTAAAAACAATAACAGACAGGTTGCAGCCTGTCTCTACTCACCCACCTTCACCACCGTACCCTCATGCAAATTCTGAATTCCTTGTACAACTATTTTTTGCCCAGGCTTTAAACCCGCTTTTACGATAACACTATCTCCTATTGTTGTTCCTAAATCGACTTTCTGTTGATGTACTTTTGAGCTGTCGCCTAATACATAAACAGAAAACTCGCCTAATTGTTCGTTTACTGAAATATGAGGAATAATCGTAGCATTCTTAGTGGCCGTATTTTTAACCCTTACGGATGTGTTCATTCCGGGCTTGAGCATATCCTTGTCATTAGGAAATATCAATCTTACTTTTATCGTTCCGGTTTGGGGATCTACTGCTCTGTCAATAAAACTGATTTTTCCCGGATAAGGATATACCTCTGATCCAAATGCAATGGTAAAAACAGAATCTTTCGCATCGTCTTTTCTTTGTTCCAATTCTGAAAAACGATAAATGTTTTTTTGATCTACTGTAAAATCAACCGCGATTGGGTTGTTGGCTGAAACAGTGTTCAAAACAGTTTGCCCGGCTACAATGGCCGTTCCTTTTTTCACCTGCGAAATTCCGATTGTTCCGGTAAAAGGTGCGTATATATTGGTAAACTGGACATTAGAATGAACACTCGCTACATTTGCCTGAGCGGCGGCTACTTGTTTTTTCGTGGCGTCTAAAGTAGCATTGGCATAATCAACCTGTTGTTTTGCAATCGCATCATGTTTTGCCAATTCATTGTATCTGTTTGCATCCTGTTGTGCCTTTGCCAAATTTGCTTCCTGCACCTGCAGGTCGGCTACTGCCTGGTTATAATTGGCCTTATATATTTGAGCATCTATAGAATATAAAAGCTGCCCTTTTTTTACATGTTGACCATCCTTAAAATTGATCCCGGTGATGTAACCGCTTACCTGGGCTGTCAGATTGATTTGATCCAACGCATTAACGGTGCCCGGGAATTGGTCATAATACACAGCATTGGTTGAAGTAACCATTGCAACTGTTACGGGAACCGGAGGCGGAGGGCCTTGTTGCGGCTGATTGTTCTTGCTGGCGCACGACGCTAAAATAAATAAGGTGAGCAGTAAAGGAATAATATTTTTTTGTTTGAAATTCATACTTTGTTTATTTAATAGCGGATATTTCCTAATGATTGTTCCACATCTATTTTGCTCGAAAGCACCTGGTATAACGCATTGTAATAATTAATCTGTGAAGTCCGTAAATCAGACTCAGCAGTGATTACATCTAAATAAGCTTTCACACCTGACCGATATTGTAATTGAATTACATTATACACATCGCTTGCCAGGGAAAGGTTTTCTTTCAGGGTGAAAAAATTATACAGGTTGCTTTTATAAGCAGCCATCGCATTTTGATATTGGGTATTGATCGTATTTTTCTGACTTCTGATATTGTTGTCTGCCTGCGTGATTTCAAATTGTGCTGCTTTTATTTGTTGCAATCTTTTTCCACCCTGGAATATAGGAAGCGAAAGGGTGATCCCCGCAAAAGAATTAGGATAATGAGCGCCATATAATTTTGAAAAATTGTTATTCAAATAATTAAGGTTATAATTTCCAAAAGCAGATATGTTGGGCAGAAAACTCCATTTATAATATTGTAAATTATATTGCTGTAATTTTCTTTGCGTTTCCAATTGCTGTACCTCTATGCGGTTATCGTAGTTAATATTTTGTAACGTGTCTATGTATATTTCCTTTTCCATTTGTGTAGTGTCGTAAACTAATTCAATTTTTTGAGAACCAGGATACCCCATCAGTTCTTCGAGGTAGGCATACTTTGCTGCCAGAGATTCATCGCCTGATTTCTTTTGCGCTTTGGCATTATTCAAAGCGATGGTAGCTCTTTGATAATCTGTTTTATCTACTATGCCGCTTTGATATTGGTAGTAAGCATCTTTGTAGCTTTGATTATTGCGCACAATATCCTGCTCTATTACTTTCAATTGTTGTGATGTAAGCATTATATCATAAAAAGCTTTGCTTACTGCAACTGAAAGATTTATTTTTTGATTTTCAGTGTTCTGTGATGCCGAAAGGGTCACATCTTTTGAAGTACGCGAAGCAAGCAAAACATCCCTGTTAAATATATTTTGAGTCAACGCCAGATTCAATCCTGAAGTATTATAAGTTCCTGAATGAGCAAGGTTGCCATTAAAATTAAATGTTGGTAACTGAAAATTGTGCTGAAGGCTGTAACTAAAATTTATCTGGGGATACCAGTCGGCCAATTTACTTTTGATAATAGTTTCAGTAATATCCTGGTTGATTTTCGCATTTTGGATATCTGGATTATGATCAATGGCATATTCAATGCAATTGTGCAAAGTAGGGGATTCCAGTATTGAATCTTTTTTATTTGATTGCGCTAAAATTAAATTAGGGAAAATTAAAAATAACCAGGTAACGATCTTTTTATGCAATAGCAATTTCATTTTATTATTCCGATAGTACATCTTTTACTCTTTTGAAATCAATAACTATACCCATTTCCGGAATTAAAATATTACCAGTTAATATTACATCATTACATCGGGCAACGGATAGTCAAAAGATTTAAAATAATTTTAATACTTGAGTTTTTAAATAAGGGGTGCAAGGTAGAAATAAAAAAAGTTACAGAATTACCTGCTTTCAAATTAATTTGCCGTTTATATAAAATGATAATTGGATGATAAATTAATTTCCGGCAATGGTAAATTTTTTTTTATTTAGAAGTTAGAAATAACTAATAAAAGTTCTTTTACTGTGGCTTTTATTATTAATGGTTTGCTATTTATTAGTATGTCATCTAAACTTCTAAACCTTCTAAACCAAAACATTTCATGCCGGCAAAGTATTACTAATTACTAAACGACTAATAACAGGCCGCTTTTCGTTTTTGTAAATTATTCTGAAATCGCATAAATTTATGCCAGGTAAATCTGTATGAAACTTTACATAAAAAATATGGTAAGTATCAGGTGTAAGATGGTGGTGAAATCAGAAATGGAGAAATTGAATCTTGGATATAAAACTGTAGAACTTGGCGAAGTGGAGCTTGAACAGCCCATTGATGATCAGCAACGAAATGCATTGAGAACTGCATTACTTACTTACGGCCTGGTTGTAATGGAAGACAAAAGGAGTGTTCTTGTTGAAAAAATAAAGACACTTATTATAGAAATGGTTCACTATAGTGATGAATTGCCGGATGTAAATTATTCTGTCTATATCAGCGAAAAATTAAATTATAATTATACCTACCTCGCCAATCTCTTTGCAGAAGTAAAAGGAACCACTATTGAACATTTTATTATCCTGCACAAAATTGAAAAAGTAAAAGAGTTCATCATTTATGATGAACTAAGTCTTACCGAAATTGCTTCTCTTATGCAATATAGCAGTGTGGCTCATTTATCAAAACAATTCAAAAAAATTACAGGCCTTACGCCTTCTTACTTTAAGCAAATGAAAAATAAAAGACGCAATCCGCTTGAAGACCTGTGAATGATACAAGCTATTTTTTGAATTATGTAACGTTTTATCGTTTTTAATACATCACCTTTATGTAATCAATATATCAGCCACAATAAAATTTTTGGCTTAAAATAAGAATAACAGTTATTTGTTGGTCTGCTACTATAGATGCTATAAATAAGCTGTTAAAACGATTGCTTCTATTATTTAAAAACGATTTTTAATATTTCTTTTAAAAAAATAAAAATGGACAAGATAAGTAGTAATGACAAAGAGGTTAAAAAATCAAAAGTTCATATAATTGTTACACTTATTGAATACATGCCAAATGCAATAGTAAGCAGAACTGTATTAAAAAAAACTACCGGTAATATTACACTGATGTCATTCGACAGAGGAGAAGAGATGCCTGAAAAAAGTTCTCCTTTCGACACATTTGTGCAGGTGATTGATGGCACTGCAGAAATTATAATCAATAAAAAGAAACACAAGTTAGAATTAGGAGAGGGCATTACCATTCCTGCACACACTTATAATTACATAAAGGCAAATCAACGCTTTAAAATAATTCAAACAGTTATAAAGAGCGGCTATGAAGCGTGAATAAAATTAACATTTATACAAATACCTGTGAAAGATGTAAGGCTAATAAATAATTGTGTAACAACGCACCGGACAATTATTCTCAAATTTACAGTATAGATAATTTAGTTCCCATTCTTCAAAAATCTCAAAAGTAAGACTGGCGGTATTTTCAAAAGATGACGGAAGAAGTATTGAATTTTACATACAGCCTCCGGATAAAAAATAATTCAAATTAGGTAACAGATCTTTTTAAGAAATTGAATAAATAAAAATAAAAGATGGCAAAATTAAAAATAGGAATCATTGACCTGGTAAGTAAAGGGCCAACAAAAACAATGTGGGCAAGAATTATGCATGCCAACCTTGCAAGCATCATGCCGACGGTAGTGGCTACCTGGTGCGAACAGGAAGGACACACCGTGCAAATGATTTGCTATACAGGTTTTGAAGATCTTGATAAAGAGTTGCCGCAGGATGTGGATATTGTATTTATATGTTCGTTTACTCAGGCTGCATTACTGGCATACGCGCTTAGTAATTATTTCAGGAATAAAGGCGCTGTAACCGTATTGGGCGGCCCGCATGCCCGGTGCTATCCTGATGATGCTGTTTTATATTTTGATTATGTGCTTGGGTTTACGCACAAATCAACTGTGATGCAGGTGCTTGATAATTGTGCATCTCAAAAAGAGATAGGTAAATATATTTCAGAAAAGAAACAACCTTCTAATCTTCCAGGTGTAGAAGAACGATGGAAATTTATTGAACCTACTTTAAAAAAAGCGCCCTTTATTAAAGGCGTGCCGATGATTGGAAGCCTGGGCTGCCCCTATACCTGCGCTTTTTGCATTGATTCTACTGTTCCTTATCAAAGTCTTGATTTTGAATTGATCAAAAATGATCTTCGGTTTCTATTAACAAAATTCAAGCGCCCGCTTGTGACCTGGCATGATCCGAATTTCGGCATAAAATTTAATGAAACTCTTGATGCCATTTCTTCTGTCGCCCATCCAAAAAGTTTTCGTTTTATCGCAGAGAGCAGCCTCTCTATTCTTACAGAAGAACATCTGGCAACTTTTCAGCAAAATGGTTTTGAAGCCATTCTTCCCGGCATTGAATCGTGGTACGACCTGGGTAATAAATCAAGAACTTCGCACATCTCTGGTGAAGAAAAAATGAACCGCATTTCTGAACATGTAAATATGATATTCAAATATATCCCTTATGTACAAACGAATTTTGTTTTAGGCCTTGATTGTGATGAAGGGACAGAGCCTTTTGAACTTACGAAACGCTTTGTGGATAAAACTCCGGCTGCATTTCCCGGCTATTCATTATTGAGCGCTTTTGGAGAAGCAGCGCCTTTGAATCTTGGGTATCAAAGAGAAAACAGAGTACTTCCTTTTCCTTTCCAGTTTCTCAATAATCATCTTGCCATGAATATTAAACCGAAAAATTATGAATGGATAGATTTTTATGATAAGGTGATTGATCTTACTTCCTATACTTTTTCCAACAAAGCAATATACAATCGCTTTATGGCAACAAGGGGCTTTACTACAAAATGGATGAATGTGATGCGTGCAGTATCCTCAGAAGGATATGGCCGTTTAAAGTTCTTCAGACAAGTTCGCCAGCATCTTATCGAAGACAAAAATTTCAGAAATTATTTTGAAGGAGTAACAACAGAACTTCCGTCTTTTTATACGGATATCATCAAAGACACGCTTGGGTATTGGTGGAAATGGTTACCGAAAGGCGCCATAGAACACGATCAGAATGCATATCTGCATAAAACTTTAAAAAAGGTAGCTTGATTGTTAAACCATTAAGGAGTTAAGGAAAGTGAAGGAAGAAATCTTAAGTTGCCTTTATTTCTTAATGGCAAAAGATCCTAAACCTAAAATAGAAATCTTTAATAAAAGTTCTTTTATTGTCTTGCTTATTTCTCTACCAGATTTTCATCAATTAAGTAAACTTCCAATCCATAAATTTTTGTAAATCCTTTTTGTTCATTTACTACCAGGTTTATAAAATTGGTTTCAGTTTCCGGGAACGTCAAAATTCTTTTGTGTCCGATCGTGGTACCCTCAATTGTCCTTATTATTTGATGGTCTTTGTTCAAAAGTTGAATCGTGAATTTTGCACAATTCTGTCCTGTTGCCAGGTTTTCTTTCAAAACGACACAGTTAATTTTTTCGGGCTCGTTAAATGCGACCTTAATTGATTGTATCCCTGTCATGGTAATGCTTTCAAAAGATTCTCTATTTCCTGTGTTCAACCTTTTTATGGGCATTGGGTTGTTGTTGTAAACAAAATATTCTTTACTTTGATTGGATACGTCGTTTGAGAAAATATCTTCTCTCAATTTCTTAAAACCCATCAATGAAGTGGAATCGTATTGAGTAATTAATCCTCTTCTATCCGGAGGCACATTTAAAATTAAGTTAGCGCCACGGCCTACGCTTTTGAGATAAATTTCAAAAAGTTGTTGAGGATTTTTTACCAATGAATCTTCTTCTTTATGATAAAACCATCCTGGCCTGATGCTGACATCACATTCCGCAGGTATCCAGTTTTGTCCATACATGTTGCCCTGGTTTAAAGTATCTGTTGGCGGCGCGCCTGCCCCCGGTTCAAATCCTGCCGTGTTTAATAAATCCCAATTGGTTTTTCCCGCAAAACCTTTTTCATTACCACACCAGCGGACATCCGGGCCAATGTCGCTGAAGATAATTGTATTGGGAGAAAGATCTCTTACCACTTTTGTAAATCTTGCAAAATCGTAAACCTGTTTTTTCCCATTCGGCCCTTCGCCGTTAGCGCCGTCCCACCACAGTTCCCATATAGGGCCATAGTTGGTAAAAATTTCTTTCAGCATATTTACAAAAACATCATTGTAGGCAGGTGTTCCATAAGCAGGATGGTTTCTATCCCAGGGAGAAAGATAAACCCCGAATTTTAAGCCGTATTTTTTGCAGGATTCTGATAATTCTTTCAGCACATCGCCTTTGCCGTTTTGCCATGAACTTTCTCTCACCGTATGTGTAGAATATTTGCTTGGCCAAAGGCAAAACCCATCATGATGTTTGGCAGTGATTATAATTCCTTTGGCTCCTGCCGCTTTTGCGATGCGGCACCATTGATCGCAGTCTAAATCTTTGGGGTCAAACACTTCCGCATTTTCTGTTCCTTTCCCCCATTCAAGATCAGTAAAAGTGTTTGGGCCAAAATGCATGAAAAAATAATATTCCATATCCTGCCATGCAAGCTGGGATTGCGTAGGAAGAGGCTTTGTTACTCCATTATATTGAGAAAACCCTTTCTGCATTAAAAAAATGAAAGCGATAAATAATAGGAAATACTTTTTCATGTATTTGATTTTTGAGAGAAATTTTCTGAAAGGTATTTTATAAAAATCTAATTTTTTGTAAATAAAATAAGTTGGTGAAAATAATAACAGGATGGGATAAAATAGAAAAACGTTTAGATACTTTGAATTGATTTATTTAAGTTTGATATACTAATTTTTTATTTGCTTCAAATAATTGAAGAAATAGAAAAACTGTTTTTTATTGCTTTACTGTTGATCTCATTAAAATTTTATCATGAAAAAAATCTTTCTTTCTTCAATTACTTTTTTGATTTGTTGTTCTTTACATGCCGGTGTAACGCTGCCAAAAATCTTTAGCGACAATATGGTTTTGCAACGCAATAAAACCATTCCTGTTTGGGGCTGGGCAAATGCGAACGAAAAAATCACTGTTCAGTTTGATCATCAAACTAAAAAAACAAAAGCAGATAAAAATGGAAAATGGATGGTGAAGTTGGATAATGAAAGCGCAGGCGGCCCTTATCAATTGATTGTAAAAGGAAAAAATACTATCATCATCAATGATGTATTGGTGGGCGAAGTCTGGATATGTTCCGGTCAATCAAATATGGAAATGCCTATTGAAGGTTGGGGGCAGATTAATAATTACCAGGAGGAAATAGCCAATGCAAATTATCCCATGATTCGTCATTTTAAAGTTCCCAACCAGGTGAGTTCTATACCGCTGACAGATGTTTCCGGTGGTAGCTGGAAAATATGCAGCCCCGCTACTGCCGGCGATTTCAGCGCGGTGGCTTATTTTTTTGGAAGAGAATTATACAATAAATTAAAAGTACCTATCGGGTTATTAAACACTTCGTGGGGCGGAACGATTGTAGAAACATGGACGAGTAGAAAAGCCTTTGAAAATAGTGATGAATTTAAAAATATGATTGCCGGTATGCCTTCATTGAACCTGGATTCGTTGGCAAAAGCAAGAACAGCGGAAACACGAAAAAGAGTGGAAGTCTTACAAGGTTCTTTAAATGCTACAGACGCATCAACATGGAAAGACTTAAATACGGATGATAGCAACTGGCCTCAAATGCAATTGCCGAATCTTTGGGAAAGCCAGCAGATTGGTGACATGGACGGCATCGTGTGGTTTCGCAAAACAATAAATATTTCAGCAGAAGATGCAGGTAAAACAGCGGCATTGTTTTTATCAATGATTGATGATAATGATATTACCTATGTGAATGGCGTAAAAGTTGGGAGCACCGATGGATACAACACAAAAAGAGAATATACCATTCCGGCAAATATTTTGAAAGAAGGAAAAAATGTGATTGCGGTTCGTGTGGAAGATACCGGTGGCGGAGGCGGAATCTATGGCGATAGCGCTGACATGAAACTATCACTTGGAAATAACGTAATCGCTTTATCGGGAAAGTGGAATTTTAAAGTTGAGAAGATAGCAGGAGGCTCAGTTTCTATTGGCCCAAATAGTTATCCGACTTTACTGTTTAATGCAATGGTAAATCCTTTGATACCTTTTGCAATGGAAGGTGTAATATGGTACCAGGGCGAATCGAATGCAGGACGCGCATATCAATACAGTAAAGCATTTCCTTTAATGATCAATGATTGGCGTAGCCGTTGGAATGAGGGTGATTTTCCTTTTTATTTTGTACAATTGGCTTCTTTTAATGCTGCAAATGGTAATAGTAAAAATGGCGGTACGTGGGCAGAATTGCGCGAAGCGCAAACGAAAACTTTATCGCTTCCGAATACCGGGATGGCTGTTACAACCGACATCGGCAATCCAACCAATATTCACCCTAAAGATAAACAGGATGTAGGTAAACGCCTTGCTGCTATTGCGTTTCATAATGTTTATGGAGAAAATAATGTGTATAGTGGCCCGATGTATCAATCCATGAAAATTACCGGAAACAAAATCACCGTGAACTTGACACATACCGGTAGCGGCCTTATGGTTAAAGATAAATATGGCTACTTAACGGGATTTGAAATTGCCGGAGCAGATAAAAAATTTCATTATGCAAAAGCGTATATGGATGGCAGTAATGTGGTCGTTTACAGCGACGACGTTCCTGATCCTGTTGCTGTTCACTATGGCTGGGCCGATGATGCAGGAGAAGCTAATTTGTTTAATAAAGAAGGATTTCCCGCATTGCCGTTCAGAACTGATGAATGGAAAGGAATCACTGATGGTATAAAGTATGTAATAGGCCAATAGGAGTTTTGTCTATACCTTCCGGTAAACCAACAAATAATACCAAAGTCTGTTTTCCTTTAATGCCCGCAGAATTATTATCTCGAAATACATCTGTCGTCTTTTCTAATCCGGAAAAATTAACCGGATTTACGCAATCGTTTGCTTGTATTTTTTTGAGTTGAATGGTTTAAGTTTGAAAATCACGATTGCAGACTTTTCAAAAGTTATTTTAAACTATGAAGAAAATCGTTCTTTTATTCTTATTGGTATCTGTTGTAAATATCTCTTTTGCGCAGCAAAAACATGCGTTTGAAATAAAAGGCGGCAATTTTTTGTATGATGGGAAACCCATTCAAATCCATTCCGGCGAAATGCATTTTGCCAGAATTCCCAGGGAATATTGGCGCCAGCGTTTACAGATGATGAAGGCCATGGGGTTGAATACCGTTGCGACCTATGTTTTTTGGAATTACCAGGAAACCGCGCCGGGTGTTTGGGATTTCAAAACCGGTAGCAGGAATATTGCTGAGTTTATAAAAATTGCAGGCGAGGAAGGAATGATGGTAATATTAAGGCCAGGCCCCTATGCGTGCGCAGAATGGGAATTTGGCGGCTATCCGTGGTGGCTGCAAAAAGAAAAGTCGCTTGTGATACGTTCGTACAACAAGCCTTTTTTAGATTCATGTAGAACTTATATTAATCATCTTGCCGCCCAGGTAAAGAATCTGCAGATCACTCATGGCGGCCCGATAATAATGGTGCAGGTAGAAAATGAATTTGGCTCGTATGTAGCCCAACGTAAAGATATTTCCTTGAAAGACCATAAAGCATATAGCGCTGCCATTAAACAACAATTAATTGATGCCGGATTTGATGTGCCCCTGTTCACTTCTGATGGGGCCTGGTTGTTTAATGGCGGTACTATTGCGGGTGCGTTACCTACTGCAAACGGAGAAGATAATATTGATAATTTGAAGAAAGTAGTGAACGAATACCATAATGGAGAAGGCCCTTACATGGTGGCGGAATTTTATCCCGGATGGTTAGATCATTGGGCTGAGCCGTTTCAAAAAGTTTCAACAGAAAATGTAGTAGCACAAACAGAAAAGTATTTAAAAGCCGGAGTTTCCTTTAATTATTATATGGTGCATGGCGGTACCAATTTTGGATTTACAAGTGGCGCTAATTACGATAAAAAGCACGACATACAACCGGATATTACGAGCTATGATTATGATGCGCCAATCAGTGAAGCAGGCTGGGCAACGCCAAAGTATAAAGCATTACGCGAATTGTTTAAGAAAAATGTTTCTTACAAAATTCCGCCTATACCCGCGCCAATTCCAGTTATTGAAATTCCTTCCATCAAGTTAAATAAAGCTGTTGATCTTTTTGCCATCAAAGCGAAAATGCAACCCGTAGTGAGTGATACTCCGCAAACGTTTGAAGATTTGAACCAGGGCTATGGTTATGTTTTATACAGTAAACATTTTACGCAGCCTATTAACGGAAAACTGGAAATAAAAGGATTAAGAGACTATGCACTTGTGTATGTGAATGGAGAAAAAGCAGGAGAATTGAATCGTAACACGAACACCTATTCGTGCGATATTGATATTCCTTTCAATGCCACACTTGATATTCTTGTAGAAAATATGGGGAGGATTAATTATGGTGCAGAAATAATTCATAACCTGAAAGGAATTATAAGCCCTGTAACTATAGCGGGAAATGAAATTACCGGCAACTGGAATATGTATCAATTTCCGATGGATCACGAGCCGGATTTAAAGACATATTCTAATAAATATAAAAAAGATCAACCTGTCATTTATGAAGGCTCTTTTACGCTTTCAAAAACGGGCGATACATTTTTAGATATGAGCAAATGGGGCAAAGGAATTGTGTTCGTAAATGGACATAACCTCGGACGTTATTGGAATGTAGGCCCGCAACAAACTTTATACTTACCCGGTTGCTGGCTGAAAAAAGGCGCTAATAAAATTAATGTCTTTGAACAATTGAATGATGTAAAGCAAACAGAAATTTCAGGAGTTAAGGTGCCTGTGTTAGATGAATTGAAGAAGTAGCAGTCGGTACCGTAGGTCAGACCGCGGTTGTCATCAACATAAAATTTTTTCTCATAATCAAACATCGGGGATGTTTTTACGTCTCCTTCTGGTTTTGGATATTCAATCAATACAGAAATCTGTTTATTTGTTGTTTTATTGAAGATGGGATGTGTTTATCAGCAATACACTTATCAAGAATAGGATGTAGTCTAAAACATTTTCTTCAGATGCTTCATTCTTCTTCCCGATATAAAAAATCGCGCAACCGTTTGCATGTTCTTTTAGTAAGTTATTTGTTTATGTTTGAATAACTGGTACGTTACTTACGCTGCTACCAGTGATGGTTATTCGGAATTTAATGTTCAAAGGCAACG
>Ga0070660_100001363_pt1 | contig 16606 bp, 15 predicted proteins | sample KBSC33metaG_FD_64670 | JGI IMG/M metagenome (GOLD analysis project Ga0070660, IMG submission 64670) | Corn rhizosphere microbial communities from Kellogg Biological Station, Michigan, USA - KBS C3-3 metaG | ecosystem: Host-associated > Plants > Roots > Rhizosphere > Soil ... | reverse complement strand
GAGACGCGGGATTGTCGCCGTGGCATTCGCCGTGCACCTTATTGAGTTCCAGAGACCGGAACCCGTACGCGATGACGGCTCGCACTGCCTCTGTGATGTATCCCCGCCCCCACCAGTCGATGGCGCACCAATAGACGAGAGCCGCGCGTCGATGTTGCTTGTACTCGATCAGGCCGACTCCTCCGACGACCTCATTCGTCTCGCGCAGGACGATCGCGAAGTCCCTTCCCGGTCGGGCGGCCGCGATCCACTCGGCCGCCCCGTGGTCCGGGTACGGGAATGGGATCGCGAGCATTCGCGCCATCTCGACTCGCGACAGTTCACGCTGAACGACGGGAGCATCCCCAGATTCCCACTGCCGGAGCAGCAGACGTTCGGTCTCAATCTGCTCGTACTCGGGCATTCACCACCAGGCTAAACGACGCTCAGCCGACCGAGGCGACTGCTCTGGGCCGCCGCCACCGCGATCTTCGTGGTGTCATCCGTCGCGAAGGCCGTGCCGTCGTCGGCACGTTCGAGCAGGCATGATCCTGCCGTGGATCCGGCAGCGAGGTAGCGGTTTGGCGCGGCGAGCAGCCGCGCATTTCCGGCGCAGTGATGTCGACGCCCGTATCGCGAGGCTTGGCTGGCTGCGCGCCCACCGCTACGACTCGGAGGTACCACGCATGAATCGTCAGAACCTCTTCTCCGATGCCTGGGACGGAGAAAACGAAGAAGCCCGGACTCGGCATCGAATCTTCTGGCGCCCCGACAACGCCCGATCGGGAGCAACGCTGTACGAACTCGAACCCGGCGCGCCCGAGATGCGGATGCACATGCACTTCGGAGCCGAAGAGATGTTCTTCGTCCTGAACGGTAGTCCCGTATTTCGGAACCAGCACGGCGAAGAGGCGTTGGCTCCGGGCGATTTCGTCTTCTGCCCCGAGGGACGCGCCGGACTCCACACGTTCAGCAACCCCAACAACGAATCCGCACAGCTCCTCGCGATCAGTGCCGGGAGCTTCCCGGACGTCGTCGCCTATCCCGAACACGGATATGCGTGGGTAGCGACTCGGGATCCCGATCCCGAACTGCTCGCCAGAGGAGGCGATCCCGGCATCATCGCTCGCTTCGAGATCCCGATCGAGTAATCGCTCGGGGATATCGACGATCGCCAGAGCTGAAGAGGCCGCGCAAGCGGCCTCTTCGCGTACCCGGCCGGGGTTTGTCATGCACGAGTTGCGCGGCCGCCGAAAACTCACGTTCCTGGCGGCCGCGCTACGGCAGACGTTCGCCGGTGAGCCGCGCCGAGCCGAGCGAAAGGAGCAGCAGCAACGCGGCGGTGCCCGCGAACCACGACGACACTTCGCGCCTCGACGCCTTGTGGGCGATGCTCGCGCCGAGTTGCTTGTAGATCTCCCTCACCTTGGACGCCGACTGCGCGCGGTACGTCTTCCCATCGGTGTCGCGGGCGATCGCCGCGAGCGTCACAGGATCGGGCCGGACGGGGAAACGCCGGGAGAACCCTTGACCGCCGGCCCCGCCGGGGAACCCGAAGCCGAAGGCGCCCGGATCGAGCGTCCCGTTGTCGGTCCCGAGCGCGACCGTGAAGACGCGGATGCCCGCGGTGCGCGCCAGGTCGGCACCTTGCAGCGGCGTCAGGTCGCCGCGCGTCTGGGCTCCGTCTGACAGCAACACGATCGCCCCGGGGATCTTCCCGTCTTTTCCCCGTGGAGCGTCGCCCACCGAGCTCTTCACGGTCTGAACCGCGAGCGCAAGGCCGTCGCCGATCGCCGTCCCGGCCTCCGGCGAGAGAAGGTCGATTCCCTCGTGGAGGAGCGTGCGGTCGGTCGTCGGGATCACGAGCAGGTTCGGTCCGGTGCTGAACGAGACGAGACCGACCTTGACGCCCCGCGGGACGCTGTCGGCGAACGAGGCCATCGCCTTCTGTGCCGCTCCGAGCCGTGTCGGCTTGACGTCCGCGGCCCGCATCGATCCCGACACGTCGACGAGCAGCACGACCGTTGCCCGATTCGCCGGGACCGACACCGTCGCCTTCGGCCGCGCGAGTGCGGTGGAGGCGGCGGCCAGCGCCAGCAGGAACAACGCGAGCGGCGCCCACCGGCGCCACGACCTGCGCGGTGCGGCCACCGAAGCGAGCAGGTCGAGGTTCGTGAACGCCACGGCGTACCGCGCCCGCCGTCGGTCGAGCCACAGCGCGAGCGCAAGCGTCGCCGGCACGATCAACAAGGCAAGCAGGAACCACGGCGAGGTGAAAGTCATGCCCGCTCCGCACTTTCGTCGGCTCCGTCAAGCCTACGCCTCACGGCGCGCACTCCGCTCCGGCCTGGACGATGGCATGCGCATCGATCGACAGCCCGTCACTCGCCGACGCGGTGACGACGACCTTCTTGCCGATTACCACCGTGCTCGCATTCACCCGGCTGGCGTTTGCGAGGTCGGGAGGCTTCTTCGTGCGGAACGCGATCGCCTGCCACGAGCCGACGAGCCGCTCGCTGGCGGCGCACGACACCTTGGCGAAACCGATCGAGCCCGGCGCGAGCACCGAGATGCGCGAGCGGTACTCGAGTGACGGCCCCGGCGGCGAGACGTACGCCGACACAGTCGAACGTCCTCCCCCACCCTGCAGCGGCACGCACCCGAGCAACGGCTGGAACGCCTGCACCTTGTTCGACAGCGAAACTGCGCGGAAGAGCGCGTAGCGCGTGGTCGTCGAGCCGGGCTGCACCGGCGCGCTCAGACGTCCGTCGAACCCGAGCCGCACGTCGCGCGAGGTGACGAGTGCGTCGAGGCCGCCGACGACGCTGCGGCCGCCCGGACACGTGAGCAGGTAGACAGCCTTGCCGTGCGCCGGGACGACGACCCATGGCCCGGCGACACGGATGCACGCCTGGATTCCGCGGCACTCGTTCGACGCGCCGCTCGCGGGTGCGAACGCCGCTGCGCCTGTGAGTGCAACGACGACGGCTGCGAGCGCCACCCTCACGGGAACCTCCGAAACCACGCGCCCGAGAGGACTGCGCCGGCCAGCATCAGCACGAGCCCTCCGCCAGCCGCGACTGCGGTCACCTCGACCGTCTTGTTCTGCCGGCCCACGCGTGAGCCGAGATCGCCGTAGATCGTCTTCACGTCGACCGACACGATGCTCGAATAGAAGCGGCCGCCGCTCCCGGTTGAGATCGACTGCAGCGACGCCGGTTGCGCGGGAACCTGAATCCGTTCGGTGAACCCGCCTTTCAGCGGCTGGAGCACGACACCGTCCGGCGTCCCCACGGCGACCGTCGAGACGGGGATTCCCGCTTTCTTCGCCTTCGCGGCCGCCTGAGCCGGGGTGATGCGGCCGGCCGTCTGCCCGCCGTCGGAGAAGAGGACGACGATCGCCGGCGGCCGCCGTTGACCCTGCGCCTGCCCCTTCACCGAGACACCGACGTCGACGGCACGCGAGACAGCCTCGGCGAGCGCGGTTCCTTGCGGGCCGGACTTTGCCCGCACGATCCCCGCACGCATCATCGACAGGTCGTGGGTAGCCGGCACGACGACTGCAGCATGATCGGAGAACGTCACGAGGGCCATCCGGTAGCCCTTCGGAAGCTTGTTGACGAACTGGAGCGCCGCCGTCCGCGCGGCGCCGAGCCTCGTGGGCTTGGCGTCCTTCGCGGCCATCGAGCCCGAGACGTCGAGCACGAGAACGACGGTCGCGTCCTGCCGCTTGACGCTGACCGACGTGCGCGGCCGCGCGAAGCCGACGAGGAGGAGCGCAACGCCGGCGAGCAGCAGCGCGGTTGGCAGGTGGCGGCGCCAGCTCGGTGGACGTTCGACGAGATTCGGGAGCAGCGAGGGAGTGGCCCAACCCGCAGCACGCGACTCGCGCCGGCGCTCGAGCCACACGTAGCCGGCGACCGCTGCCGGGACGGCCAGCAGGAAGAGCAGGAGCACCGGGGCGGCGAAGCTCATCGGCCGTGCCTCCCCTGCCGCAGGAAGGCTGCGAGCGGGCGGAGCCAGTCGCCCTCCGTCGAGACCGCAACGTGGCGGACGCCTGCGGATGCGAGGCTTGCGACCAGCGCGCGACGCTCGTTCGCCGCTGCGACCGAGAAACGCTCCCGCAGGCGCCGGTCGCCGGTGTCCACGCGCAGCTGGCGGCCCGTCTCCGGGTCGACTAGGCGGAGCTCACCGACATCGGCGAGCTCCTGCTCGCGAGGATCGCGGACCTCGACTGCGAGCACGGCGTGGCGGCCGGCGAGCCGCAGCAGCGGTGGTCGCCAGTCGAGCGGCCCGCGAAAGTCCGAGACGACAACGACGAGCGCGCGCTGGCGCGCGACCTTGTCGGCAAGCTCGAGCGCGTCGCCCAGCGAACCGGAGCCGGATGGCGGGAGATCGCGGAGCAGGTGCAGCGTGTCGAGCAACGCGCGACGGCCCTGCCGCGGGCGTTCGACGGTCGGCGTCGCGCCGAACGAGATGGTTCCGAGCCTGTTGCCGCGCCGCGTCGCCGCATAGCCGACCGCGACGGCGACCCCTTCCGCAACGTCGGCCTTCCTGCGCTCTGCCGTGCCGAACGCCATCGACGCCGATGCGTCGAGCACCAGCCACGTGACGAGGACGCGCTCCGCAAGCTCGACGCGCACGTGCGGGCTGCCCGTGCGCGCCGTCACGTTCCACTCGATCCGGCGCACGTCGTCGCCCGCTTCGTACGGACGCACCTGCCAGAGCTCGCTGCCGACGCCCGCGAACGCGGACTTGTAGTCGCCGGCGAGCAAGCCGTCGACGCGACGGCCGACGGACAGCTCGAGCGCGCGGAGCGACGACGACGAGAGCGGCCCCGGGCCGGGCCGGTCCGGGGTGCGGACGGGAGCGAGTGGATCCGACGTCGTCGACACGTGCTCAGGCGACGTCGCGCGAGCGACCGAGATCGATCTGCGGCACCGGCACCTTGGCGAGCACCTGGTCGAGGATCGTGTCGGGCGCAACCTCCTCGGCCAGCGCGCGGTACGAGAGGACGAGCCGGTGGCGGAACGCGTCGCGCACGAGCGACTCGAGATCGCCCGGCACGACGTAATCGCGGCCACGGATCACCGCCAGCGCGCGTCCCGCCGAGATGAGGCTGATCGGGCCGCGCGGGCTCGCGCCGAACGCGACGTAGTCGGCCACGTCGGCGAGCCCGTGCTTCGCCGGCTCCCTGGTTGCGGTCGCGACATCGACGGTCCAGCTGATCAGCGCCGGATCGACGTAGACCGCGCCGACCTCCTTCTGCAGCTCCTGCAGGTCATCGAGTGACAACACCTGCGCGAGGTCAGGCGCAGCCTCGAGTGAACGCGACACGACCGTGAGCTCCTCGTCATGGCTCGGGTAGTCGACGAGCACCTTGAGCATGAAGCGGTCGACCTGCGCCTCGGGGAGCGGATACGTCCCCTCAGACTCGATCGGGTTCTGCGTCGCGAGCACGAGGAACGGCTTCGGCACCTCGAACGTGTTGTGGCCGATCGTCACCTGCTGCTCCTGCATCACCTCGAGCAACGCCGACTGCACCTTCGCCGGCGCGCGGTTGATCTCGTCCGCTAGCAGGAAGTTGCAGAAGACCGGACCAAGCTCCGTGTCGAACTCCGCCTTGTCGGGCCGGTAGACGCGCGTGCCGACGAGGTCGGACGGCACGAGATCCGGGGTGAACTGCACGCGTTGGAACGACCCGCCGAGCACGGCGGCCGTCGTCTTGATCGTGAGCGTCTTCGCAAGGCCCGGTACGCCCTCGATCAGCACATGCCCACCGGCGAGCAGGCACACGAGCACCCGCTCCAACATCTCTTCCTGACCCGCGATCACCCGCCGGATCTCGAACAGCGCCTGCTCGAGCTTCTCCACGCTTGCCTCCTCGCTCGTCTGTTGGCTTAAGAATGCACCCGGTAACTAAGAACTTCTCGTTAAGGTCGCGACCGGTTCAGAGCGCTCCGCCAAGCGGCTCGCAGGGATTCGCGCTCTCCGGGGCCGACGGCGGGCTCGTAGGTCGCCCCGACGGCGACCCGGGCGCCCCGGCCGGCCGCCAGGGCGGCGGCGCCGAGCGCGGTCGTCTCTCGCTCGGCAGCCACCTCGACAGGCACGCCGAGCAGGTCAGCCTGCAGCTGCATCAGAAAGCCGTTCGCCGTGGCGCCGCCGTCGGCACGGAGTACCCCAGGAGGCCTAGGAAGCGCGTCGACGACGTCCACAACCTGGTGCGCGATCGCCTCCAGCGCCGCCCGCGCGAGGTGCGCACGCGTCGTGCCTCGCGTGATCCCCGAGATCACGCCACGGGCATCGGCGTCCCACCAGGGCGAACCGAGACCGGTGAGAGCGGGAACGAAGACGACGCCGCCCGACGAATCGACGCTCCGCGCGAGCGCCTCGCTCTCAGACACATCCGCAAGGACCCTCAACCCATCGCGCAGCCACTGCACAGCCGCCCCACTGACGAGCACTGCACCTTCCAGCGCATACCCGTCCGCCGCAGCCGTCTTCAACAAGCCGTGCGGCGGCGGTGACGCGTCGTCGCCGGTATGCACGAGCACGAACGTGCCGGTGCCGTACGTCGCTTTGCCCTCGCCCGCGACGTGGCAGCCCTGGCCGTAGAGCGCGGCCTGCTGATCGCCGGCGATGCCGCGAATCTGGACGCGCCGGTCGAGGAGCGTTCCTTCGCCGAAGACGTCCTCCGAGGGCGCAATTCGCGGCAGCAGCGACCGGTCGACACCGAACAGCGCCAGGAGCTCGTCGTCCCAGTCGAGCGTCTCGAGCGACACGAGCAGCGTGCGCGACGCATTCGTGACGTCCGTCGCATGCACCTCGCCGCCCGTCAACTTCCAGACGAGCCAACTGTCGACGGTGCCGAACGCAAGGCCGTCGCGTCCGTGCTCGCGCAACAGCCACTCGAGCTTCGTCGCCGAGAAGTACGGATCGGGAACGAGACCGGTGCGCTCGCGGATCAGCCCGGCGTCAAGCTCGCGGCAGCGTTCCGCGGTGCGCCGGTCCTGCCAGACGATCGCCGGCGCAACAGGCTCGCCGGTGGCGCGCTCCCAGAGCAGCGTCGTCTCGCGCTGGTTCGTGATCGCGACCGTGTCGACGTCCTCGAGCCCGGCAGCGCCGGCCGCGGTCAGGACGCTCTGCCAGATCTCCTCCGGGTCGTGCTCGACCCAGCCCGGCCGCGGGAAGTGCTGCGGCAGCTCGGCGTACCCGCGCCGGAGGATGTTCAGCTCGTCGTCGACGACGAGGCACGTCGTCCCGGTCGTCCCCTGGTCGATCGCGAGGATCACGCCTCTCGATCGATGAACGCCAGCGTCCGCCGCCAGGCATCGTCCGAGGCATCGGCGAACGCCTCCTGCTTGCGGTCGAAGAAGCTGTGCGGCGCGCCGTCGTACGTGACGATCTCGTGCTCGACGCCCGCGTCCGACAGCGCCTGCGCGAAGGCCGCGTTGTCCTCGGCCGTGATGCCGCCGTCGTCGCCCGCCTGCAGCGCGAGGATCGGCGCGTCGATCTGCGCTACCCGCTCGACGGCGCTGGGGCCGCCCCGCTGACGCGTCGGCGAGCCGTAGAAGCCGATCGCACCGGAGAGCCCGTGCCCCGAGGCGGCGCCGACCCAGGACGCGCGGCCGCCGAAGCAGAAGCCGACGCTGAACACCGACCGCACGCCCAGATCCCGCAGGTGCTCGACGGCAGCGCGCGCGTCCGCCTGCACACCGTCGTCCGTCGTCTGGTCGACATGCGGCATGTACTCGAAGTCGTCGTCTCGCTTCTCGGCGCCGGCTGTGCGGCCGAAGTAGTCGAAGGCGATCGCGGCGTAACCGCGCTCGGCGAACCGCAGCGCGAGCTCCTCGTAGAACCGGTACAGGCCGCGCACGTCCGGATAGATGACGACACCGACCTGGGCCGGCTCGGCGGGCGTCGCGAGGAAGGCAGCGAACTTGTTCCCGTCCGCAGCCGTGAGCACGAGGTCGTCGTGCGAGACCGCAGCGCCCGCAATGACGGGAATCGGCGGGGACGAATCGAGGTCGAAGCACATGGTCCTATTGAACCTGATTCGGTGTCAGCCGAACCAGATTCAAGGTCTTCGAACCGCCGCTCCCTTCCCGACGAAATGCTCGAACCAGGTTCGCCTTTTGAACCTGGTTCATGAGTTTCGGCCACCCAGCGCAAGCGCTCGAACCTGATTCGCGCCACCGGAACCAGTCGCCCAGTCGCGGCACGCGATTTGCGCGAACCAGGTTCACCCGCCCAGCGGCAACTCCGCGCGCAGGCGCGTACCGCCGCCGGGCGGGCTGTCGATGTCGAGCAGGCCGTCGAGCGCAGCCACCCGGTCGACGAGGCCCCGCAGCCCGGTCCCGCCGTCCATGGTCGCACCGCCCTGGCCGTCGTCCTCGACCACGACCACGAGGCGCGCGCCCGTCTCACGAACGCGGACCGCAGCGCGCGATGCGCCGGCGTACTTCGCGACGTTGTTCAATGACTCCGAGACGATGTAGTAGGCGGCCACTGCCGCGTTCGTGTCGATCGGGGCGTCAGTGACATCCAACTCGACGTCGAGCGGCGCTCGCGCCGCGACGATCCGCAACGCGGCTGCAAGGCCACGTTCGGTGAGCGCCGACGGGTGGATGCCCTGGGCGAGCTCACGCAGCTCCCGCACCGCGGCCGCGAGCTCCTCGACTGCGGCATCGACGACAACGGCTTTCTCGATCGTTCCACGTTGCGCGCCGCGCAGCTGCAACAGCAACGCGATCAGTCGCTGCTGCGCGCCGTCGTGAAGATTGCGCTCCAATCGCCTACGCGCATCGTCCGCTGCAGCCACGATCCGTGCGCGTGAGCGACGCACCTCTTCCTCGTGGCGCTTTCGCTCGGTGATATCGGTGCCGGTGATCAGATACACCGGCCCGCTCGCGATCTTGGGCAGCGGCGTACAGGACCAGGCAACCTCGATCGGCGTGCCGTCGCGCTGCATCCAGCGCCCCTCGCGGTCGGTCGACGACTGGCTGCGCACGGCCGAGAGGATGCAGTCGCGCGCCGCTGCGCGCTCACCGTCGGGCACATACCGATCCCAGAAGAGGTGCCCTCCGGTCTCGTGCGGCTCGTAGCCGAGCGTGCGCTCGAAGGCCTTGTTCGTCGCAAACGGGCGCACGCGGCCGTCGTCGCCGATCAGGCACAGCAAGCTCGGCGCGTTGTTCGCAATCGAGTTCAGGAGCTCGCGCTCACGCTCGAGCTCCGCGACGCGTTGCTTGAGCGCGGCCGGGGATTTCCCCGAGCGGCGCGGCTTTGCGCGAGCCTTGGCCACGCACCAACGGTACCGAGGAAGCTACGGCCAGACCAGATCGGCGACACGGGCGATCTCACCCTTTGCGGGACGCCGGCACGCGGTCCGGGTGATGGCGGTACCCCCTGCAACCACCGATCCTCGTCCTACCGTGCTGCGGCGGCCAGACTCACTGGCGTTCCCGTCCTTGCGCAAAGAAGGCGGCGAGCACCCGCGCACCCTCGGCTGGGTGGGAACGACGGCGCTCGCAATGGGTGGCTCGAACCAGAGTCTCTTCCTGATCGGGGCGCTGATCGTGAGCCAGGGCAGCGCGGCAGTGCCGCTCCTCGTCGTCGGCCTGGTCCTGAGCTGGATGGCGATGCCCGGCTGGATCGAGCTGATCATGATGTGGCCGAACCGCGTCGGCGGCATCGCGGCGACCTGCGCCGAGGCGTTCCGCCCCTACAGCCCCGTCCTCGCGAACCTGACCGGCGTCTGTTACTGGTGGGGCTGGGTCCCGACCTGCGGGCTCACGGCGATCCTCTCCGCGTCCGCATTGCACGCGTGGTACCTGCCGTGGATGCCGGTGACGTTGCTCGCGACGTTGATCGTCGTCTCGTTCACTGCCATCAACCTCTGCGGCGTGCGCTGGGTCGGAAGGCTTGCGATCCCGATCGCGTCGGCGTCCGCCGCGCTCGCATTCCTCTCTGCTCTGATCCCGCTGCTCTCGGGCAACGTCGACTGGGAGCGGGCATCGCACTTCTCGCTCGTCACACCATTCCAGGGAGTCTTCGGCCAGATCACGAGTGCAATGGCAGGGCTCTACCTGATCGGGTTCGCCGCACCGGCCTTCGAAGCCGCCGCCTGTCACGTCGGCGAGACGAAAGATCCGACGAAGAACGTGCCACGGGCAATGTTCGCGAGCGCGCTGATGGCGAGCCTCTATTTCCTGGTGCTGCCGATCGTCTGGCTCGGCGCACTCGGCACCGGGCCGATCGCCGGCGAGCTCGCACACACGCTCGGCCCGACGTTCGCGCCGCTCTTCGGCGGTCTCGCGCAGTCGGCTGCGATCTGGTTCATGGTCTTCAACATGTTCCACGGCACGCTGCAGCCGCTCGCCGGCGCGGCGCGCACACTGATGCAGCTTGCGGAGGACGGCCTCTTGCCCCGCATCCTCGGCTGGCGCCTCGCGAGCACGGACGCACCGTGGGTCGCGACGTTGCTGACGGCCGGCATGTCGATTCTGTTCCTCCTCGCCGGCGATCCGATCTGGATGCTCGCGGCAGCCAACCTGACCTATCTGATCGGAATCTGCCTTCCGTCGATCGCCGTCTTGCTGCTTCGAAGAAACGAGCCGCAGCGCGAGCGCCCGTGGCGGGCACCGCGTTTCACGATCGGTCTCGGAGTGGTCGCCGCCGGAACATGGGGTGTCTCGACGGTGCTGGGCTTCGAGCAGTTCGGGCTCCCAACAGTGCTCGCAGGGTTGGGCCTCGCCTACGCAGGCTCAACGCTCTACGCCGTCCGGGTCTGGCGCGACGGGCGCGGCCAGCCGCGGCGGAGCCCACTGCGTTCCGTGCACGTGAAGTTGACAGGCGCCATGCTCGCAGTGCTCGTGCTGGACGGCATCGGTTACCTGCTCGCCGTGAGCCGGGTCGATCGCGGGCACAACATGCTGGTGGTCGCGTTGTCCGACATCTTCGTCGCGGTCGCCTTGCTGACGATCAGCGTCGGCCTCGTGCTTCCCGGGCTGATCAGCCACGCGGTCGGCGAGGTCGGCGAGGCCGCCGAGCGGCTTGCTCGTGGCACGCTCGCGGACTTGAACCGCGCGATCACGGCCTTGGGCGCGGGCGACCTGGACTCCGTGCACCCTCCTCCTGTCGTCAAGGAGGTCGTCGTTCGGTCGCGCGACGAGATCGGCGTCATGGCCGACAACTTCAACATCATGCAGCGGGAGATCGGACGCTCGAGTGTCGCGCTCGACCATGCGCGACAGCGTCTGCGCGCCGCCAACGACGAGCGCGCGCGGCTCGAGGTCGAGATTCGGCAGTCACAGAAGATGGATGCGGTCGGCCAACTCGCGGGCGGCATCGCACACGACTTCAACAATCTCCTGACCGCGATCATCGGCTACGCCGACATCGCAGTCATGCGCGACAAGGGCGGCGACGAGATCACAGAGATCCGCCGGGCGGCCGACCGTGCCGCGGGCCTCACGCAGCAGTTGCTCGCCTTCAGTCGCAAGCAGATCGTCCAGCCGAAGCCCGTCGACCTCAACCAGGTCGTCGAGGCGACGGCGCGGATGCTGGAGCGGCTCCTGGGTGACAACGTCACGCTGACACTCGACCTGCACCACGCGCCCGTCGTGACAGAGATCGACCGCAGCCAGCTCGATCAGATCCTCGTCAATCTCGCCGTGAACGGGCGTGACGCGATGCCGTCGGGAGGGGAGCTCATCCTCTCCACCGGCGTGACCGACGACAGCGTCCGCCTGAGCCTGAGCGACAACGGATCGGGAATGGACGACGAGACTCGTCACAAGATCTTCGATCCGTTCTTCACGACGAAGGCCCCGGGGCGGGGGACGGGGCTCGGCCTGTCGACGGTGTACGGGATCGTGCAGCAGGCCGGAGGGCTTATCGACTTCGAGACCAGCATCGGAGGCGGCACGACCTTCCACATCGAACTGCCGCGTACCGAGCGCGTCCCAGAGGTCACGACTTTCGCCCCTGAGGGCAACCCGACCGGCGTGGAGACGATCCTGCTCGTCGAGGACGAGAGTGTCGTACGCAACCTCATCGAAGAGAGCCTCCGGAGCTTCGGCTATCGCGTGATCTCGGCGGCAGCGCCCCGGGAGGCCCTGGCAGCGGCCGAGCTGCACGACTTCGATCTCCTCGTCACCGACGTCGTCATGCCGGAGCTGAACGGTCGAGAGCTCGCCGAGCTGCTCGAGGTGACACGCCCCGACCTTCGCGTGCTCTATACGTCGGGTTATGCGAGCCACGTGCTGCTCGAGGATGGCGTCCTCAGCGAGGCTACGAACTTCTTGCAGAAGCCATTCCCGCTCGATGCGCTCGCCCGGAAGGTACGCGAGGTCCTGGACGCAGTGGACGCGCTCGCTGAGAGCGTCTAGAGGCTTGATGTGGAACTGCGTGCCCGTGGGGATGGCTCAGACCAAGCAGGTCGCACTGGTCGGGCGCAGGGCATAGCGGGGCCTACGTTCAAGCCCGACCAGGGCGAGATGCGCCGCGTATGAGCCGCCAGCCAGGGGTGCGCGTGCGTTTCACATCAAGCCTCTAGGTCGCGGGCTTGCCCTCCGGGTACCGCGGCAGGCCGTCGTCGGGGACCGGCTCCCAGGCAGAGGCGTACGCGACGAACTGGTGCCATTGCGGACGAATGCCGGGATCCCCGTCGAACGTCCCCAGCCGGACGCTCATCACGCCGCTTTCTGGATGCCGGCTCCAGAGCGCGCTCCCGCAGACGGAGCAGAAGCACTTCGCGAAGCCCTCGTCGGGGACCCACTCCGAGACAAGCTCCTCGCCGGAGACCACGCGGAGCGACCCCGGCACGACGCGCGCCTGAGCCGACGCTCCCGCGCCGGTGCGTCGCTGGCAGCGCGTGCAGTGGCAGTACGAGGCCGAGACGAGCGGCTCGTCGATCTCGTAGCGGACGCCGCCGCAAAGGCAGCCTCCCGACAGCGAAGGTTTTTGCGCCATGTAGTGTGGAAGATCGTACTGGCGGCGGCAAGCTCGGCTCTGGGGGGTCACTGCGGTGAGCGACTACAAATATGAGTTGCGGCGTGACAACGCCGTGATCGCGACCGGGCGGATCCAGCTCGACGATGCTCCGTCCCCCGGTGACACGCTGTCGCTCGGCAGGCAACGTGTGCGCGTCACGGATGTCGTCCGCCTGGGCCGCACGCCGCGCCTGATTCTCGAAGCGCGCTAGAGGCTTGATGTGGAACTGCGTGCCCCTGGGGATGGCTCAGACATAACAGCTCGCTCTGGTCGGGCACGCATTTCTAAAAGAGCCGTGCATAGCGGCGGCTGCGTCATACCCGACCAGGGCGAGATGCGCCGCGTATGAGCCACCAGCCAGGGGTGCGCGTGCGTTTCACATCAAGCCTCTACGCCGCCTACGACAACTCGGAAGGCAGCACGATGTCGCTCGCATCGATGCCCAGCGACTGGGCAAGCCGGATCCCCTGCTCGAGGTCCTCGCGCAGCATGCGGATGTCCGTGTTGCGCATCAGGGCGCCGATGAACTCGCGCGCCTTCGGCCGCCAAAGCGCGTGCTTGGCGAAAACCGGCAGGAGGCTGTTCGCCGCATCCACGAGGCTCGACTTGACCTTCTTGCCCGCGTGCTCGAGCAGCACGCGCTCGTAGGCCATGCCGGCGCCGTGGTGGATGCCGTCGTCGATCGTCAGCCGGTTGCAGAGGTCCTCCAGGATCGTGCCGCGTGAGGACCGCGCGATCATCCGGAAGCGCGGGATGATCAGACGCTCGTAGAACACCTGCATCAGGAAGACCTTCTCCTCGAGCGTGTCCGCGTGCAGGACGTGCGCGGCCAACTGGTCGAGGTAGGGATCACGCTCGGCCATCCCTCCGGTCTGCTCGATCAGCTGCAGCCAGGCCTCGGTGTGGCGCGACTCGTCCTGCACCATCGTCGTGTAATAGAGCTTCGCCTGGTGATCGGGCGCGATCGAAAAGAGCTGCGTCGCCATCTCGACCGCCAACTCGTCGGCCTGCAACTGCTGGGTGATCACCGAGCGCCACAGGTCCTGGCGGCGCGCGAGCTTCTGGGGTGAGCCCTTGTACTCAGGGATCGGCGCGATCTCGCCCCAGGGCAGGTCCCTGACCTGCCACTCGGCGCGCTTCGCAAGCTCGTAGTAGCGGGAGACCCCTGACAGATCGCGCTGGTGGGCTCCTTCGGGCGCCTCTTCGGCGCGTTCTTCGACCTCCATCGCGGGGAAGCCTAACGGGTGAATCGACCAAGGAGGCCCAATGGCACGCGTCCTCATCCTCGGGCTGGCCACGCTCGCACTTGCAGGCGCCGCGCAAGCGGCGTCACCGAGGTTCAGCGCGCGAGTCACGAACGCATGGTTCCCACTCGCGTCCGGCTCGCGTTACATCTACACGGGCATCAAGGACGGCCAGCCGTCCCGCGACATTGTGACGGTGACGCACGGCACGAAGACGATCGCCGGGAAGCCGTGCGCCGTTGTCGAGGATCGCCTCTTCGTCCGCGGGAAGCTCGCCGAGCGGACGACCGACTGGTACACCCAAGATGCCCAGGGAAACGTCTGGTACTACGGCGAGGACACGGCGACGCTCGACCGACGCGGCCGCGTGACGGGAACGAGCGGGACCTGGCGCGCGGGCATCGCAGGAGCGCAACCGGGCATCTACATGCCGGCGCATCCGCGCATTGGGCTGACCGGTCGCCAGGAGTACTACAAGGGCGAGGCCGAGGACCACTTCAAGGTCCTGAGCCTGCTCGGCACGAACGCGGTGCTCACTCAGGAATGGACGCCGCTCGAACCGGGCGTGATCGACCACAAGCTCTACGTGCGCGGGATCGGCGTCGTGCTCGAGCAAGCTCAGCGCGGCGGGAACGAGCGCAGCGAGCTGGTCTCGTTCAGCCGGTCGTGAGGGCGATCGGGATGCCGGAGGGGTCGCGCACCTCGCGCCCTCCCACCCGCGCCGCCAACGCGTCGAGCGAGGCTTCGTCCGGCAGCACGATCGTCATTTGCGTCAGCCGTGCATAACCCTCGGGCGCGTAGGGGCGCCCTGCGCTCTGCCACGTGTTGCCCCCGAGGTGATGGTGGTAGCCGCCCGCGCTGAGGAAGGCGGCCTGATCGCCGAGCTGCGCCATCAACCCGAACCCGACGACGTCTCGGTAGTAGTCGACCGTCCGCCCGACGTCGGCGACGCACAGGTGCACATGCCCCATCACCGTGCCGGCCGCAAGCCCGTCGAACGACTCCGAGCCCGGGTCTTCGAGCGTCGCGAGCAGGTCGTTCGTGTCGAGCGGCTCCGTCGTGAGCCGGAGCCCGACCTGACCTTCCCAGAGCTCGCGCGGTCGGTCGGCGTAGATCTCGATCCCGTGGTGGTCCGGATCGCGTAGGTAGAGCGCCTCGCTGACGAAGTGATCCGACAGTCCGGTCAGCGCCACCCGGTCGCGCGCCGCGTGCGCCAGCCAGCGCGCAAGGTCGATGCGCTCGGGAACGAGCAATGCAAAGTGAAACAGGCCGGAGTGGCCGTCGGCGGGCTTCGCGCCAGGTTCCTCGGTCAGAACGAGCAAATCCTCGCCGCCCGTGCCGAGCCGGGCGCGGCCGTCCTCACGCGCGTGCACTTGCAAACCGATCTGCGTCTCGTAGTACGCGATCGAACGGTCGAGGTCGGCGACGGTCAGGTGCACCGCGCCCATGCGGGTCGTCGGCGGCAGATCCGCACGTACCGGCTCGCTCACAGCGGTCAGCTCTTCGGGGTCCACCGGTCGATCATAGGAACTTCACGTGGCGGAGAGGCGAGCAGCGCGGCCGCGGGCCGCGATCACCGACACCGACATGGCTGCAACCAGCGCAGCTCCGGCACATGCGAGGAACAGCGCACGCGGCCCTGCATAGTCGTAGATCGCCCCGCCGGCCAGCGAGCCGAGGATCGGCGACAGCCCGAACGTCACGGCCTTCGCAAGCCCCTGCCCGGTACCGCGCAGCCCCGGTGGAGCGAGATCGTCGACGAGCAGCACCGAGCCCACGTAGACGAGGGCGAAGCCGACCCCGGCGACCAGCTTCACGAGCGCGATCGCCAGCGGGTCGTCGAGAAACGCCCACGCGACGAACGACGCGATGAAAAAGAGCGAACCGAGGACATAGAGCGCACGGTGGCCGATCACGCGGTTCAGCCGGGGTGTGATGCGCATCACCGGCGCCTCCGCGACCGCCTGCAGCGCCGTCGCCGCGCCGACCACGAACAGGCCGCCACCGAGCTCACGGATCCGCAGGGAGATGAACGAGAACGTCGCATTGAACGCGGCGAAAAGGAGCAGGAGCGAAAGGAGGAACGGCGCGAGTGCGATCAGCATCGCCCGCCGCGTGCCCGCGGGGGTCGGCTCGCGCACCGCGCGTCCGCCGCCAACCGAATACGCGGCGACGGCGGCAACGAGGACGCATCCCACATAGATCCAGGGCAGCCAGCCGAGGCTTCCCCACTGCAGCACGAGCCCCCACACACAGGCGGAGATCGCCCAGCCGAGACTGAGCCAGAGCCGCACGCGGCCGTACTGCGCCCGGTCGTCGCCGAGGTGCTCGAGCGCAATCGCATCGGTAAGCGACGCCATCGCGGACCGAGCCGCGGTGATCAGGACGAC
>Ga0070660_100001355_pt1 | contig 16659 bp, 6 predicted proteins | sample KBSC33metaG_FD_64670 | JGI IMG/M metagenome (GOLD analysis project Ga0070660, IMG submission 64670) | Corn rhizosphere microbial communities from Kellogg Biological Station, Michigan, USA - KBS C3-3 metaG | ecosystem: Host-associated > Plants > Roots > Rhizosphere > Soil ... | reverse complement strand
GCATCTACCATAAGAACCGCGCCGCCAGACCCCGCGTGGCGGGGCCGCGTCACAGCTTCCGTGCTCACGCTCGTCGTGCTGTGGCCAATGCTAGTCTGGAGCGAATTCAAGCCCTGGGTACTGCTGGATGCGCAAAGCCTCGCTGCAACCGGACGCTTTCTCGCGGACTTCTTTCCGCCTGCGCATTCAGCGGAATTTCTCCGGCTCGCCGCCGAAGCCACGTGGCAAACCGTCGCCATGGCCACTGCGGGGATGACGCTCGCGCTGCTTGGCGCTGTCCCGATGACGATCATCGCTACCGAGCGATTGTCGATCTCGCGCATCGGCACCGGCCGCATCCGGATTCTCGGTCGTGCCGTCCGCTTGTTTGTGCGCTGGCTGCTGGTCGGATTGCGCAGCGTGCCGGAACTGGTGTGGGCATTGCTGCTGGTGCGCATCGTCGGCCTCGGCCCGACAGCAGGCGTGCTGGCGATTGCGCTCACTTATTGCGGCATGCTCGGCAAGGTGTATGCCGAAATCCTGGAGTCTGCCGATCCGCACGCAAGCGATGCGCTGTTGCGCAACGGCGCGAGCCGGCTTGCCGCCTTGTGCTATGGCACCTTGCCTGAATCGGCTTCCGAACTGGTGTCGTACACCATCTATCGATGGGAATGCGCCATTCGCGGTTCGGTCGTCATGGGATTCGTCGGCGCGGGTGGCCTGGGTCAGCGCATGGATGAATCGATGAAGATGCTCGCCGGCGGCGAAGTGGCAACGATGCTGATCATCTTCGTGCTGCTGGTGGCCTGCGCCGATAGCATCAGCAAGATGCTGCGCCGGAGACTGGCATGAAGCACGCTTCTTCTGCACCTTGCATCTCGACGCTTCTGCTATTAGGCGGACTGGTGCTCTTGATCGTGGCGAGCTTTGCGACGTTGCCGCTGCAATGGAGGGCATTCCTCTCTGTCGATGCTGCCAAGGCCACGATGGAATTCCTGCGCGGCTTCGTTCCGCCGGAAGCGGCGCCTGCCTTCCTGCACAAACTGCTGATTGCCACTGCCGAGACCTTGTCCATGTCGGCACTTGGCACCGGCATCGCAGCCATGGCCGGACTTGCGTTTGCCTTGCCGGCAAGCGGACGATTCGGCACGATGCCGCGCGCAGCAATGCGTCTTGTGCTCAATGTCGCACGTTCGATTCCGGAACTGGTATGGGCGTCCATCCTGTTGATCGCCGCCGGGCTGGGACCGTTCGCCGGCACGCTGGCGCTGGCCTTCCACACTAGCGGTGTGCTCGGACGCCTGTTTGCCGATGCGATGGAAAACACGCCGCCGCTACCCGAAGCATCACTGCGCATCAACGGTGCTTCGGCGCTTGCCGCTTTCCTCTACGCTGCATTGCCGCAAACCCTGCCGCAAATGCTGTCCTATGCCTTGTATCGATGGGAAAACAATATCCGCGCTGCTGCAGTCCTCGGCGTGGTCGGTGCAGGAGGACTCGGGCAGATGCTGAAATATCACCTGTCTCTTTTCCAAATGCAGCAGGCGGCATCCGTCATCGTTGCAATGTTGCTGCTGGTAGCGCTGGTGGATACGATCAGCTTTGCGATGCGGCGCTTAATGATGAGCTAAATGCGGGCCGCGAGCGAAGGTGTACAAAACGTACACCTTCGCTCGCGGCCCCTTATTCACCCCTGAACCGCCGTAACGGATTTACTGCCTGCCGCAGCACTCTTTTTCCCCGATGTTGCATTGGAACGGGAATGCATGACAAGCGACAAGCTGCGATGCGTTAGTGAACGATCGAACTTGAAGACGGAGACTGCTTGTGAAAGCTTTACCGCTTGCTCCGCCACATTTGCCGCTGCGGCTGCAGCTTGTTCAACCAGCGCTGCATTTTGCTGCGTGATCTCGTCCATTTGTGCGACTGCCTGATTGACCTGGGCAATACCACTGCTTTGTTCAGCGCTTGAAGTAGTAATTTCGTTCATGAAATCGGCCGCCCGCTTCACCGTCGATACGATCTCCTGCATGGTCTGTCCCGCTTCCGCCACCAGATCATTGCCTATCTCGACTTTGTGCACGGAATCGCCTATCAAGGTCTTGATCTCTTTTGCGGCGCTGGCGGAACGTTGGGCAAGGCTGCGGACTTCGGCTGCCACGACCGCGAAGCCTTTGCCTTGCTCGCCCGCGCGCGCCGCTTCGACAGCCGCATTCAATGCCAGGATATTGGTCTGAAACGCGATGCCGTCGATCAGCCCGATGATATCGACAATCTTTTTTGCAGATGCGCTGATATCGTTCATCGTCATGCCGACCTTGGAAACAGCTTCGCCTCCCTTTTCGGCCACACCCGATGCAGAAACGATAATTTTGTCTGCGTGCATGGATCTGTCAGTATTCTGCTGCACGGCCGAAGCAAGCTGCTTCATACTCGATGCGGTTTCTTCCAGGCTGGAAGCTTGCGCCTCGGTGCGCCCTGAAAGATCCATGTTTCCTGTGGCGATTTCCTTGGTCGCCGACTCAATCGATTCGACATTAGCGCGCACATCGCCGATGATGGCCTTCAAATTGATATTCAACTGGCGTAATGCGCGCAACAGTTGTCCCATATCGTCACTGCGATCCGTATTGCATTGCACTGAAAGGTCGCCTCCGGCAAGCGCATGCACGACTTCAGTTGCCTGCTTGAGCGGCTGCACAAACGCACTTTTCAGTACATACCAGCCATAGATCGTCGCCGCCAAACTCAATGCCGTCATGCCGGCATTCCAGTATCCCTGGTCGCCTGAATCGCTTCCCCAAAACAGACGCAAGGCATTCGTCACCTGCAACAAGGCAAGCAAACCCATGATAAGCCCAAGACGCTTGCCAATCGACATATTGCGCCATGCTGTCAATTTGCCAACCACTCCCGTTTGAACTACAGAACCTTGTCTGATAGCGAGTCCTTGCGCCTTGTTTTCCTTGAATTGGCGATAAAGACGGGAAGCTTCTTCGATCTGTTCCCGGCTGGGCTTGGTGCGCACAGACATATAGCCGATAGCCTGGCCGTTCTCCTTCACTGGCGTGACATTAGCGAGTACCCAATAATAGTCACCGTTCTTGCGGCGATTCTTCACCATGCCGCCCCACGGCAATCCGGCTTTCAGCGTAGCCCATAAATCGGCGAAGGCTTCCTCAGGCATATCCGGGTGGCGGACGAGATTATGCGGTGAGCCCAATAGCTCTTCTTCGGTAAACCCGCTGACTTCGACGAAACGTGAATTGACGTAAGTGATTTTTCCTTTAAGGTCCGTCTTTGAAACGATGGCATCATCGTCTTTCAATACATATTCGATATCGGTAATCGGCAAATTGTTACGCATAAATCCCCTTGGTATATCTCACTGCGCTACCGTTCAAAATTGCCATCATTCCGGTAGCGTGGTACCTGACAACTCGGTGCCGATGTATGTGCCCTCCTCTTGTTGTCGGCAAAAAAACAAATATCTTTAATCTAAATTTTCCCTTTTATTTCAAATACTTACCTATTAATTTGAATTTTCTTCATCGTCTGACGGAACTGTTTGCCTATCCGTACTACTTACAAGAACAAGACAGCACTGAATAAGCATTTTCTTAACTGCAAGCTCTCGTGACACCATGAAGATTTTTAAGGCTACGCTGAATAAGTCATTTTCCTTTCCCGCCAACCCGCATGGTTCCGTCGACGTTTCTGAAAATCGGGCACTTATTCAGCGTAGCCCTAATAAGATCTTCAGCAGTGCTGCTTCTTCTCATGCAAAACCCTTTAAAGGCCTTAGAGCTACGCTGAATAAGTTATTTTCCCTGCCCGCCAAGCCGCGTGCCACCTTAGCCTCCCCAAAAAATCGGGCATTTATTCAGCCTGGCCTTAAGCACACTACTGACGGCCCGATTATTAGCCCAATCGCCTTGCAACAATTACAGAGATTCATGCGCTCCAATGGCCATCCGGCGCCCTCGCTTGAAAAACCGGTTGGGAACTGGTCCATAACGCGTGAACATCTGCCGTATGAGTTGATCGACAATCTCAAGAAGCTGGTCAGTTTTCCCAAGGGGGAAAGCCGACTGGCTTTTCAGCAAGAGATCAATGAGCACTGGAAATGCATGAGCAATGCGGAAAAAGTGAAAGTGCTCGAAATTGCTGGGCGAGCTTCCCTGCATGGGGAAATCAGCGCGCCTCTCACGGTAGCGCAACTGATTGACCTGCACGAAATTAAGCAATTAGCAAAACTGCCTTCTTCGCGGCGCAAGAAGGCTCTTGAGGAAATGCCGCCGGCAAAAAAAGCACGACTGGATGCTTGCAGATTACGCGGTCCGGCCATCACTTGGCTGCACTCAACACTCTCCGCCATGAATTCGAACGGGACGCTTCAAGACTTTCTTCCACACCTGAGCAAAGATGCAGTGGACGGCTTGAATGAAGTGTTGCTCAACAAGCCCAATAGAAACATGCTGGATGTCGATTTCGACTATAAGCATTTTTTGAAATTCAATGTCAATCCGATCATGTTGCCGCCTGAAGCACATGGCAAGGAAATCGCCATCGTCGGCAGCGGCGCCGCTGCCGCGGTCGCTGCACGCATGCTATTACAGGCAGGTGCGAAGCCGGTCATTTTTGAGCAGGATTCAAAAACAGGCGGACGCTTACACACACGCCGCTATCGCGAGGCGGATGGTAGCGAAGCACGTGAATTTTCCGAAATCGGCGGGATGCGTTTTCCTTCGAATGGAAGAACCTGGTTTTATTTCCTGAAGCAGTTCGGTGTCAAAACGATTCCGGATTTTCCGAATCCGGGAAAAGTGCCCACCGCCCTCCATTTTAAAAATGAAGTCATCAATTGGCCTGCCGGTGCGCCAACGCCTGACAATCCTATGTTCCAAAAGATCGCAGCGGATTTCAAAAAATTCGTCAATGGTTTGATGGCTCCCATGGAAGAAGCGCGCAAGGCGCACGACACGAAAAAAATGCAGGAAATTTTTCAGGCGTATCTCAACAAATATGGCAATAAGAATTTTCGTGACGCCTTGGTAGAAGGTCTGCAAGAAAACGGGATCCACTGGACGAAGGACGAATTTGATGCATTTGGCACATTGGGCCTTGGAACAGGTGGCTTCAGCGCGTTCTATCCGGTCTGTTTCATGGAAATGTTGCGTCTCGTGCTAAACCAGTTCGAAAGCGACCAGCATCTTCTGCCGGAAGGAGCGGCCATGGCGCTGAACAAGTTTTACAGTACCGAAGTGCCGTTGCCCGATGGCGGCTCGGCATCGCTGGAAGCCAATATCAATTTGCGCACACAAGTAACCGACATCAAGGCCAACAATGGCAAGCCGATTGTGGAATTCAAAGGCCCGGATGACACGATGCGTACCAAGGAGTATGCCGCAGTCATTGTGGCGACTACGCCTGGAGCCATGCAAAAGATGGGATTGTCGCAGCAGAAAACCGATTCGGAACAGGTTCTTTCTGCGAACGTGGCGAATGCCATCAACGATTTGCATATGATGAGTTCTTCGAAGCTGTTTATCCGCACCCCGACGAAATTCTGGCTGGATGAAAATGGCAATCCGCGCATCGAGAAAAAGCCGGACGGCTCGTTCGGCCCCATTCCGCAAAATATCCAGACCGATCAGTTGGCAAATGGCGTCTACTGCCTGGATTATCCGGACACCGATCATGGCGTCGTGTTGATGAGCTATAGCTGGGGTGAGAAATCGGACAAGCTGATGGACATGAGTCACCAAGAGCGCATGGAGGAGTTTAGAAAAACCATCGCACAAATCAGCCCGGAATTCGCCGCCAACCTGATACCGGTCAATGGCGAGATCCATGCCATCGATTGGCAGAGCGAGCCTGCTCACCATGGCGCATTCAAACTTAACAAGCCAGGCAAAGAAGCAAGTCAACAGGAAGTGTTTTATCAATATCAGGATGCTTCCAGTGGCGTTGTCCTTGCCGGCGACAGCGTTTCACATATGGGGGGATGGGTCGAGGGAGCGATGCAAACAGGCATTCACGCGGCATGCGCCATTGCCATGCATCTGGGAGGAAGCGTAACGGAAGGTTCGCCGCTGGAGCTGGACAAGAACCGGTTCAAATACGGCCGCCCTGTCTCTCCCGACAAGGTTTCGAAAGCTTAAGGTCTGTGCAGGAAATTGCACAATGTCTTCCTGCACACACCCTAAAAAATGAGCCAAGACTACACTCTTGTCCATATTCTTTATATTATTTCTTCGGGTTCTTCGTTGTCGGTTCCTACTAATGTTCGAAGCTCAAAATGCTGATTCCAGATTATTCAATCGTTGAAGCAGTATTCAGTAGCTCCCGCAGCATTATTTATCGGGCTATAAAAACAGGATCTGAAGAATTTGTATTGATCAAGTTGGCATGCCAGAGTTCTTCTTCAGAAGAGCTCAGCGATAGCGCATGGCTTGAGTACAACATTCTTCAGAAACTCGATGGTAACGGCGCATTGATCCCCACAGGGCTGGTGGAATTCGATAACGGCCCGGCCATTATTCTGGATGATTTCGACGGTGAACCGCTCGACCAATACATGGCGGATGCGCCGCTCGATCCAAATCTTTTCTTTTATATTGCAGTGCAGTTGGTCGATATATTGGGGGAGATTCATCGTCACGATATTGTTCATCGAGACATCAACACCAAGATCATCCTGATCGAAAAGAAAACCCATCGGGTCAAACTGGCTGATTTTAGTTTGGCGACACAACTGTCACGAAAGCACCAGCCGGTAGTCAATCCGCAAATGCTGGAAGGAGCGCTTCCTTATATGTCGCCCGAGCAGACCGGGCGCATGAATCGCGGAATCGATTACCGTACCGATTTCTATTCATTGGGTGTGACGCTCTACCGCATGCTGACCGGCATACTCCCATTCAGCGCACCCGATGCGATGGGCTTGATTCATTGCCACATCGCGCAATCACCGGAACCGCCGCACGAACGCAATCCTCAAGTCCCCATCACCATATCGCAAATCGTCTTGAAACTGCTTGCCAAGACGGCCGAAGGACGTTATCAAAGCGCCTATGGCATTAAAGCCGATTTACTGGAATGCGCGCGGCAATGGCGCACCGCCGGCCGAATTGAGGAATTTACCCTTGGACGCCACGACATTTCCAGCCGCTTCCTGATTTCACAGAAATTCTACGGTCGTGAAGCAGAACTTGCCATGCTTGAAGCGGCGCTCAATCGTGCCGGAGCAGGTGCTAAGGAGGTGGTGCTGGTGACAGGGCAATCCGGGATCGGAAAATCGAGCCTGGTCAGTGAGATTTGCAAGTTAATCATGCAAAGCCGCCACAGCACTGGCTATTTCATTACGGGACGTTGCGATCAATATAACAACAGCCCTTATGGCGTGCTGATTCTTGCATTCAAGCAGTTGGTAAGGCAGTTGCTGACCGAAAGCACGGAAAGCATCATGCGCTGGCGCCGCGACCTCATTGCGACATTAGGTGCAAATGCCCGGATCATTGTCGAGCTGATCCCGGAAATTCAGTTGATTATCGGCCCTCAAGCTCCCGTGGCTACCGTGGCTCCTAATGAAACGCAGAACCGCTTCAATGCCATCATTCGTGTTTTCATAGAATTATTTGCCACGCCGGAGCACCCTTTCACCATCTTCCTGGACGATTTGCAATGGGCGGATTCCGCTACGCTGCGCTTGCTCCAGAACTTGATGGCCAGTGACGATTTGCGTCATTTCCTGCTTGTATGCACTTACCGCGGAGAAGACATCGCGCCGAATACGCGGATTGCTGCCATGATCGAAAAAGTCTGCAGCACATCTACCACTGCAAGCAGGATCGATCTTCCGCCCCTGAATCTCGCGCATGTGCAGGAACTGCTTTCCCATACCTTGCATTGCACAGAGGACGCGGCACTCCCGCTGGCCAAACTGGTACAGGCAAAAACACATGGCGTGCCGTTCTTCATCAAGCAACTGCTAGATGCTATCTATTCTGCGCATTTGATCGAATTCGACGTTGGCACCGGGCTCTGGAAATGGGATATAGCGCAAATTCAAATGATGCCAATCACCGACAACGTCGTCGAGCTGATGGCCGAGAATATCAAACAACTTGAACCTGACGCACAGGAGTTGCTTAAATTCGCAGCAACCCTGGGCAGCAGCTTCGATTTTGACACGCTTGCCTTGATCTCCGGCATGAAGCGACAAGCGCTCGCAAAACATTTACGGCTTGTACAGCAAGATGGCCTGATCGTACAAATCGGAGAGGACCGCAGTGCCAGTCAACGGTGCGAATCAGCCGTGTCGGTTCACATGCATGACAATGCAAATCCCATCTACGAATTCCAGCATCCGCGCATCCAACAGGCCGCCTACCTCCTCACTCCCGAGGCGAAGCGCGCAAGCATGCATCGTCATGTCGGACGTTTGATGCTTGAGGCGATGGAAGCTGCCAAAATCGAAGAACGGTTATTCGAAATCGTCAACCATCTCAATGCAACAACCGATCTGATTGACACTTGCGCCGAACGGATCGAACTTGCCCATCTCAATCTGAAAGCCGGCAAAAAAGCAGCCGCTTCCATCGCCTATGACACAGCCGAAACGTATTTTGCTCTGGGCATCCAATACATTCAATGCGTCACCCCGGGTGATACTGGCTGGGAAGAACATTATCAGTTGATGTTCGAATTGAACCTTCACTATGCCCAGGTTCTGGCGGCTATCGGCAAGCTTTCCCTCGCTCGCAAAGTATTTCTTCATCTTGCTGAACGGACGAAGAACGTATGCGACAAGGCCAGCGTTTTCGAACAGTACAGCATTGCGCTGCAAAATTCAGGTGATGCCGCGCAAGCATTGCGAGTGGCGAAAAACGGCCTGGCTCTCTTTCATATCGATTTCCCCGAAGAGCCTGCCCTCATCGCGGATGAAACCGAACGGATATGCAGCGAACTGACGCAACCGGAAACCATCGCCCGGTTTTCCGGATTGCCCAAAGCCACGAACGAAGATGCATTGATCGGACGGCTCTACGATCGCTGCATCATCGGCACGTACTTCACCGAACCCCAGAATCTGGGACTTGTCATCAGCCGCAACGTTTGTCATGTGCTCGACCACGGGATTGCACCGGAGACGGGAGTGGCGCTCAGCTGGTTCTCCATGTTTCTGGGCATATCGGGAAAGAAAACGCAGTTACTCGAATATGGCCAACTTGCTTTGGACATCGCGCGAAAATTCGATGATCCTTATTTTCAGGGCAAGACCGAACTTTTGTCACACTCGCAAAGCTTATGTTGGAAACATCCGTTCCAGCAAAGTGAAGCCGCCCTTGAGAATGCCTTCCTGCTGTGCCATGGCACCGGCGATCTGCAGTATGCAAGCTATTCCCTTTTCAGCATTTATATTTCAAAGCTGGTGAGAGGGAGCGATTACCACGAGATACTGTTGCATTGCCAGCGCTGGCATGACTACTGCCAGAAACACGTTCCGCTTGAACTGGGGCAGGCAAAAATCCGGCTACAGGCGCATCAGCAGACAATGGGCATCGAGCCTATCCGGATCGACCCGGAACAGATACTTGCAGATTATGAGGCCGAAAAAAATTCGACCGATGTGAGTGAGTCCTTGGTCGAATTGGCGCATACCGCTGTTCTTTTCGGCGATTATGCGGCGGCTTACGCTTATTGCCAGCGTGCGGAGCCGCTCCTGAAAAGCGGGGCGGCCGGCAACCTACTGTTGCTGATGATTTTTTATAAAGCATATGCAATCAGCGCCGGCCGGCTTTATCGCAAGGAGCACGAACCTGCGGCGAAGGCAACGTTCACAGATGTGGTTGAAACATATTTGCAGCATCTGAAGGACGCCTCCGATCTAAGCCCCAATAACTTCCTCTCCTATTACAAGATCGCAGAGGCTGAGTGGGCTGGAGCGCGCGGTGATGTGGATACGGCTGCAGCTTGCTATCTACAGGCAATACGGCATGCGCGCAAACACGGCTACATTCTGCAGGAAGCATGGGCTAATGAATTGCTAGGCCTGTTGTATATAGAAAACGGCATGCGCGTTGCGCAGGCGCATTTCGATGAGGCTCGGCTGCTGTATCTCGATTGTGCGGCAGGCGGCAAGGCAAGCTTGCTTCCTCAGCGTTCCCGCCTCCTTGATATGCCAAGGAGCGAAGACAGAATTCCTTCCGGGATTCGTCCGCAGCAACTTGATCTTGCGACCATCATGAAGGTCTCTCAAGCAATATCTTCCGAAATCGTGCTTGAGAAGCTGATCGAGCGGATCATGCACATCGTAGCCGAAAATGCCTGCGCCCAGCATGGCATGCTTCTGCTTAATAAAGATGGCGACTTTCTTGTGCATGCCACCATTTACAGCAGCACTGTCGAAGTGCGGCAGGATGCAACAGTATGCTCGGATCACGAAATCAACCGATCAGTGGTCGATTATGTGATGCGCACTTGCGAACCGGTGGTGCTTGACGATGCAGCCACGGATGGACGATTCATGCATGACCCATGGGTAGTCCGGCATCAGCCCAAATCGGTACTCTGCATTCCTCTCGTCAATCAAGGCGATCTCACCGGTGTCATCTATTTAGAAAACAACCTGGTGACCGGCGCGTTTACACCGGACCGCCTCACCATGTTGGAACTGATCTCCTCGCAAGTGGCAATCTCGTTGAAAAACGCATTACTGTACGCGGATCTGCAGCGGGAACAGACAGCGATCCGAGAGCTTAACGAGACCCTGGAACAACGGGTCGCCGAACGTACTGCCGAAGCCCGGCATGCACACAAGCGCCTGATCGACATGACAGAAGCCTTGCCTTTGGCGGTATTTCAATTCCGCGTAGGGTCCAACGGCGAGAGCTGCTATAGCTTTATCGGCGAAAACGTACGGGACGTGCTGGGGGTAAGTGCGGCCGATATTTTTGCAGACATCAAGGCGCGCTGGCGAACGACACTGCCGGAAGACAAAGCGATGGTAGAAGCGACGATACAAAAATCAATCGCTCAAAAGATAACTGTTGATTTCATTCATCGCATCATGATCGATGGCCGCATCCGTTGGATACATTCCTACTCAAAACCGCAATTTGTCAATGGCGAGTGGGTGTGGAACGGGTTCTGGATGGATCAAACGGAAGCGCACGAACAAAGAGATGAACTGCGAGCGGCCAAGGAACAGGCTGAAGATGCGGCGCGCACAAAGTCGCTATTCCTCGCCAACATGAGCCATGAAATCCGCACGCCGATGAACGCAATCATCGGCCTTTCATACCTTGCACTGAAGACCGATCTGTCGAACAAGCAGCGCGAGTATATCGCCAAGATTCATCGAGCCGGCACTTCATTACTTGGCGTCGTCAACGACATCCTCGATTTCTCGAAAATAGAGGCAGGCAAGCTCCATCTCGACAATGCCGGCTTCCAGCTCGAACAGGCTCTGGACAATGTGGCAACCATGGTCAGCCAGAATGCAGCCGAAAAGGGCCTGGAACTTATCTTCGACATCCAGCCGGGCATGCCGTATTCGCTGATCGGCGATACTTTGCGGCTCGAACAAATACTCATCAACTTGATCGGCAATGCAATCAAATTCACAGAGACCGGCGAGGTGGTTGTGCGCGTCGAACGGCTGGAGAATACAGCCGGTCAGATCAAACTTGCATTCTCCGTGCGCGATACAGGCATCGGAATAACACCCGAGCAGCAGAAGCGGTTGTTTCAGGCCTTTACCCAGGCCGACGCTTCAACGACGCGCAAATATGGCGGCACGGGGTTAGGATTGACAATTTGCAAGCGCCTGGTTGAATTGATGGGCGGCGAAATATGGGTCAAGAGCGAAGTGAATGGGGGCAGCACTTTCCACTTTACCGCCTGCTTCGGACTCGGTGAGAGTGTTGAATTACCTACGCGGCCCGAATTGGTTGAGCATGCCAAGCATCGCCACTTCGACGGATTACGCGTGTTAGTAGCAGAGGACAATCCAATCAATCAGCAAATTGCAGCCGAGATATTAGACGGCGCAGGCATCACAGTGGAACTGGCTGAAAACGGCCGCGTTGCCGTTGAGAAGATCCAGGCCGGCGGCGGCTATGACATCGTGCTGATGGATCTGCAAATGCCGGAAATGGATGGCTATGCCGCCACTGTCGCAATCCGCGCTGATTCCTCATTCGCCACACTGCCGATTCTGGCGATGACCGCACATGCGATGGAAGAAGAGCGCGTACTTTGCCTGAAGGCCGGCATGAACGATCACATCGCCAAGCCGATCAACCCCGATGCCTTGTTCGATATGCTCGCGCACTGGGGCCGCCGTCAAAGAACGGACACGCCTGCAGCCCCGCCGTCACCGGACGACTGGATCGATGCCAAAGCTGCATTGAAACGGATTGGCGGCAATACCAGTCTCTACAAAAAATTGTTAACCATGTTTGTCACTGATTACGCACAGGATGCTGCGCGTATCGAAGCACTGCTGACGACAGGCGAACGCGAAGAAGTGAAACACAGGATTCACGCCATGAGGGGGGCTGCGGTCAATCTCGGCGCATCCAAGCTTGCAGAACAGGCGCGCGAAATTGAACGGGCCATTGGTTCAGCACAGGAAGATGCTGCCATGCTGCGTCGCTTCACTGTTGTCCTTGATGGAACGATTACCGCAATGGAGCAAATAACGCAGCAGTCATAGGACTTTCGCAAAATTTTCCCGGCAAGACGGCACAACTCCGTCGGGGAGGTTTTGCGTAAGTCTTAGGTGATCTCCAGGAATGAATATCCCATTAGCGTGGTGTGGGCGGGATGCGATGCAAGGCGCGACGAGTGCCGTGTGGCGAGCCACACAAACGAGGAGCAACGCAGCAGCGCGCCAGGTCGTGCCGCGAAAATGGGATATTCATTCCTAAGCAGGTCCGCAAAAGTTTTTTGACACGGAGTTCGGCTCCCCTCTCCCGCAAGCGGGAGAGGGGTAGGGGTGAGGGTGATCGCGAAACCTTTTGCGGTCTTTACAAACACCCTCATCCCCTACCCTTCTCCCGCTTGCGGGAGAAGGGAGCAAACTAGGTTCGCTTGAGCAATACGGAAAATGTCAAAAATTTTTTGCGAACCTGCTTAGAGATCACCTTAACTCGTAAGTTTTCACACTCTGCCTGGAGAAAGAAGAATATGGAAAATCAATTACCTGTACTGATCGTGAATGACTTGCAGTCGATGCGACATGGCATGATTGCAGCATTGCAGGAAATCGGCATCAATAAAGTTCTGCAGGCAATAGGCGGCGCGGATGCGATACGAATACTGAAAACGGAGAGGGTTTCGGCCGTTATCAGCGAATGGAAGATGCCAGGTTTGAACGGACTCGATTTGTTACGCTGGATGCGCAGCGATCCGGTGTTTGTCAACCTGCCCTTCATGATGGTGACCTCGGAAAGCAGCCCGGTACAGATGCGCACCGCGATCAACTCCGGCGCGTCGGCATATCTGATCAAGCCTTACACCATGCAGGATTTTGCCCACAAAGTAAAACGGCTGCTGGGTGGGCATGAGAACGAAATACCGCTTGCAGTGCAGGAGAGCGACAAGGTGCTTGGCTTGACCGACATCGACGAAGTGGAACAACAGGTCGGCAGCTCCACGGTTTTGGTGGTGGACGACGTACAGGCCAATGTCGAGGTGATTGCCGAGATTCTCAAAAACGAGTATGTCATCCAGACTGCATCATCAGGCCCCGAGGCGCTGCAGATTACGCGCTCGCCGCAACCGCCGGATCTGATTCTGCTGGATGTCATGATGCCTGGGATGAATGGCCATGAAGTGTGCCGCAGATTGAAAGAAGATGCCGTTACACGCAATATCCCGGTCATTTTTCTGACTGTTTACGATGATGTCGATGAGGTGGTACGCGGACTGGAAGTCGGCGCCGTCGATTACATCGTCAAACCTGCAGAACCCAGTATTTTGAAAGCGCGCATTCGCACGCACCTGCGCCTGAAGTGGACATTGGCCGATCTGACGCGGCAGAACACGGCATTGGCAGACTCTGCGAGGCTGCGGGAAGATGTCGAACGTCTCACCCAGCACGACTTGAGAAATCCGATCAAGTCCATCATCGCAAGAACCAATGTTCTGTTGGGCGATAGCTTTCTTAATGAAAGCCACAAGCAATCGGCTCTCCACATCCGCACCGAAGCATGGCACGTGATCGATCAGCTCAACCAGTCGCTCAATCTGTATCGAATGGAAAGCGGCACCTTTGTATTGAAGGCGGAACCGGTGGATCTGGTGGCAACTTTGTCGAGAGTGCGGCAAGAGATGCTGGACGAATTTCCCACTCTGAATCTGGACATACGCCTGAGCGGCGAAGATGACGAGGCTGCGGAAACACGGCGTTACCTCATACATGGGGAAGACGGACTGTGTTACTCATTGTTTGGCAACCTGATGCGCAATGCGGTAGAAGCATCCCCCGAAGGCAGTTGCATCAACATCCGCTTTTCAGCTGAGCCTCAACATATTGTGGTGGCAATCCGCAACACCGGTCTGGTTCCCGAAGCGATACGCGATCGCTTTTTCAATAAATATGTCACAGCCGGCAAGGCAAAAGGCACCGGACTCGGTACTTACAGCGCCAGGCTGATTACGGAAGCACAAGGCGGAACGATCGCCATGAACACCGATGACATCGGAGGTGCTACTACCGTTACTGTACGGTTGCCAAAACGTTGATGACGAGTTTCGTCAAAACGAACCTGCGCGGCGAATTATGGAATGCATTGTGCCTGTATCGATGCAGCGCCTCATCTTCTTGCCAAGTCAGAATGAGTCGCTGGTGTTGTAATCGCCGCCGCCGCTGTAATCCGAGGTGCTGAATACGCTGGACAAACTATCGTCGCCCGCACTGCCCCAATCAGGAGACAAATGGTTGTACGGATAGTCTTTTTCGACTTCCTGGCGATGCTGTGCGATCTCGCTGGTTGCCTGGTCGAGAGTGAGCCGACCGGCCATGTAGCCCATCAGCAGACTGCCTAAATTCAGGCCATTGCCATAGCTGTATTGGCCGCCCGAGAAGACTGGCTGGCGCAAGTTGCGTTCCAGTTCCTTCGCCCGTTGATACGCGGCTTCGGCAGTATTGCGCTCGCGTTCAAGCGCGGCAATGCGATCGCGCTGCCGCTTCAACGCCGATTGAAGCTCAATCACTTCCCGGGCCAATGCATCATCGGCCGGTCCCGGCGTTTGCCGGACACGCTCCATCAGTTCTTCCGCAGAATACGATTGCAGCGACACGGCGACCATCGACCGCGCCTGCCGATAGCGGACATCGCTTTTACCGGCGAAAGAAGCAAGTTGCTCATGAATCTTCTTGGCGCGCTGCTTTTCGGTCTTTACGTTTTCCTTTAATCGCACCAACTCTGCATCGAGCACATCCAGACCGGCGGATGATTCCGCTGTTGTCGTGATTGCGGCCAGCGTGTCTTTGAGGGTTTTCAGGCGTTGGCGGCCATGCTCTTCTGCGCGATTCAACTCTTCTTGCATCGCCAATAAGGTCAGCTCATTGCGGCGGTTCGCGTCATAGTTGCATAGCCTTGCGATCCACGAATCGAGATACCGCACGATGCCTGAACGTTTATAGGCATCCGTGCCGTAATTGGCTGCCACCAGATAGGCATATCGCGCATCTTGCCGGTATCCCGCAAGCTTGCGCGCGCACTCTTCCTGCAGTTCGTGCATGCGGGAATCCATCGTATCCAGACCTTTTTTTTCGTCCTCGTATCGTGCAAGGGTCTGATTGAATTCGGTATGTCTGGACAAAGAATCGGCCGCTTGTTTCCTGGCTTTGCGGATGTCAGCCTGATGCGCGTCGATTTTTTCGAGCAATCTGGAAATGGATTGCTCCACCTTTTCCAACTGGCCGCGCAACGCGCTTTCTTCATCGGCCCGAAGTTGCAGCACGTAGCGCGCCTCTTGCTCCAAGTTCTGGACTTGTTCCATCTGCAAGCCCGCCACCTCGGACAACTTGAGGGCGATTTGCTGTTCCAGGCGCAATTCCTGCGCGGCCGCTTCCGAAAGACTGCGTTCTATCGTTCGCAGTTTCTGTTCATAGCCAAGGGCATTGTCGTGAACAGAGCCCAGCATGAATGAAGAGAACATTGTTTACCACTCCAGAATCATGTCCGGTCGCGCAGAAAACGCGCGAGTGAATCGAGGCATTAGAGAATTTGCAGGCTTTGTGCCAAGCATTCGATTGTCCACATGGCCGTCTTCCATCTTGTCCGCCTTGACGCTCTCATACACGTCTTTGCTGACTCGAACGCCGAACAGGGTGACCTGCTTTTTTGCTCCGGATTCGGCACTCGTGACAGTCACCGGAACGGCCTTGCCAGATGGGTCCACTGCCTCGGTGATCAGGTACCAGGACTTGCCGCCGCTCGGGCCATAGTTTCGTTCAACGCCGGATTTGACGCCGGCACGATCGACAACGTTAAACGTGAGTGGCGTCTCGGCATAAGTGAGCATTGCTTTCAATGCTGCAAGCGAGTCCTTTGCACGTTCCGTATCGCGCTCTTGTATCGCCGTGTTCGCCGCTGCCACTAATGGCGCAAGCTGTTCCTGCTCGGCAGGAGTCAGGCCCATCGACTTGAAGCGCACATC
>Ga0070660_100001349_pt1 | contig 16684 bp, 10 predicted proteins | sample KBSC33metaG_FD_64670 | JGI IMG/M metagenome (GOLD analysis project Ga0070660, IMG submission 64670) | Corn rhizosphere microbial communities from Kellogg Biological Station, Michigan, USA - KBS C3-3 metaG | ecosystem: Host-associated > Plants > Roots > Rhizosphere > Soil ... | reverse complement strand
CCACGCTAACTTTCAATCTCATTCACCAGCGCTTTCATTTTTTGTAAACCCGTTTTTGCAACAACCAGGGGATCCTGCGCCCAATAGGCTTTATTAAAAAGTTCAAGTGAAAGCACCTTTGTACCGCCGATGCTTTTAAGATCACGCAATACCTGTTTAAGCGGTGCAACACCATCACCCGGATATACCCTGTCACCATCTGTCTGTTCATTCACCGGTTTTGAACCTGGATAATCGTTCATATGAATAATATCAATCACCTTCCCATTTAGAAGGCTTAATCCTTCAAAGCCGGAGCCGCCTCGAAATAGGTGAAATACATCCGGGAGAATACGGGCATCCCTGTCATCTGCCGCTATAGCTATAGCCATTGCCTGGCTTAAGTTATAAAGCGTACCCGATGCACCCCAGAATTCCAATAAGGGCATCACATTATATTTTCTTCCAAGCGCCAGTATCTCACGGTAACGGCTACCCGCTTTTTGAAAATCTATTGGCTCATCTCTGCTTACTCCTGCAGGCGGTGCAGCAATGCGATGGCAGCCGAGAGCAGCCATCATTTTCATCTCATCTTCCAGTTCTGTCAGCGCCGCTTTACGTTTCTCTTCATCATTTACCATCCACGAAGTAAAACTGATTGCATTTTCTACCACGATATTTTTCGATGTAAGAAAAGAGGCAACAGACTGGATAGAATTTCCCTGCGCAAGATATTTTTTAACATCGTTTACCCAAAGTTCAATACCGTCGTATCCTGCTGCCGATGCAATTTCTATTGAATGAAGCAATCCGGGATTTTGCCCACTGATGGTGCTTGTGTTCAGGCAAAACCTGAACGGCCCATGAGGCGCCGTGGCTGAGGCTTTAACCGGCCCGGGAATAAATGCGCCGACAGCTAGCGCAGCAGATAGTTTAAGTAAGTCTCGTCTATTCGTCATATTTCTTAATTGATAAATTCAGAGATAATTATTTTTTCTTGATGAAAGGGTTTTGTTTTGTTGACGGGAATCCCGCTCTGGCGCAGACATGTAGCACGGAAAAGTAGCGTTGTCGTATGTCCCGTATGGACGGGACAAGTGTGACGGCATTAAACCGATGACATTCCCTGCGAAATGTTCAGGATGTTAATTCCGGTATTTTCTTTTGCCATTCCCAGGCGCTTGTTACCATTTCTTTGATGCCAAGTTTCGCTTTCCATCCCAATATTTTATCTGCTAATGATGCATCAGCATATATGGAAGGCGCATCGCCCGGACGCCTTTCGCCGATAGTATAATTCAATTTTATGTTATTGTATTTTTCAAAAGATTGTATTATTTCTAAAACAGAAATACCATTGCCGGTGCCTATATTATATACTTCAAAATTATTTTCGACTGCATTATTTAATAATCTGTCGCAACTTTTTACATGAGCCACGGCAAGGTCTGTTACGTGAATATAATCCCGTACGCAGGTACCATCAGGCGTGTCATAATCATTTCCAAAAACGGTTAATTTTTCGCGAATGCCCGCAGCCACTTGGGTCACAAAAGGCATTAAATTATTCGGTGTGCCAATAGGCAATTCGCCAAGCAATGCAGAGCTATCAGCTCCAACTGGATTAAAATATCGCAGCGAAATAGCATCTATCTTTTTGGTAGCGGCTACTTTTTGCAAAATATCTTCACCCATTTGCTTGGTACTTCCGTACGCCGAAAGCGCGGGTTTGAATGGTGTATTTTCAGTAGCGGGCAGTGTTTCAGGATCGCCATAAACGGTAGCAGACGAAGAAAAAACGATGTTTCTTATTTCATTTATTTCCATAGCGTCAAGAAGATTGACAAGAGAAAAAATATTATTCCTGAAATATTTTAAAGGCTTGTCCATAGATTCTCCAACAGCTTTGGAAGCCGCGAAATGAATTACCGCATCTATATTTTTCTCTTTGTTGAAAAAATCAAGAAGCTTTTCATTATCCTTCATATCTATTTTATAAAACACAGGTTTTACGCCGGATATCTTTTCAATATTATCTAAAATAAACAATTGTGAATTGCTGAGATCATCAATGATGACCACTTCAAAACCTGCTTTGATAAGCTCAACAGTAGTGTGTGAACCTATGAAACCCAGTCCGCCTGTTACCAATATTTTCTTTTTTTTCATAAATATTTATTGTTCTGAAAAATGTATGTCGCTTAATGATTTTAATTTTTCTGCGGCGTTTTCCGCCGTTATATCCCGTTGAGGATTTGCCAGCATTTCATAGCCTACCATAAATTTTTTAACCGTTGCAGACCGTAGCAAGGGTGGATAAAAATGAAAATGCCAATGCCATTCCGGATGCGCTCCATCATTCACCGGCGCCTGGTGCATACCTGCCGAATAAGGGAAAGATATCTCAAATAGATTGTCGTATTTCGCAGTCAGTTGCTTTAATATTTTTGCCAAAGATTTCTTTTCTTCATCATTAAATTGGGTGACATACTGCACCTGTCTTTTGCTTACGATCATTGTTTCATAAGGCCACACAGCCCAGAAAGGCACCAATGCTACAAAGTGTTCATTTTCCAAAACAACTCTTTCCTGTTTCTTTAATTCCAAATCAAGGTATGCGGAAAGCAAACTTTTACCATGCGCACCAAAATATTTTTTTTGCTGTGAAGTTTCTTTTGAAAGCTCCAATGGAATAGAAGAAGATGACCAGATTTGTCCGTGCGGATGAGGATTGCTACAGCCCATCAGCTCGCCTTTATTTTCAAATATCTGGATGTATTTAATGGAAGCGTTCTTTGATATTTCTGTAAATTCATGTTGCCATACTTCAATCACTTTGATAATTTCGTCTATGCCCATCTGTGGTAGTGTCAGATCATGGCGCGGAGAAAAACAAATCACCTTACAAATGCCACTTTCGCTTGATGCAACCAAAAGATTTTCTTCATTCACTTCTCCCGTTGGCGTATCCGGTAACAAAGCGGAAAAATCATTCGTAAATACAAATGGATCTTTATAGTCAGGATTCACGCTTCCATCAGATCTTTTATTGCCGGGACAGAGATAACATTTTGGATCATATCCGGGCCTTTTATCTTTAGGCAGATCTTCTACTTTTCCCTGCCATGGCCGTTTCATACGATGCGGCGATACCAATATCCAATCGCCTGTTAAAATATTTAAGCGGGTATGAGAATGTTCTTTTAAATTAAATGTCTCATTCATAACTAATCGAAAATGGTGGTAAAATTGTGGTCCATTATATTTTTATAAATAATCTTTATCTGCGAAGATAATATTCTGCCTGTTGAAAGGGGAGGAAGATTGCTAATGTCGTTCAGATTAGACTATTTTCCCTGCAAGCAAATTATATAATTTCCGTTCCATCATTGATAGAAACAACGTAAGCACTCAGCTTTTTACCGCTGTGTTTTTCATATTGAGCAGATGCATCTTTTATTAATCCCGGTATCGCTTCTTCTTTTACAAGATTGATGGTGCAGCCACCAAAACCGCCACCCATCATGCGCGCACCAATCACCGCGTCATTATTTCTTACAAAATTAATCAGGTAATCTAGTTCATCACAGCTTACCGCGTACATCTCACTAAGGCCATCATGCGTAGCAAACATTTTTTTACCCATCGCTTCTATGTCACCTCTTTTCAAATCTTCACAGGCTTTTTGCAGGCGATTTATTTCCTGTACCACAAACCTACTTCTCTTATCAATCAACTGATCTTTTGGTAACACATATTTGTCAAGCATTTCTTCCGTTGCGTCGCGCAGGGAATCTACATTTGGCTCCTGTTCTTTAATCCACTCCACGGCTTGCGCGCATTCTTTGCGGCGGGTGTTGTATTCTGATGATGCGAGAGAATGTTTAACGTTCGTATCCAGCAATAATATTTTTATGCCTTCCAGCTTAAAAGGAACGTACTCGTATTCCAGCGAACGACAATCCAGTTTAATCACGTGATCTTTTTTTCCCATCATAGAAGCAAACTGATCCATAATGCCACACATCACCCCGGCATATTCGTGCTCTGCTTTTTGAGACATTTTTACCATCTCAACTCTGTCAAGATTAGTTTTCAATAATTCATTCAGAGCAAAGGTGGTAGCGCATTCCACAGCGGCGGAAGAAGAAAGGCCTGCGCCAATCGGCACGTCGCTGGTGAGTAGTGCGTTAAACCCTTTTAAGGCAATACCTTTTTTGAGAAACTGGGCTACTGCACCAAGAATATAATTTGGCCAACTGATATCGCCAACCGGTTTCATATCTTTTATGGAAATGGAAAATGTTTCATTTAAGTCTTCCGCTTTTAAATGTATCTCATCATCATCGCGCAATGCAATGGCGAGATAAGCCGCTTTGTCAATAGAGGCGGGCAACACAAAGCCATTGTTGTAATCTGTGTGTTCGCCGATAATATTAATGCGGCCCGGTGAGCGCACTATAAGTGGATCAGTTCCGTATAGGTCTTTAAATTTTTGTGCTATTTCATTTTTCATATCTGCAACAATTTTATGAGTTGATTAAAATATTTTTGCCACGAATTACACTAATTGCCACGAATTAAAAAAAGACTACAGTAAACAGATAAATAATTAAGGTTCTTGTTTCCTGTTATCAAAAGAGAATTGCTAATATTTGTTGGTTTACTGAATGAAAATCAAAACTTAAGTGTCTGGCCACTTCAAGTGGCCTGACACTTTTTCAACCTAACGCATTAATTCTTTCATGGTAAAAGGTTCTTCGCGCCCATGATATTTTTGACGAATTGTTTTCACATCATCATCCTTTACCTTACTTGCTTTATTGCTCCATGCGTTTCTGACATAAGAAACAATTTGTGCAATTTCCTTATCGCCTAATTTATCATTAGTGCTCATGCCGGGCATGGCCTCACCCACATCAGGAGGAGAAAAAGTTTTATCGCCTACTTTTATCGGCCCGGTAAGCCCGTACAATACAATGGAGAGCATTTTGTTTTTATCGCCCTGTACCCAGTTTGAACCATCCAAAGGCGCGCCCAATCCTTTTATTCCGGCGCCATCTACTCCGTGGCATACCTGACAATTTACTTCAAACAAAGCCCTGCCTGCGAGCATATCTTTATCTAATTTTTTATTAGCAATAGCAGCAAGCCTTTGTTGTTCCGCATTGCTGATCACTTTGTTCAATCGTTTTGCAAAAAAATCTGAAGTGTCTTTTACACTTTTTGTGTAAAGCGCTAAAAAAGGTTTCTCTTTATTTTCAAGTCCGCTGATAACAGCATCAGCCACATAAGGATTACCGGGGTATTTTTTTATGATGTTGATCAATAAGTCATTTGCTGATGAAGAATACTTAGCTGCCCCAGCGCCGAGATAGGCAAGGTAAGGGCCAGCGCCGGGACTGTTTTCATCCATCATTGCTTTGTATTGATGAAGCCAAAAATCGGCGTCTTGTTTGTTGTGCATAATAGCGATGGCGGCGGTTAATATCTGTTGCTTCATTTCGGGAGACGAGCCGGCCCAGATATCTTCCAGTTCGCTATTGTGCAGTTCGTGCAATCCTTCCAAAACCCACATCGCATTTATTTTTCCAATTACATTATTATCGGTTTTCAGCATCTTGTGAAGCGCAGGACTAAGGCTAGTAAGCTGTTTATCAAAAATAAAATTATGCGCTGTTTCTCTTAACCATTGGTTGGAGCTGTTCAGGTAAGAAAGCAGTGAATCATTATTATCGCCATTAAAAACAGGAGTTGTTAAAGTAGTTCCTTTCTTAGTTACTCTATAAATACGCCCGCAATGAAGCGGTGTTTCTAATCCTCTATCCATAGCTTCTCCGGCGAGATAGGGCGTGAGGTAAGTTTTGTGTTGAATGATGCCGTGGTACATATCTATCAGATACAAAGCGCCATCCGGGCCAACATATAAATTTACCGGCCTGAAGCGTTCATCATTGCTCGCCAGGAACTCCTTGTCATGATAAGCTTCTTTTCCGGTTGTGGAATCTGCATAAAAAGAAAGCACATCTCGCTTGATTAAATTACCGGCTGGCTCCGCAACAAATACATTATCATAATAATCTTTTCCAAATGCATCACTGTTAAAAAGAACCGGCCCGCACGCTGCCGTAAAATCAACAAGCCGGAGGCTATCGTCCAATATGCCTTTCATATATCCCCGGTTTACGCCGGGCGTGGGATGTATGGGAAATACGCTGTTGTCAGAAACAATACCTTCTATGTAACCGGCTACCTTTTGCTGGTGCGGATTACCGGCGCCCAATGATGGTGAGAAATAATCGCCGAGTAAATTAAAAGAATTGGTATTGTAATATAATCTGCCATATTCATCCTGGGAAATTCCCCATTGCCCGCGAAAATGAGTATGCTCTTTCAGCCATTTATTTTTACCAACCCTACGGTAACGGTTAGCCGATTTTGCATTGTAGATCCAGTTGTCAAGCCCGCGTAACAAACCATTGGGTTGATGCTCCGGATTACCGCCTTCGGCGTAAGTGCTGTCAACCAAAAACTTTTGTCCGGCTTTATCGCCATTCTTTTCTACAAACCACAATTTGGGCGGCTCGGCTACCAGGATGCCATCATCAAATAAGCATAATGCTCGCGGCATCACCAACGAATCCATGAATACGGTGCGGCTGTCGAAAACGCCATCATGATTTTTATCTTCCAGGATTACAATTTTGCCAATGGGCTGCTGTTCGCCATTGCCGGAAGTATCCGGCATATAACCATTCATTTCTACCGTCCACATTCTTCCTTTATTATCAAAACTGGCCGCTATAGGAGAACTTATCATTGGCTCGAATGCAGCTAACTGTATGTTGAAATCTTTTTCGAGCACAAAATGCTTTAATGTTTCTGAAGCCGCGATTACGGGTGATTCTGTTTTGTCTAATTTTTTTCTGAGTGCTTCTTTAGACAGTTTTTCATTTTTAGAATTATTTCCTGAATTGCATCCTGTACCTAAAATTAATAGTGCTGAAACGAATGCTAAAAAAAGAGAGAAGCGTTGTTTTAAATAATAACCTTTCATGTGAAGTTTAAAAAGATTTGATTGAATTTCGGATGTGCAATGCCGAACGAAATTCGGAAAAAAATTTTTATAAAATCAGGAATTTGAAAAACAGGAGGTTAAACGCACGTTAGTAAGGAATGATAAGATTAAAATGACCTGGCGTTTTACAACGGACTAAAGTCTCCCGCCTTATGCGGGATTACAAAATCGGTCGTTCCTATGGAACGATGCGGCCATTATGGATTGCGTCTGGTCTCCTGACCAGAATGTATTTTTGTCTATTTCATAGATTGGCATAATGAATCAAAACTTTCCAGTTCACTGTTCACATTTTTTTACTGCCCCTCCCTATTCTCAGAATGGTTTACTTTAAAAGCTACGAATCTTTATAAAATTATTTCAACTTGAAAAATACCTTTTAATAGACACTAATTTATACCCTTATGCTTCCCATAATATTTTATTTCAAAAAAATATTTTTTGCAACACCCCCATTCCCTCCTAAAGGGTACTCTTATATAAATAACGATTGCTTTGCTTGCTGTCTGTATAAATATGAATCAAATTGTATGGCCTTATCCCGCTTAGAATATTTATTTAACTGTTATGTTTCTCATCAGTGTTCTGAAGAAGAAGAAAAAGAGTTTATGGCCTTGTTGATTCAAACTGAAAATGAATCGATCGTAAAAAAATTAATTGAAGGAGTTATCAGTGACACAGGAGCAGAAACCCGGATACCGAAGCATGCTTCCGTTTCCATTCTGCAAAAGATTCTGCAACAAGATAAAGGCAAAGTGGTTCCCTTTGAAAGTAAAAAAGCGGTTTTAAGGCCCTGGATGCGGATGGTTGCCGCTGCTGTAGTGATTTTATTTATTTCAGGAGTTTCTTACTGGATTATTGCTAAAGAAAATAAACATAAGATAACAGCGGCTGCTATTCCCACAGTAAAATCTCCGGAGATTCTACCAGGCGGAAATCATGCGGTGCTTACAATGGCTGATGGAAGTACGATTGTATTGGATAAGGTTCAAAATGGAAAAATACGGCATGGAAGCGCTACCATAAATAAACAAAACGGATTATTGGTTTATGATGGATCTGCGCCATTAAAAGCCGGAGTGCCGGTAACTTATAACACACTTAGTACGCCGCGTGGCGGACAGTACCAGTTAGTATTGCCTGATGGAAGCAAGGTTTGGCTCAATGCTTCATCTTCACTGCATTTTCCGACTGCTTTTACCGGTAAGAACAGGGAAGTTGAATTGACCGGCGAGGCCTATTTTGAAGTGGCGAAAAATAAAGAAAAGCCATTTCACGTAAAAGTGAACAACATGCAGGTTGAAGTATTGGGCACTCATTTCAATATAAACGCATACGAGGATGAGAATGCAATCAGAACCAGTTTATTAGAAGGTAGTGTAAAAATAACAAAAGGCGCCACATCAGATTTGCTGAAACCGGGACAGCAAGGCGTAACGAAAAAGAGTGATAATAGTATTGAAATAAAGAACGCGGATATGAATGAAGTGATAGCTTGGAAGAATGGACTTTTCCAGTTTGATGGAGCGAACATCACTACTATCATGAGTGAGATAGGGCGATGGTATAATGTAGATATTGTGTATGCGGGCAAAGTGTCGGTCCGAAGCTTTGAAGGCAAAATCAGCCGGGATGCTCAGTTATCCGATGTGTTGAAAATTCTGGAGTTAAGTAATGTGAAATTCAATGTGGAAGGGAAAAAAATAATTGTTCAATAATAAAAATATATAACTGTGGAAAAAACAAAATAAATATGAATTAAACGAAAGATCAAACTACCATGTAGCCGGGTAGTATTTTAAATAAAAAAAAGCCAGCAATGTTTGCGGCATCGCTGGTTTAAAAGGCTAAAGATTGTCTGTTATACAAATTTTTCACCTCAAAATCAAAACTATGATTTTAACTGTAGGCAACCAAAATAAAAATGTTGCCAAATCATTAAATGCCAAAACATGGATGATTATGAAACTAACAATTGCGCTATTGTTGTTTTTCACTTTCCAGGTTAATGCGAAAAGCGATGCCCAAAGGATAACTATCATAAAGAACAATGTTCACTTATCAGAGGTATTCAAAGAGATTGAGCATCAAACCGGATTCTTGTTTTTTTATGATAAAGCCCTTATTAAAAATACAGATCCTATTGATATATCTGTTACAGATGCCACTTTGAGCCAGGCTTTATCGGCCTGTTTAAAAGATCAGCGGCTTACCTATTCCATTGTCAGGAATACGATTGTAATACAGCCACTGAAGGCAGCAAACAAGTACGAAGTCTCTCAAATAGCCAGTCTGCCTTCTCCGGTTCAAATTCATGGAAGAGTGAGAGATGAAAATGGAAATCCATTATCGGGCGCCAGTATTACGGTTAAGGGTACTCTCAAAGGCGTTAGTACAGATGCTAATGGAAATTTTGCAATTGAAGTACCGGATGCCAGCGCTGTATTGGTAGTTTCATTCACAGGCTACGTAAGCCAGGAAATTCCTGTGGGAAACCGTTCAAGAATTGATGTAAACTTGGCCAGGATAGATAACTCACTAAACGAGGTTGTTGTAACTGCGCTTGGTGTTAAGAAATTGAAACGCGGGTTAGTTTATGCAGCTTCGGAGGTAAAAGGATCAGAGTTTACGGAAGCACGTGAAAACAATGTAGCGAGTGCTTTGACCGGCAAGATTGCGGGAGTTGATGCTACTCAGATTGCATCAGGCCCGGGTGGTTCGAGCCGCGTAATTATTCGGGGAGTAGGGGCTATTAATCCCAACGCTAATAACCAGCCTTTGTATGTAGTAAATGGTTCGCCTATCTATAATGGCAATGGAGGTGCCTCAGCCAGCAGCACGGGATTTAATTATGACGTTGGCGATGGAATATCCAGTCTCAATCCGGACGATATCGAATCCATTACGGTTTTAAAGAGTGGTGCGGCGGCCGCGTTATACGGTAGCCAGGCTGCAAACGGTGTAATACTTATTACTACAAAATCAGGCAAAAGCCAAAAAGGAATCGGCGTTGATTACAATTCAAATTTAACATACGGAACTCCTGCTACTTTCCCCAATTATCAATATGAATATGGCTCCGGAAACGATGGTGTAAAACCTGCCACCCAAGCAGCAGCCCTCAGTGCCGGCCGGTTGTCTTATGGCGCTAAAATAGACGGATCTTCGGTTATTCAATTTGACGGAGTGAGCCGGCCCTATTCGGCAGTACATGTAAAAGACAACATAAAGAACTTCTATCGTCCTTCCAGCGACTTTACTAATACCATTGCTTTTTATGGCGGCAGCAAAGCGCTTAATTTCCGGTTATCCATGTCGGATCTTAACTCAAAGGCTCAAACGCCTAATTCAACTTTTGACAGAAAGACTTCAAATTTGAGTGTGCTGTCAAAATTGGGGAAGAATGATTTTATAACCATAGAAGGAAATGCACAATATAATTATGAGAAAGGTCATAACAGGCCTAACGTGGGTTACGCAGAATTGAATCCGAGTTGGGCCACCTACTTAATAGGCAATACCGTGGATATCAGATCTTTGGCGCCGGGCTATAATGAAGCTGGTAAAGAAATAGAATGGAATCCGGTACCGGCAGCGCCAAATCCCTGGTTTGTGGTAAATAAGACGGGGAATGATGACACACGGAATCGTTTTATTGGTTCAGGAAGCGTACAGATTAATCTTTTAAAGAATTTATTTTTAAAGGGAGTTGTTGGCAAAGATTTTATATTTTTAAACCGGTCCAATTACGTACCGATAGGCTCAGCCTTTACTCCGAAAGGCTATTATAATTCATACCAGTCTCAAAATGATGTTACCACCCTGCGGGCTACATTAAATTATAACACTGAATTTCTAAAAGATTTTGACCTAAGCGCCTTTGTAGGTGCAAACAGGGAACGCAATAATGCATTATTGGGACAGATTACCGGAAGAGAATTTATCTTACCTGGTTTTATCAGCTATACCAATCTTTCTACCCTGGATCCCTCTAACCAAACAGAGACCCATTTTGGCACAAATTCGGTATTTGGCTCAGCGGATATTGACTATAAAAAAATATTTTACCTGTCAGTAACAGGTAGAAAGGATTGGTTTTCCACGCTTAACCCGGGAACAAATGGTATTTTCTATCCCTCCATTGGCGGCAGCGTTATATTATCAGATGCTTTAAAACTTCCTAAAACAATCAGCTTATTGAAGATTCGCGGATCGTGGGCACAGGTAGGTGCAGCAACTGTTGACCCGTATGTTATTAACCAGACTTATAGTCTTACCACAGGCGGCTTCAATGGCGTTCCGGTACTAAATGCGCCTAATAGATTACCCAATCCAACTTTGAGGCCATTAACGGTAACTACTTCAGAGGGTGGTTTTGAGTTACAATTATTTCACAACCGCCTGGGAATTGATGCTACCTATTATAATCGTTTAACCACCAACAATATTCTTCGCCCTGATATTTCCAATACCTCTGGTTATCTCGCAGGCGATCAAAACGTAGGTACCCTGAGGAATCATGGTATAGAACTATTGCTGACAGGCACTCCAATAGTAAATTCAGATTTCAGATGGAATGTAAGTTACAACATGGCATGGAACCGTAATGATATCGTGAGCCTTGCTCCTGGCCTTACTACTTTAACAATTGGAAGTGGAATTTCCGGTGGCGTTAACATCATATCCCAGGTGGGTTTGCCCTACGGCACAGTGCAGGGCCTGGTATTTTTAAAAGATGCTAAAGGAACGCAGGTCTATAATAAAACCAGTGGATATGAGGCAAGTGTGATGGCTAATCTCGGAGTAGCTAATCCACCATACCTGATGGGACTCACCAATGATTTCCATTATAAAAAATTCTCATTGAACGTGCTGTTGGATGCTAAGTTCGGAGCTGTTGGTTATAGCAACTTATGGCAATACGCTTCCCGTTTTGGGCTGACTAAAGAGACCCTACCGGGAAGAGAGTCCGGGTTACAGTTAACTGGCGTTGATCAGGGTGGAAACCCCTTCAGTAAATTATGGCCGGTTACCCAGTTAGACACTTATTATAATAACAGGGGAAACAATTACTCAGGGAGCGTAAATGTTTTCAAGACAGACTTTGTCAAATTGCGGAGCTTGATATTAAGTTATGATCTTCCGGTGAATAAACTAAAATTTGTTAGCATACAGTCAGCGTCAATATCCATTGTAGCACGCAATCTGGCAATTCTGTACAGGGATAAAAGAGTAAAAGAGGCGGGCCTTGATCCTGAGTTTGAGCAGACCGTCAGCAATACCACCGGTACCGCGGGCACAGGAGAACCCAGAACCCGCAACATAGGATTAAACTTGAATATAAAATTTTAAAAGGATAAATAAATTGAACTTATCATGAAAATAAATTTTTTAAAATTATTACTAATCTCATTCAGTACTTTTCTGATGACATCCTGTAATAAAAAGAGTCTTACGGATTTAAATAAAAATCCAAATGCTACTGCAACTGCAGTACCCGAATATCTTTTTACGGGTGCAATATTGGCAACTCCGGCTTACAATTATTCAGTTCTTGCGGAAGGTATGCAGTATTTTTCTACCTATAAAGAAGTTCCTGCAATCGGAGATAAATATTATAGTTTTAACGGTACAGTAGCGCCTTTTGATAGTTTCTATGTCTCTAAACTAAACAGGTTGATTCAATTGGAATCTCTTGTACAAGGCCCCGATGATGTCAACAAAAATGCAATTGTTCAAATATTAAAAGTGTATGAATTCCACCAGTTGACTGATGTAGCCGGTGATATTCCATATTCGGATGCTTTGAAGGGTAAAGGGAATCTTACGCCGAAGTATGATACGCAGAAAGATATTTACGTTGATATGTTGAGCCAACTTGATGCGGCTGCCACATCTTTGGATGCTTCCAAGCCCTCATTTGGAACCGGAGATCTTTTTTATCACGGAGATGTTGCAAAATGGAAGAAGTTTGCTTATACATTAATGTTGCGGTTAGGAATGCGGTTGAGCAATGTGGATCCTGACCTCTCAAAAACATGGGTTCAGAAAGCCATAGCGGGAGGCGTGATGTCATCAGATGATGATATTGCAAAAATATCGTATGCAAATGTTTCTGGAGCGCAAAATCCCCAAGTACGTGCGATGCTTGATGGGAATTATATAAGCCCTGGAGGAGATAACGTAGAAGGAGGTAAATATGCGGCAACTTTTATAGATTATCTTAAAAACACACAAGATCCACGGTTGCCTGTTATTTCGGTAGTGTGGGTGCCAACTTCTCCGGGAGCCACTACTTATACGGCTGATAATTCGGCAAGTATCCAGAAAGGTATGGTAAGTGGAAGCCTGAATACCAAACCAACAGACTTTGATAGTTACTCTGAACCGTCGCTTCTTGTATTAAACGTAGCGGCGCCCATTATAATAATGGGGCCTTCAGAAGCTTATCTTTTGTTAGCTGAAGCAGCGCTCAGAGGATGGTATAGTGATTTAACTGCACAGCAGGCTTATGATAAGGGTGTAGATGCCGGAATGACTCAGTGGGCACTATATCCTGCCGTAGGTATCAGTTCAGGAGATATCAGTCAGAACCAGATAAACGCTTATAAGTTAGCCAATCCCTACAATTCGGCTGGAACTTTTGATCAACAGTTGGAACAAATTTCCGTTCAGAAGTGGCTGTCATTATTTGGAAATGATTATGAAGTATATGCCAATTGGAGAAGGACGGGCTATCCAATATTAACTCCAGTAAACTATCCTGGAAATGTGACAGGCGGGAAGATGTTTAGGCGTTTTTCATTGCCTAATTCGGAAAATTTAACTAACCATGATAATTATATTGCGGCGCTACAAAGGCAAGGCTTTGCAGAGTTAAATGGAGATAATTTATTAACAAGAGTGTGGTGGGACAAATAGTTTTTCAAAATTAAAACTATATACAAATATTTGATAATTAATTATTTATAAATCTTATTTTAATAAAAACATTTAATAAAATCCGATGAAATAATTGCTTCAAACTAAAATCAGATAGTTTTAAATTAGCAAATTATGAAACGAAGGACATTACTCAGGAATTTAAGCTTTTTCCCATTAACGGGAGTTTTTGGCAAAGGCTTTCCTTTCAAATCTGCTGAAGACGGAGGTTTGAATCAGTTGATTGCCCATCCCGTTCCAAAAACAGGCGAAGGAATTTATGCATCCCTCGGAGTGAGACCGGTAATTAACGGACGCGGAACAATTACCATTATCGGAGGCTGTCGTATGTTGCCGGAAGTTGAAAATGCAATGCGCGAGGCAACCCTTGATTATGTAGAGATTGATGAATTAATGGATGGCGCAGGGAAGCGCATTGCAGCGCTCACCGGGGCAGAATCCGGACTTGTAACGACCGGGGCTACAGGTGCGCTGATCGTGGCTACGACCGGAATTATTACTCAGGGTGATCCTGATAAACTCTGGCAACTTCCTAATCTCAATGGAATGAAAAACGAAGTGATTATTCCAAAATATTCGTGGACAGCTTATGAATCGGCAATTAGAGGCGTGGGTGTAAAAATGATTACGGTAGAAAATCGTAAAGAGCTCGAAGAATCTTTTGGCCCAAGGACTGCTATGGTACTCGTTTTGGCGGGAACAGAGTCAATGAATGGTCCTTTATCTCTTAAAGAAATTGCTTCGTTTGCAAAACCAAGAGACGTTCCAATATTAGTTGATGCTGCCGCAGAAGGGTTGCCTGTTCCAAATCCGCACTTAACCCAAGGGGCTGATTTAGTGGCTTATAGCGGGGGGAAATATCTTAGTGGCCCACAATGCGCCGGTCTGCTGATTGGTCGTAAGGATCTAATAAAAGCTGCCTGGGTTACCAGTTCCCCACACCACGGCTTTGGTCGTGGGTATAAGGTGGGGCGCGAGGAAATTTTGGGTATGCTTGCTTCAGTTGAGATGTGGATGAAGCGCGACCATACCAGGGAGAATGAAATTTGGACAAAAAGCTTAGAATATATTGCCAGCCGTTTAAAGTTGGAAGGAGTTAGCACTGAGATTCGTCAACCAAAGGAAGGAGAACTGTCAAATCCGAGCCCTTCGTTGTATGTCCATTGGGATATTTCACGAATTCCTCTTACCGGGTATGATGTCGAACAATTGCTTTGGGATGCAAATCCACGTGTCGCGGTTAGTGGTGCCGGTAGTTTTTTGCCGTTTCCTCCCAACTTGAAACCAAATATTTTGATTAATACCTCCCAACTTAAAAAGGGAGAAGAACTGATAATCGCTGATCGGGTTTTCAAAATATTGTCAGATCCGCCAAACAAGCAAAAGGCGATTATTCCTGCTGCTTTTGACTTAAGCGGGCAATGGGATCTTGAAATGAAGTTTGCAGCAGGTATTGCCAATCAGAAATTTGTCTTCAAACAAAACGGCAATGATCTGACAGGCACCCATTATGCCAGTCTTGCTCCCCGTGAGTTAGCAGGAACTTTGGATGGGCGGGATATCCTGGTACGAAGTTCCTATACCCAACAGGGTACACGGCTTAATTTTGAATTTACGGGTACAGTGAGCGATGCAGATTCAATGGAAGGAAAGGTGAGCTTGAGCGAATATGGTATGGCCGCCTGGAAAGCAAAGCGCCGTAAATAGGTACCATTCGGTAAATTGGAAGAGCTAAAGATTAAAGTTAATTCGTGCATTATAAAAAGCAGGTCTTATCTAAATCAATAATCGAATTGGACTATCAAAAATCTATTTTCCGGATTGCTGAGGGTTTAAATGGAAAGGGATTCGATAAATAAGTAAAAGGATTTTTTCTTCATTTACTGACAGAAGCCCCATTACTATGGCCTCTGATTCGTCACCATTAGTGAATTAAAACCTATGCAACCAATTTTTTAGAATCAGACCAGTTTGATTTGTATTTTAGAAATTAATCTGTCAATGAAAAATATTATCAATCATTAAAAACCAAAAATTATGCAAACAGAAAGAAGATCAGCCATTAAAAAGTTATTAGCTTCCGTAACAGCTATTGCAGGATTGGGTTTTGCTGCGAAAGCAAGAGCCATTACTGGCAACGAAAAACAAGTGGGAAATGTAAATACATTTCAAGATGTGCCTTTGTTCTCGGGCCATACGATACATAATGGACTGGTTTATATTGCCGGCAAAGGAGCCCACGTAGCGCCTTTTGAAATCAAAGCACATACAGAAATAGTCTTAAAGGAATTGGAGAAGGAATTAATCAAAGCAGGATCTTCGATGGAGAAGGTATTAAAAGTAAGTGTCTTTCTGAATGACATAGCTGATTACCAGGGAATGAATGAAGTGTACAAAGGTCGTTTTGGAAAAAACCCGCCTGTTCGTACTACAGTAGCCGTAGCCAAAGGAGGCGTACCGGGCGATTCTTTGGTGGAAATGGATTGTATCGCCTATTTATAATCAAATGAGAAGTCATGAAATACATTCAATTAACTACAAGCTAAAAAAGTAAAAAAAGATGAAACGAAGAGATATAATCAAGGGATTAAGCTTACTGCCATTGACCGGCGGCGTGATAGGAGGCGTACTCACTGCTGAGACAGTAAAAGCAGCGCCAAAGCCAAAGAGTGCGGGGCGGGATTT
>Ga0070660_100001341_pt1 | contig 16726 bp, 18 predicted proteins | sample KBSC33metaG_FD_64670 | JGI IMG/M metagenome (GOLD analysis project Ga0070660, IMG submission 64670) | Corn rhizosphere microbial communities from Kellogg Biological Station, Michigan, USA - KBS C3-3 metaG | ecosystem: Host-associated > Plants > Roots > Rhizosphere > Soil ... | reverse complement strand
GTGTCGAGGAAGTCGACTCCGCGCTCGATCGCCGCCTGGATCGTGGCGACTGACTCGGCCTCGTCGGTTTCGCCGTAAAATTCGGACATGCCCATGCAGCCGAGCCCGATCGCAGACACTTCCGGTCCGCCCGCGCCAAGCTTCCGCCTCGCCATCGCCATTGCCGATTCTCCTTGCGCGGGGCCCCTGCCCCGCCCCGCCGCCAATGTCGAGTGGCAGACAGACAAGCTGTTACGGCTTTGATACAAACCCGGGTACGGGGAAAGCCGCTCCGGCAGAGGGCGGCACGAGTAGCGGGGTGCAAGCGTGCCGAAATCCTTGACGGAAGCGGGGGCCGCCGGCCTTTCCCGGTTCCCGCTCCATTTCAGCAGCAACCGCCTGCTTTCCACTTTCTCGCCCGCCGACCGCCAGATGATCGAGGGCGCGGCGACCGCCGTCCAGCTGCAGCGCGGCGACGTGCTGTTCGACTCGGGCGGCGAGGTGCCCTCCACCCATTTCCCCGCGGCGGGCACGGTCGTCGCGATCCTCGTCAGCCTGTTCGACGGCCGAACCGTCGAGGTGGCGACGATCGGCAAGGAGGGCGCGGTCGGCGGGATCGTCAGCGGCGGCAAGGCGCCCGCCTTCGCCCGCGCCATCGTCCAGATCGGCGGCGCCGCGCTCAAGGTGGACCTGAAGGCGATCGAGGACGCGAAGGTGCGCTCTCCGCACATTCGCGACGTCTTCGCCCGTTATTCGGACGCCCTTCTCGCGCAGGTGATGCAGTCCGTCGCCTGCAACGCCTTCCACCCGATCGAGGCGCGCTGCTGCCGCTGGCTCCTCACCGCCCAGGATCGGGCCGGCGGCGACGACATCCCGCTCACCCAGGAATATCTTGCCGAGATGCTCGGAGTGCAGCGGACCACGGTCAGCGCCGTCGCCCGGGCGCTCCAGGAGCAGGGGCTGATCGGCTATCGCCGCGGCACCATCCGAGTCGTCGACCGAGCCGCGCTCGAGGCCCGCTCGTGCGAATGCTACGGAGCGGTCGAGCGTCATTTCCGGCACGTCCTGCCCGAAGTGAAGCCGCAGAAGATCGCCGATCTCGGCGAGGACCGGGCGTGAACGATGCATTCCCGATCCTCGACGAGGTCCCCGAAGGCGTGGGCGAGGATGTCGACGTCTCCTCGATCCGGATGCTGGAGCTTCGCCACCGGATCAAGAACCTGCTGGGAATTGCCCAGGCGGTGGCGAACCAGACGCTTCGCAGCGGCCGTTCGATCGACGAGGCGCGGGTCGCGCTCGACGCGCGGCTCGGCGCCATGGGGCAGGCCGTGGACATGCTGCTCCAGACCGGCTGGACCGCCGCCGGCCTTCGCGAGCTGATCGGCCGGGCGCTCATCGAAGGGGACCGTCGGGTCTCGTTGGAAGGGCCGGACGTGATGCTCGGCGCTGACGCTGCAATGGCGCTCACGCTCGTCTTCCACGAGCTGGAAAGCAACGCGATTAAATATGGCGCTCTCGCCGATTCGGACGGCCGCGTCGTCATCGCCTGGTCGCTAGAGCCCGGCCCGGCCGGCGAGCGGCTGAAGCTGGAATGGGCCGAGCATGACGGCCCGCCCTGCATTCCGCCCTCGCGCAAGGGCTTCGGCTCGAAGATGATGGCCAAGCTGGTCGGCGGTCGCCTGCGCGGCTCCGCCGAGACCGAATATTGTCCCGACGGCCTCCGCTGGCGGCTCTCCGCCCCGCTCGCCGCGCTGGCGCCCTGACCGTCGGTCGCAGGGGGGCCCTAAACCTCCGGAATCGTTCCGCAATGGGGTTGATCGCCATTGCCGTGCACAGGCCCGAGGCCTAGCCTCGCTCAAGTGGGGGCGCACAACCAGATTCGGGCGATAGGGCGGGCCTGGCTTGCCGTCCTGCTTCTGCTCGTGCTCGTCGGGCGCGGACTTGCGGTGCCCGGCTACATGGTGGAGCGGAGCGCGGACGGGGCTGCGGCCCTGGTTCCCTGCCCGTCCGTGCAGGCGCCGGCGCATCACGGCAAGACGGACCCCGCCGGTCATTCGCAAAGCCCCTGCCCGTTCGCGGCCCTCGCCGCGCCCGCCCTTCCGCCCGCGCCGCCGGCGATCGCGCTTCTGCCAAGCGTCGAAGCGGTTCCTCTTCTCCTCCCGGAGCGGAGGGACTCGACGCCGCCGCCGCTCGCCGCTCCACCGCCTCCCGCGACCGGTCCTCCCGTCTCCGCCTGACCGTTCCGCCCCGGCGGTCCGCTTCGCGTGGATTCAGGAGATTTCAAAAATGTACCCGCTCTCGCGCGCGCCCTCGGCGGCGCGCCTCGCCCTCATGGCGTGCCTCGTCGCGCCCGTCGCGGCGCGGGCCGCCGATACCGACCCGATCGTCGTCACCGGAACCCGCTCCTCGTCCGACCCGAACACAGCCGAAACCGTCGACGCCGAAAGGCTCAAGGAAACGACGGCTCTCCTCACGACAGAGGACAGCCTGCGCTACCTGCCGAGCCTCCTCGTGCGGCGGCGTCACATCGGCGACACTCAGGCGCCGCTCGCCACCCGCACCTCCGGCGTCGGCGCCAGCGCGCGCAGCCTGATCTACGCCGACGGAGTCCTGCTCTCCGCGCTGATCGGCAACAACAACTCCATCGCCTCGCCGCGCTGGGGAATGGTCTCGCCCGAGGAAATCGCGCGGGTCGACGTTCTCTACGGCCCCTTCTCCGCGGCCTATCCCGGCAACTCGATCGGCGCGGTGGTGAACATCACCACCCGCCTGCCCGAGCATTTCGAAGGTTCGGTGGGAAGCGCCGTCAGCGTCCAGAGCTTCGATCAATACGGCACTCACGGAGTCTATCCGGCCTTCCGTGTCGGCGGAACCGCGGGCTCGCGGGAGGGGCGCTTCGCTTGGTTCGCGAGCGCCAATCACCTCGCCAGCCGAAGCCAGCCGCTCGCCTTCGTCACCGTCGCTCAGCCCGCCGGGACGAGCGCCGCCGGAACGCCCGTCACCGGCGCCTTTGCCGACCGCAACCGTGCCGGCGCTCCGATCTTCGTCATCGGCGCCGGCGGGCTCGAGGACCAGCGGCAGGACAATCTGAAGCTGAAGCTCGCCTTCGAGGTTTCGCCGGCGCTGAAGCTGACCTGGCTTTCCGGCCTGTTCCTCAACGACACGCGCTCGGACGCGCGCACCTACCTTAGCCGCGATGCCTATGCAGGGCCGCTCAACATCGGCGGCAAGCTGGTCAACGTCGCGGCGAGCGCCTTCTCGAACAACGTCTACCGTCTCGACGAGCGCCACTGGATGCACGCCCTCACCGGCGAGGGTGAGGTCGGTGGACTGACCTGGCGCGCTGTCGCCAGCCGCTACGATTTCGACCGCGACGTGCAGCGCATCCCCTCCGTCGCCCTCCCCGCCGCCCGCTCGGGCGGCGCCGGCTCGATCGTCGACCTCGGCGGCACCGGCTGGCGCACCGCCGACTTCGAGCTCGGCCGGGCGGGCCTGCGCGCCGGCGTCCATTACGACCGTTTCGAGCTGCGCAGCCGGCGCTACGCGACGACCGACTGGCTGCACGGCGATCGCGGCGCCCTGAATCAGGTTTCGCAGGGGAGAACCCGCACCGCGGCGGCCTGGGCGCAGGACGATATCGGCCTCTCCAGCGCGCTGACCCTGACCCTCGGCGCGCGCTACGAGGGATGGAAGGCCTATAGCGGGTTCAACTTCTCGCTGGCGCCGGCGCTGTCCGTGCGCCAGCCCCGGCTCGACCGCTCCGGCCTCTCCCCCAAGGCGAGCCTGCGCTGGCTCCCGGGGGGCCACTGGAGCGTCACGCTCTCCGCCGGCCAGGCCTGGCGCTTCCCGACCGTGTCGGAGCTCTACCAGGCGATCGCCACCGGACCCACCCTGACGGTGCCCAATCCCGACCTCCGCCCCGAGCGGGCGCGCTCGGAGGAGCTGGCGATCGGCTGGTCGGACTCGGCCGGGCACGTCCGCCTGTCGCTGTTCAACGAAGCGATCCGCGACGCCCTCATCTCCCAGACGGCGCCGCTGCTCGCCGGCTCAACCGCCTTGTTCAGCTATGTCCAGAACGTGCCCCGGGTCCGCACGCGGGGAGTCGAGCTTGCCTTCGACCGGCGGTTCGGGGCGGTGGAGTTGTCGGGAAGCGCCACGATCGCCGACCCGAAGGTGCTAAGCGACCCCGCCTTCCCCGCCGCCCAAGGCAAGGACCTGCCCCAGGTGCCCCGTCGCCGAGGGACCCTGGTCGCGACCTGGCACGCGGACTCGCGGACCAGCCTGACCCTCGCCGGCCGCTATTCAAGCCGCTCCTTCGCCACGATCGACAATTCGGACCCGGTCACTCACACCTACCAGGGCTTCGAAAGCTATGTCGTTCTCGACGCCCGGGCAAATTTCCGTCTCGGGCAGCACTGGGACCTCGCGGTCGGCGCGGAGAATCTGACCAACGAGAAATACTACATCTTCCACCCGTTCCCGCAGCGCAGCTTCACGGGTGAAGTGACCTACCGGTGGTGAGCACCGTCGCCCCAGCCAGAACCGGCGCCCCAGCGAAGGCTGGGGCCGCATCGGGTGAAGAACACCCGGCCTTTCACCCCCTGCGGTCCCAGCCTCCGCTGGGACGACGAGTTGCTTCACCTCCCGGCCGCTACTTCTTCCCAAGCACGCCAAGCGCCGCCGTCACCATCGCCTCGGTCGCCGTCTCGATCGTCGGCTCGGCGTCGGGCGCCCAATAGGGGCTGTGGAGCGAGGGGAGCTTGGTCGGGTCTCCGGCGGCGGCGTCCCACTTCGCCCTCGGCACCCCGCCGACCCAGAAGATGAAGCTCTGCGTCGACTTGTCGGCCAGCCAGAAGCGGCTGAAATCCTCGCCCGCCATCGTCGCCGGCATCTTCCTCACCCGCTCCGCGCCGAACCGGCGGGTCAGCGCCGCGACGGTGCTGCCGGTCAGCGCCTCGGTGTTGAAGGTCGCGGGCGTGTAGACGTTCTCGACGTTGAGCTTCACCTCCGGCATCCGGTCGTCCGGAATTCCGGCGGCGATCGCCTCGCCTCGAACGATCCGCGAGATCCCGTCGAGGAGCAGCTTGCGAGTCTCGTCCGTGTAGCTTCGAACCGTCAGGAGCAGCTTCGCCTCGTCTGAGATGACGTTGTGCTTGGCTCCGGCGTGGAAGCTTCCCACCGTCACCACCGCCGGCTGCTGCGGATCGTTCTCTCGGCTGACCAGGGTCTGGAGCGCCATGACGATCCGGCTGGCGAGGACGATCGGATCCTTGGTCGCCTGCGGATAGGCGCCGTGGCCGCCGATGCCGTGGACCGTGATGTCCACGCTGTCGACGTTCGCCAGCGCGTAGCCGGGCGTGTAGCCGACCACGCCGGCGGGGAGCGCCGCGCTGTCGTGGAAGGCGATGACGTGGCTGGGCTTTGGAAAACGGGTGAAGAGCCCGTCCTCCAGCATCGCCTTGGCGCCTTGGCCGATCTCTTCGCCCGGCTGGCCGATCATGATCAAGGTGCCGTGCCACTGCCCCTTCATCGCGGCGAGGCGGCGGGCGGTGCCGATCCAGCTGGTCATGTGGGTGTCGTGGCCGCAGGCGTGCATGATCCCGCTCTCCACTCCCGCAAGGCTTGTGCCCCGCTTGGTGCTGGCGAAGGGAAGTCCGGTCTGCTCGACCACCGGAAGCGCGTCCATGTCGGCACGAAGCAGGAGCACCGGCCCCGGCCCGTTGCGCATCACCGCCACCACGCCGGTCCTGCCTACCCCCTCGGTCACCTCGAAGCCGAGCTTTCGCGCCTCGGCGGCGAGGATCCCCGCCGAGCGCTTCTCCTGCATCGAGAGCTCGGGGTTCGAATGAAGGTCGCGGTAGATCGCCATCAGCGACGGCATGTCCGCCCGAACCGAATCGGAAAGCGGATCGGCGGCGGCGGGCGAGCCGGCAGCGGCCGCGAGTAAGGGCAGTGCGAGGAGCAGTGAGCGGCGCATGCTGGGCCTTTCAGCTGGCGGGAACGAGCTCGACGATGTCGGTCAGCGATCCGAAATGGGGTGAGGGAAAGGCGATCCGCCAGCGCCGCTCGCCGATCCGCTCGACGATTCCGGCCATGTCGCGTTCCTGGTCGTGGCCGTAGCGGAGCGTCCCCTGCTCGTCGCCGAGCTGCAGCGTTCCGAGGAAGATCATCCGGCGCGCCGTGTCCGGGAAGATCCGCCCGACCGGCCGCTGCGAGCCGCTCAGCTTGGAAAAGGCGAAGCCCCCTTCCCCGGCGGCCTCGATCCGGCAGCGGAAGGCCGGATAGGCCACCCAGGGCAGAGCGCCGCCGGGAGGCGTGCCGAGCTTGATCGTGCGGCAGCGATATTCCCCCGCCGCCAGAGCCACCGGAGCCACCGCCGAGTCCGGATCGACGAGTGGTCCCTCGGCCGCGATCTCTCCGCCATGGCCCGCCGCCCGCGCCTGGCCGAGCCCCTTGACCCAGGCGTCGCGCCACCCGCGGAGGCGAAGCCGGTCCGGCCCCGACGCCACCGCGCGCCACCCGCCCGTCGCCTCGGGCACCGCGGCCGAAGGGCCGACCGGCTGAGCGGCGCAGGCGGACGCCGCGAGCGCGAGGAGTGCGACCATTGGCCTCGTCATCGCCGCCTCTGGATCAGGGCCGCGGCCGAGCCGCCGCCGGACTTGAGCACGTTGCGGCGAAACAGGGTCGCGGCGAGCGCCACCGTCAGCCACACCCAGAAGGCCTGCCAGAGCAAAGCGACGAGATGCGGCCAGAACTCCGGAGTCTGGGCGGCCCGGGCGACCATCGCCATGGGCGAGCTGAACGGGAAGATCGCCGCGAGGATGCCGAGCAGGCTGTTGAACGGCCCGACCGACATCGAGGCGAACAGGAAGACCAGCATCTGCCCGACCGTGACCGGCATCGACAGGGTCTGAACCTCGCGCACCGAATTGGCCTGGCTTCCGATCCCGAGGAACAGGGCTCCGAGCAGCATGTAGTTGGCGCTGTAGTAAAGCAGCACGAGGATCACGAACAAAGGCCAGCCGACCGCCGGCTCCGGCAGGCCGGCCGACTGCCCCGACCAGAGCAGGACCGCGACGACCGCCCCCGTCACCCACACCGCGATCCCGACCAGCGACACGCCGAGCATCGCGATCAGCTTGCCGATGAAGATCGAGTCGATGGGGAGGGCGGCGGCAAGCACCTCGATGATCTTGTTCGATTTCTCCTCGAGCAGGTTCGACAGGAGCATGCCGGACAGAAGCACGGTCAGCATGAAGAGGAGGAACTGGCCGCCGCGCGCGGTGATCGCCCGGGTGGTGGCGAGCGCCCCTTCCGACCCTTCCACCTCGACGATCGCGACCTTGACCGGCGCCGCCGACCGTCCGGCCGCCGCCGAGTCGCGCTGCTGGCGGGCCTGGTCGAGGATCAGGGCCACCTGCTTGCCGGTGCTGCCGTCCTTCTCGATCGCTCCGGTGAGGACCGGCCGGTCCATCCCGCCGGTCAGCACGGCGAGGATCCGCTTGCCCGGGCTTGCGAGCAGGTCGTGGACCTGCGTCGAAAGATCGTAGTCGGGATCCTCGCGGACGAGGTCGGGTAGCCGGCGCTCCCCGAATGCGGGGTTGAGCCGGGCCTGGGCCGCGGCGATCGGGGCGAAGTCGGCCGGCGACGCGACCACCGCGACGGTGGCGTGGATGTCCTGGCGCGCCATCCGCTCGCTGACCGATCCGAACATCACCGAAATCCCGATGATGAGCAAAGGCCCGAGCAGGAAGAAGAGGAAGGTTCGCGACCAGACGGTCGCCACGAAATCGCGGCGGGCGATGACCAGAGCCGCCTGAAGGGAGCCCATCATGCCGCCACCGCCGCGCCGGCGCTGTCGGCAAGATCGCGCGCCGCCTGCTCGCCGGCGATCGCGACGAAGGCGTCGTGAAGCCCCGGCCTCTCGATCGAAAGCTCCTCTATCCCCGCCTCGCCGTCGATCAGGGCGCGAAGCAGCGGCTCGACCCCCGTCGGCGGAAGGTCGAACAGCCAAACGCCCTCCTCGCGTGCGGCTTCGCGGGGAAGCGCCTGGCGCCACGGCCCGTCGGCGACCCGGGTGCGAAGCCGAACCCGCGGCCGAAGGCGGTTGCGCGCCTCGTCGACTATGCCCTCGAATCGGACCTGGCCGCCGGCGATGATCGCGATCCGCTCGCACAGTCGTTCGGCGTGGGCGATGACGTGGGTGGAGAAGATGATCGTCGCTCCGCCCGCCGCCTCCTCGCGGATCATCGTCTCGAGACGGCCCTGGTTGATCGCGTCGAGGCCTGAGAAAGGCTCGTCGAGGACGATCAGCTTCGGGCGGTGGACGATCGTTCCGAACAGCTGGACGGTCTGCGCCATGCCCTTGGAAAGGCTTCGGATCGGCTTGTCGATATAGTCGCCGAGGCCGTTGTCGCGGAGCATGCCCTCGGCCCGCGCCCGGCCGACGGCGAGGGGAAGGCCGCGAAGGGCGCCCATGAAAGCGATCGCGTCGCGGGTCTTCATCGCCGGATAGAGCCCCCGCTCCTCGGGCAGGTAGCCGACCTCCGAAGCTGCCTCGAGCGGCCGCTCATGCCCGAGCAGGCGCCGCTCGCCGCGGTCGGGGTCGATGATCCCGAGCAGCATCCTTAGCGTCGTCGTCTTGCCGGCGCCGTTCGGGCCGAGGATCCCGTAGATCGTCCCCTCCGGCACCGAAATGTCGATCCCGTCGACCGCGGTCTTGCCGTCGAAGGCCTTGAACAGGCCCCGGGCCTCGATTGCCAAGCCGTTCGGCACGATTGCCAAATCCCCCTTTTTTCCGGGGGATGTGGTAGCGAGCGATGATGACGTTGAGCAAGCCCGGACTGCGCGAAAGGCTGGAAGCGAAGGCCGCCGAGCTCGGCTTCTGCGCCTTCGGCATCGCTTCGGCCGATTCAGCGCCGAAGTCCGGCGAGCGGCTCCGCGCCTGGCTCGCCGAGGGCTGCCACGGCGACATGCTGTGGATGGCCGAGACGGCCGACCGCCGAGCCTCTCCCGCCGGCCTGTGGCCCGAAGTCCGCTCGGTAGTCGCGCTCGGCATGAGCTACGCCCCCGCCGCCGATCCGCTGGCGCTGGCGGACCGCCCGGACATGGGCAGGATTTCGGTCTACGCCCAGGGCGGGGACTATCACGACGTCGTCAAGAAGGCGCTGAAGGCGCTGGCCCGTTGGCTGGTCGAAGCGGCCGGCTGCGATCTCAAGGTGTTCGTCGACACGGCGCCGGTGATGGAGAAGCCGCTCGCCGCCGCCGCCGGCCTCGGCTGGCAGGGCAAGCATACCAACCTGGTCAGCCGCAAGGACGGAAGCTGGCTGTTCCTCGGAGCTATCTACACCACCCTCGAGCTCGAGGAGACGGCACCGTCCCATCCGGTCCATTGCGGCAGCTGCACCGCCTGCCTCGACGCCTGCCCGACCGGCGCCTTCCCCGCCCCGTTCCGGCTCGATGCGCGGCGCTGCATCTCCTATCTCACGATCGAGCATAAGGGACCGATCCCGCACGAATTCCGGGAGGCGATCGGAAACCGCATCTACGGCTGCGACGATTGCCTCGCCGTCTGCCCGTGGAACCGGTTCGCCGACACGGCGCGGCGCAACCAGGCCTTCCTGCCGCGCGCCGAACTCGCCGCGCCCGCCCTCGCCGACCTTCTAGCCCTCGACGACGCGGCCTTCCGGCAGGTCTTCGCGGGCTCGCCGATCAAGCGGATCGGCCGCAACCGGATGGTCCGCAACGCCGCCATCGCCGCGGGCAACAGCGGGCGGCCGGAGCTGGCGCCGGTGATCGAGCCGCTCACCCGCGACGAGGACCCGGTTGTCGCCGAAGCCGCCGCCTGGGCCCTCGCCCGGCTCGTCCCCGCCGCCTGATCCCGCGCATCGGCGGACGAGATGTCCGCAAAGCGCCCGAAGATTGCGGACAAAGGTCGTGGCGGGGGAAGCGCGCCCGGCGCATTCCGGCGGGGTGGAGGCGGCCGCCGGGGAAGCGGCCAATCCGGCTATGGAGGGGATGAAATGGCAACTCTGGCGACCCAGGCGGCTCCGGCTCGCGCCAATGCGGAGGAGCGCTTCTTCATGACCGCGGCCCTCGCCATGGCGGGGGTGGTGATCGCGGGCTTCTCGCTCAACGTGGTCATGGGCCGGTCGAGCTTCTCGGCGCCTCTGCCGGTCCACGTCCACGCCTTGCTCTTCATGGGCTGGATGAGCCTCTACGTGGTCCAGAACGCCCTCGTCGCGACCGGCAATGTCGGCATTCACAAGCGGCTCGGCTGGCTCTCCGCCTTCTGGATCCCGGCGATGATCGCCGCCGCCTTGTTCGTCATCGTCGGGATGGTCCGGCGCGGCACCGTGCCCTTCTTCTTCGCGCCCATCCACTTCCTAAGCTTCGACACGATGATCCTGGCGAGCTTCGCCGGCCTCGCCGGAACCGCGATCCGCCTCCGCCGCCGGACCGACTGGCACCGCCGGCTGATGTTCTGCGCGATGGCCGCCCTCACCGGCCCGGGATTCGGCCGCTTGCTTCCGATGCCGCTCCTCATCCCGTTCGCCGCGGAGACGGCGGTGGCGGCCTCGCTCGTCTTCCCGGCCTGGGGAATCCTCTCCGACCGCCGCCGCCTCGGCCGGATCCACCCGGCCTGGTGGTGGGGCCTCGCCGCCATCGTCGGCGGCCAGCTCCTCGCCGAGATCGTCGCCCACACCGCGCTCGGCCTCTCGCTCTACTCGTGGATCGCCGCCGGCTCGCCGGGCGCCCTCATCTCCCCCACCGCCTTCCCGGCGCCGCCGCCTCTTTAGGAAGGTCGAGCGCTAGCGCCCGCCGTTGGCGATCAGGGCCACTTCGCTCGCGCTCCCCTTCGGGGTCACGATCAGATAATAGGCGCTTTCGCCCTTCGATCCGGCAAGCACCTGGTCGGCGCCGCGGGCCTGCTGGTCGGCCGAATAGCCCGCCTGGACCGCCTGGTCGCGATACCAGCCGACCACGCGGCGCCAGTCTGCTCCGGCGGTGAAGGTCACCGCCCGCATCCGGCAGGTTCCGCGGTCGTAGCCGGCGGCGTCGGTCACCCGGCCGCCCGGGAAGATCGGGAAAGCCGCCGGAAGCCGGTTCGCCCAGCCCGCATTATAGTCGAACGGGCCGTTGAGCGCGCATCCGCCGGGGCCCGTCGCCGCGGCCGCGGTCTGCATCTCTCCGCTTCCGGCGGGCGCCGCCGCTGCGGGCGCCGCGCCGCCCGCTTGAGCGGCCGCCGGTGCCGGCGCAGGCGCGGGATATTGCGCCTGGGTCGGGGTCGGCGGGGTCTTGACCGCGTTGCGGTTCGACTGGTTGGCGAGCTCGGGATCGACCGCGATCTGGTCGGCGAGCGCGCTGGTCAGCGCCGGGTCGACATCGTTGCCGACCAGCTGGTTGTCGAGCGCGGCGAGATTGTTGCCCTCGCCGCGGTCGCTTCGGCCGCAGCCGGCGATCGCGGCGGCCGCGACGGCCAGGGTCAGCAAGGCGTGGGTTCGTCTCATCGCGTGGCTTATGCCGCATCCGTGCGGCCAAGGGGTAACCAGGGCTGGTTAATGCTCCCCTTCGCCGCCCGCTGTCCCGCCGCGGGACTGCCACCAGGCGAAGGTTTCCGACTGCACCGAGGCGACGAAGCGCCGCGCCTCCGGCCCCTCCCAGGGACCCTCATAGCCCCGCGAGCGCGGGCCTCCGGCGACCCACCAGCCCTGCCCCGGAAGCCCGTCGCTCTGCCGGACGACCAGCACCGCCAGCTCGGGCTCGCCACGCCGCGCCCCGGCCTCGTCCACGGCTCCGAGGATCACGCACAGCGCCCGCATCTTCGGGCGGGAGAAGGCGTAGCCGAGCCGCCCGAGCAGCTCGCCATAGCTCAAGGCCACACCGGCCTTCGCCGCGGCGACGAGGTGCAGCCGAACCTCCTCCGGATCGGCGAGCGCGGGCATGGCTCGGCGGCTCTAATCGTGGTGGTGGACGCGAAGCCGGCCTTCGGTGCCGCCGCCGCCGCCGGCGCCGAGCCGCACCTGGAAGGGATGGCGGTCGCGCCGCTGAACGCCGGTGAAGACGAAATCCCCCTTGTCGCGCGACTCGGCCGTCAGCCTGAACCCGTCCCGGCGCGCCGGGTCGCGGTACCAGGCGGCGACCTGCTCCGGCGGGTCGGCGGTCTTGAAGCGCATCTCGACGTCGGTGTCGCCGCCCTTGCCGGTCTCGCCCGCGGCGATCGCCATCCCCGCCAGGGTCGCATTGGGATAGAGCACCTTGCTGTCCCGGCCGGTCCTGGCCTCGCCGGTCAGCTCCTTGGGGAGGCTGATGGCGAGATCGAGGCCCGGCGCCTTGATCGAGATCTTGCCCTCCTGCGCCTGCCCCTCGGCCGAAACCGATCCGCCCGGCACCTCGTCGCTCGCCTTCTTGTGCCTCGAGCAGCCGGAGGCGAGGCAGAGCGCCGCGGCCAAAGTTGCAAGCGAAGCGGCTTTGAGGCCCGCCATGATCGATTCCTCTCGCCGCCACGATAGCGGGATGAGCGCCCGCCGCAACTTTTGTGGAGCACCTCATGGCTGGGGGACGAGGACAGCCATTGCCGGTTTCGATTCGAAACCCTAATGCGCCGCCGGTGAACGAAGTCTCCCCGAAAAGCGCCCGTGGCGGGCTCCTCCTCGGCCTTTCGGCTTATGCCCTCTGGGGAGTCCTCCCGCTCTACTTCAAGGCGCTCTCGGCCGTCCCGCCGACCCAGATCGTCGCCCACCGGATCGTCTGGTCGCTCTTCTTCCTCGCCGCGCTCGCCAGCCTGTGGCGGCGGTGGAGCGCGATCCGCGCCGCGCTCGCCGTTCCGCGCCTCGCCTTGACCCTCGCCGTCACCGCCACCCTGATCGCGGTCAACTGGCTGGTCTACGTCTACGCCGTCGTCACCGGCCACGTCCTCGAAGGCAGCCTCGGCTACTTCCTCAACCCGCTCGTCAACGTCCTGCTCGGAACCTTCTTCCTGAAGGAGCGGCTGACCCTCGCGCAGAAAGGCGCCTTCGCGCTGGCGGCCGGCGGAGTCGCCCTCCTCGCCCTCGACGCGAGCGGCGCGATCTGGATCAGCCTGGCGCTCGCGGCAAGCTTCGCCACCTATGGATTCCTCCGCAAGGTCGCGCCCGTCGACGCCCTCGAAGGGCTGTCGGTCGAAACGATCTTCCTCACTCCGATCGCGCTCGGCTGGATCCTCTGGGCGCAGCACCAGGGCACCGGCGCCTTCCTCTCCAGCCGGACCACCGATCTTCTCCTCATCGTCGGAGGCGCGGTCACCGCCACCCCGCTCCTGCTCTTCACCGCCGCCTCGAAGCGCCTGCCTTATTCGACCCTCGGATTCCTCCAATATGTCGCCCCCTCGCTCCAGTTCCTGCTCGCCGTCCTGGTCTTCGGTGAGCCGCTCACCTTCGCCCACATGCTCTGCTTCGCAGCGATCTGGGCGGCTCTGGCCGTCTTCGTCTTCGAAAGCGTCAGGACGGCGCGCGCAGCCGGCGCCGCTGACGCTCTAGCGGCCCCCGCCGCAAGCCGCTAAGCAGCCCGGCATGTCCCGAGCCGCCCGCTTCCTCGTCCTTCCGCTGCTGCTCGCCCCGGCAGCCTGCCTCACCAAGATCGAGGTCCCGGACGAGATCTACTCGCCGTGCCGGGCGACGGGCTCCAGCGACTGGAGCGCGCATGTCGAGACCTATCTCACCGCGCACAACCGCCCGGTCACCCGGCGGCACCTGATCGTCGACGGCAAGGTGACCGTTCCCGGCCCGAACTATTCGGTTTCGCTTGACCTAGGACCGCTCGAGCGCCTTCAGCCGCGGGTCCAGCAGGTTATCGTCCGGACGACGGGCACGACCTCGGCGGGCGACGCTCCGACGACGGTCGCGGTCCGCGGAGTCTTCCCGCCGCACAAGCATTACGGCCCGATCCGGATTCGCTGCGGCGACGGAACCCTCGCCACCATCGCGGCGGTCACCGACACGACGCAGCGTCCCTAGGTTTTGTCGTGTCGAAGTAGAACCGTCACCCCGGACTTGATCCGGGGTCCACCTTCTTCTGAATGACGGGTGGAGGAAGTAGGTGGAATGACCTCTAGGCGAAGGTCGCCATCAGCGCCGGCCTAAGCACCAGCACGATTCCGATCAGGCTCGCCGCCCAGACGGCGGTCCGCACATAGGGCACTCCGGCGGCGTAGAGCGGCAGGTAGATGACTCGTCCGGCGAGCCACAGGATCGCTCCGATCGCGGTCCAGCGATTGGTCAGGTGGGCGAGCGAAACGGTGAGCGCCGCCGCCGCGTAGAGCGGAAAGGTCTCGAAGAAATTGGCCTGCGCCCGGGCCAGGCGGCCGACGATCGGCGCCGGCTCCGACAGAGCCTCGTCGCGCGCCCCGACGTTCCACTTCGTCCCATATTGCCGGGTCTTCACCCGCACCGCCGCGAAGATGTGGACGAGGGCGAGGATGCACCCCCAGGCGAGGACGATGAGCTCGGTGTTCATCGCCCGACTGTCCCGCAATCGCCGGCCGCTGGCAAGCCCTCGGGCCGACGGGCGCCGTTACCCGCTTTGGTCCATAGCCGGCACCGCGCCCGCCGCCTCGCGTTGGAGGGCGAGGAGGCAGATATGGCGGACGATCTCAAGACCGGCGACAAGGTGGCTTGGAAGAGCCATGGCGGCGAGGCGCACGGCAAGGTGGTGCGCAAGCAGACCAGCGCGACCAGCATCAAGGGCCACAAGGCGGCGGCGAGCAAGGACGAGCCGCAGTTCATCGTCGAGACCGACGAGGGCAAGCGCGCCGCCCACAAGCCGCAGGCGCTGCGCAAGGACGGCTGACCGCCGGCTCCTCGCCGTTGCCAGGAGCGACGGCGACTCGGCAATCGAGACTTGGGCATTAAGAGCCGCCGGATCGCTTCGCGACGGCGGCAAGCGGTACGACCTTGCCCGATCGCCTAATCCTCCGGGCGCGGCCTGAACTTCCGCCGCTCGGGATCGGGGCGGCACGGGTAGCGGCGCTTGATGCATTCGTTGAAATAGCGGCCGGCCGACGGCGCCTTCTTGAGGCCCTCGTAGGTCGCCCGCGGCACGTCCGAATAGATGTAGCGGCCGGTTTCCCGGAACCAGATGCTAAGGCTCCGCGCCTCCTCGTCATAGGCGGCCTTGGAAATCACTCTGGAGGAGAAGCTGGCGGCCCGCATCGTCTTGATTCTCCACCGAGAATCGCCGCCAAGCGAATAGCGGAATCACCCGTTCCGGCCGCTGCGCCGGATCGAATCGATTGTACGCCGGAACGAGTCTATGCTGGCGCGATGGAGACCGATCCGCGCGTCGACGCCTACATCGCCCGTCAGGCCGAATTCGCCCGGCCGATCCTCGAGCATCTTCGCCGGGTCCTCCACGGCGCGGGGCTGGACCTTGCCGAGACGATCAAGTGGGGAATGCCGCATTTCACCTACAAGGGCCGGCCCTTCGCCGGAATGGCCGCCTTCAAGGCGCATGCGACTCTCGGCCTCTGGAACGGGAAGGGCCTCGTCGAAGGGAGGGGCGCGAATGGCGAGGCGATGGGGCAGTTCGGGCGACTGACCTCCATCGCCGATCTCCCGCCCGAGGCCGAGCTCGTCGACATCCTGCGCCGCGCCGCCGCGATCGCCGACTCCGGCGCTCCGCCGCGCCCGAAAAAGCCGCCGAAGCCGGAAATCCCCACCCCCGACGATCTTCGCGCCGCGCTCGACTCCGAGCCGCGCGCCGCCGCCGCCTTCGACTCCTTCCCGCCCGGCAGCCGGCGCGAATATGTCGAATGGGTGGTGGAGGCGAAGCGGCCCGAAACCCGCTCAAAGCGCATCGCCCAGGCGGTGGAGTGGATGGCCGAGGGCAAGCGCCGCAACTGGAAATACGAGAACTGCTAGCAGGGGAGGAAGGGACACATTCGTCGTCCCAGCGAAGGCTGGGACCCCAGCGGGTGAAAAGCGCCGCCGTCCGAACCGCGCCTTCCAAAAACCGCCAGCGGCCTTCACCCCCCGGGGCCCCAGCCTCCGCTGGGGCGGCGGTCTCGGCTGGGACGACGGACTGAAGGCCGGTCACCCCGGGTCCAAAACGGCGTCCGATCCCGCAATCCGTCGCGCCCTTAACACTCCATCAAAACTCTCGGGGTAGAGCCGTTAGGACCGGCAGCAGCAGGACAAACATGTATCACGCCCCTGTCCCCCTGGACCTCGACATGCCCGATTCCGAGCCCGCCGAGGTCGCCGACGAGAGCGTCGGTGCCGATGCGAGCAGCCAAAGGCTGCGCGATGCCCATCTCCACAACGGCCAGGCCCAGGCCCGCGCCTTGTTCGCCCCCTTCTTCGCGGCCACGGCGGTCGCCACCGCCGGGCTCGTCGCCTGGGTGCTGTTCGCCGGAACCCGGATCGAGCTGATCGGCGGCTGGCTGCTCCTCGTCGGGGGCGCCAATTTCTACAATTACCGCCGGGTGATGCTCGAAGGCGCGGTCGCCGACAGTCGGTCGGCGGAGCGAAGCTCGCCGACCCGCGCCATCGCCGAAGCCGTCGCTCTGGGAGTCCTCTGGGCCTCGCTTCCGACCTGGGCCTTCCGCTCCCAGCCGCACGAGGCGCAGGTCGTCGTCGTCGCCGCCATGGCCGCGATGATCATCGCCGCCGTCGGCCTCGCCTCCGTCCCCGCCGCCGCCTTCGCCTGGATCGCCACCATCACCGCCGCTCTGTGCTGCGCCTACTGGCTGGGCAGCGGGCTGCTCGATCCG
>Ga0070660_100001338_pt1 | contig 16750 bp, 15 predicted proteins | sample KBSC33metaG_FD_64670 | JGI IMG/M metagenome (GOLD analysis project Ga0070660, IMG submission 64670) | Corn rhizosphere microbial communities from Kellogg Biological Station, Michigan, USA - KBS C3-3 metaG | ecosystem: Host-associated > Plants > Roots > Rhizosphere > Soil ... | reverse complement strand
AAGAAGGTGGACCCCGGATCAGGTCCGGGGTGACGGGTGACCGCGCAGTGACGGCCCAGGCGGAACAGCGGCCGCTCTACAGAACGAAGTCGGACGCCACCAAATTGGTCTGGGTGGCCAGATTAACCTGCACGTAGAAGTCGGCAGTCCCGTCGCCGTTGAGATCGCCTTCGACGGCCCAGGTCGAGCCTTCGAGCTGGAAGGCGCGAAGCTCGCCCGCATTGTGGCTGAAGGCATCGGAACCGATGAAGGTGAAGGCCTGGTCTCCCGCGGCTTGCGGGTTGGCGTCGATCTCGTGGACGTCGATCAAGTCCCGGTTCTTCTCGAAATCGGCAATCGTGTCGAAAACCCGGAGCGTCGAATCGTTTGCGGAGCGGAAGACGAAGAGGTCTGAGCCGAAGCCGCCGCGCAGATAGTCGGCACCGGCGCCGCCGAGCAGAAAGTCGTTGCCGCCCATGCCGTAGAGGGAATCGTTGCCGTCGTTGCCGACGAGGGCATCGCCCTGCTGGCCGCCGGCGATCGAGTCGTTGCCCGCGCCGCCGAACACCTGGAGCTTGCCGTCTTTCTCCGCCAGGCCGTTGAAGGTCAGGGTCTCGTCGGACAGCAAGGTGGAGGCGAGCACCTCGAGCGTCTCCCCGCGGGCGACGTTCCCGTCGTTCGTCGTGATCTGGTAGCTGACATGGCTCTCGCCGCCGAGCGTTGTGCCGCTGAACAGGGTCAGCCGCTCGATCCCTACGAGGCTGGTCGGAAAGAGGGTCAGGTTGTAATTGCCGAGCAATCCGACGACGTCGGTGCCGGGGCCGCCATTGGCGCTGTCCGCCGCCGTGAAAGCGTCTCCGAAATAGAGATAATCGTCGCCGTCGCGGCCGCCGACCGAATCGTCGCCGCCCTGGGTCATGTCGAACAGGTCGTTGTTGCCGGTACCCTCGATCACGTCGTCGTCGGCGGTTCCAAGCACGACGTCTCCCGGGGAATAGACGCCGTTCACGGTCACGGTCACGGTGACCTCGTTGCCGCCTGCTACGGTATATTGGAAGCTGTCCTCGGCCTGCGAGTTGGCCGCCCCCGTGCCGCCTACGAGATAGTCGAAGGCGTGGTTGGGATCGTAGGCGTAGGTACCGTCGGAATTGACGGTGAGCAGTGCGCCGGAGGCGAGTTCGATCGTCGTTCCGACATTGTCGCCGCCATTCACTTGCGAGACGGTGATCTTGCCGTCGGGGTCGGAGTCCGGGCCAAAGCCGTTGTCCGTGAAGACCGAGCCGGTGGCGACGGCATTCTCGTCGGTCATGATGGCGTCGGGCTGCGCCACCGCCGGATCGTCCGTAGCCGTGACCGTCACGGTGGCGGTCGCCGGCTGGCTGGTGCCGCCGTCGCCGTCGGTGAGGATGAAGGCGATCGTCCGGTCGCGCTCCGTCGGCCGGTCGGAATAATTGGCGAAGCCGATCGACCGGACCAGCTCCTGGACGAGGTCGGGCGTGGCCTGGTCGGTGAAGGTGATGACGAGCGGGGTCGAGGGGTCGGTGCCGCCGGAGATCGTGCCGATACGGTCGCCGGAGTAGAGGATGTCGCCCTCGGAGACCTCGAAGGGTCCCTCGATCACCACCAGCCGGTCGTTGGCGCCGCCGCCGGCGGTGAATTGAACGGTGAGTGTGCCGCCGTCGAAATCGGGCGAATCCGCGTCGGTGACGATTGCCGCCGGGGCGATCCGGGTCGGCGCATCGTTCTCGATGAAGTCGAGCGAGGTGCTCGTGCCTTGGGCTTCGCCGTTGAGATCGACCTGAGGAGGAGAATTTGCGGCAGCAGCAACCATCCGAGCGTTCCCGAAACAGCGCCGCGCGCTCCGGAAGAGGGCGCGCCCAGGCGGTGCATGCGCAATGGCAGATCGCGGCGTCGGTGGCTACGTCCCGAATACGAACGCCTTGCCGCCGGCTCGCGAATGTGACGGCGTGACGCCGCCGCCGCTTATGCTATCGCAGGGCCGATGAGATGGCTCTGGGTCTTCGCGCCGCTCGCGGCGGTCGTGCTTGGAAGCGCGATTCCGCCGGTGGGAGTCGAAGCGCCCAAGCTCGCCTACGAGGACGTGACCTGCCCCTCCGGCGCCTGCCCTGTGCTTCCCGGCGCTTCCCGGCCGGCGCCTGCCCAAGGGGCGTCGACTCTGCCGGCAATCCCGGCGGCCGGCGGCGACATCAAGGTGGTGGTCAGCCTTCCGCAGCAGAAAGCCTGGGTATTCCGCGGCGGCGCGCTTATCGCCACCTCGCCCGTCTCGACCGGCAAGCGGGGCCACGAAACGCCCGCGGGGACCTTCCCCATCCTGCAGAAGCAGGTCCACCACCGGTCGAACCGCTATTCGAACGCGCCCATGCCCTACATGCAGCGGCTGACCGCTTACGGAATCGCCCTCCACGCCGGGGCGCTTCCCGGCTATCCGGCAAGCCACGGCTGCATCAGGCTCCCGCACGCCTTCGCGAAGCGGCTCTACGGCCTGACCGGGCCGGGCACGCGGGTAACGGTGACCCGGGCCCGCTTCCGCTCGGCCGCCGTCGCGGCTCGGCTCAGCTGAAGCGGCAATGGATTTCGACGACCAACTGCGCCGCTATTTCGGAACCGCCGACCTCGCCGCCGCAACTCCCGCGGCGCTCGAGGCCGGAGTGGAGCGGATGAAGGTGGATCTCGGGCTTGAGACGGACCGGGCGAACCGCTTCGCCCTCTGGGCGCTGCTTCACATGCTCGGAGCGGCGCCCGACCTCGACGTCGCCTTCAAGAACGAAGCTGACCGCGACGCCGCCCGCAACTTCATGGACCTCGCCGACCGGGCGGGGGAGCCTTAAACCTGTAGCAGACGGCGTCATGCGGACTGGATCCGGCATGCACCCTCTTTCGACCCGCCTTCGAAGGGAAGATGGACCCCAGATCAAGTCCGGGGTGACGCTGTGGGGAGTCAGGGCGAAAGTGGACCGACGGATGCCTCGTCGCCAAGCCTAGCGGGTCCGGCTGCCCCCGCCTATAGAAGCCCCCCGAATCCTGAAGAGACGCACATGGACATACGCCTCGGCCTGACCTTCGACGACGTGCTGCTTCAGCCCGGCGCCTCGTCGGTGCTTCCGAGCCAGGCCGATACCTCTACCCAGGTTACGCGGGACATCAGTCTCAACATCCCGATCCTCTCCTCCGCGATGGACACGGTGACCGAGGCGGACATGGCGATCGTCATGGCCCAGATGGGAGGCTTGGGAGTGCTTCACCGCAATCTCACTGTCGAGGAGCAGGCGGCGGCGGTGCGGGCGGTGAAGAGGTTCGAGAGCGGGATGGTGGTCAATCCGATCACCCTCACGCCGGACCGCACCCTCGCCGAGGCGCTGGAGCTGATGAAGCGGCACCGCATCTCGGGCATTCCGGTGACCGAGAAGGACGGCCGGCTCGTCGGCATCCTGACCAACCGCGACGTCCGCTTCGCCGAGAACCCGCTCCAGCCGGTGGCCGAGCTGATGACCCGGGAGAACCTCGCCACGGTCTCGCCCGGGGTGAGCCAGGAGGAAGCCCGGCGCCTTCTACACCAGCGGCGGATCGAGAAACTCATCGTCGTCGACGAGGCTGGCCGCTGCACCGGGCTCATCACCGTCAAGGACATGGAGAAGGCGGTCACCTATCCCGCCGCCACCAAGGACGGCTCCGGGCGTCTTCGGGTCGCGGCGGCGACGACCGTCGGCGACAAGGGCTTCGAGCGTTCGGAGGCGCTGATCGACGCGGAATGCGACCTCATCGTCATCGACACCGCCCACGGCCACAATGCCGACGTCGCCGCGGCAGTGGAGAGGATCAAGCGGGTGTCCAATCGGGTCCAGATCGTCGCCGGGAACGTCGCGACCGGCGAGGCGACCAGGGCGCTGATCGGCGCCGGCGCGGACGCGGTGAAGGTCGGCATCGGACCGGGCTCGATCTGCACCACCCGCGTGGTCGCCGGAGTCGGTGTCCCCCAGCTCACCGCCATCATGGACTCGGCCGAGGCGGCGGCGGGGACCGGGACTCCGATCATCGCCGACGGCGGGCTTCGGACCAGCGGCGACCTCGCCAAGGCGCTCGCCGCCGGAGCCTCGACGGTGATGGTCGGCTCGCTCCTCGCCGGAACCGAGGAAGCGCCGGGCGAGACGTTCCTCTACCAGGGCCGGGCCTACAAATCCTACCGCGGCATGGGCTCGGTCGGAGCGATGGCGCGAGGCTCGGCCGACCGTTATTTCCAGCACGACATCAAGGACCAGCTCAAGCTCGTGCCCGAGGGGATCGAGGGCCAGGTCCCGTACAAGGGCCATGCCAGGGACGTCATCCACCAGCTCGTCGGCGGGGTTAAGGCGGCGATGGGCTACACCGGCTCGGCCAACCTCGACGAGCTTCGCGCCAGGGCCCGCTTCGTCCGGATCACCAATGCGGGCCTTCGCGAAAGCCACGTCCACGACGTCGCCATCACCCGAGAGGCGCCCAATTATCCAACCTCCGGCTGAATCATGACTCCGTCGGCGCGCGTGCAGGCGGCGATCGAGATACTGGACGAGGTGGTCGCGGCCGCGCGGAGCGGCGGCGCGGCCGCCGACACTCTCGTCTCGCGCTATTTCTCGACCCGCCGCTACGCCGGGTCGAAGGATCGCCGGGCGGTGCGCGAGCATGTCTATCGGGTGATCAGGGCATGGCCGCAGCCGCCCCGCTCCGGGCGGGACGGGATGCTTGCCCTAGCCGCCGCCGAGCCGGGACTGGCCGCCCTGTTCGACGGCTCGACGCACGCGCCGGCGGCGATCGAGGGCCCGGTGCCGGAGCCGGCGGGCGCGATCGTGCCGGCCTGGCTGGCCCGCCGGCTGGACCCCCTCGTCGCTCCGGAGGAGTGGCCGGCTCTCCTCGATCGCGCGCCGCTGGACCTGCGGGCCAACCGTTTGCGGTCGACTCGCGAGGAAGCGCTCGCCGTTCTTCCCGCCGCCGTCGCCACGCCGCTCTCGCCGCTCGGCCTGCGACTGCCGGAAGGGAGCCGGGTCGAGGACGAGCCGGCGTGGAACGGAGGCCTCGTCGAAATCCAGGACGAGGGAAGCCAGCTCCTTTCCCTCGCCTGCGGGGCGGCTCCGGGCATGACCGTCGTCGACCTTTGCGCCGGAGCGGGCGGAAAGACCCTCGCTCTGGCGGCCGAGATGGCGAATTCGGGACGGCTGGTGGCGACCGACACCGACCGGGCGCGCCTGTCGCGGATGGCGCCGCGCCTCGCGCGGGCCGGAGCCACCCTCGTCGAGCCGCGGCTGCTGAATCCCGGGCGGGAGCGCGAGGCTCTGGCGGACCTTGCCGGAGCGGCCGACATCGTCCTCGTCGATGCCCCCTGCTCGGGAACCGGAACCTGGCGGCGCAACCCGGAGCTGCGCTGGCGGCTTGACTCGGCAAGGCTCGACCGGCTTGTGAAGCTCCAATCCTATCTGATTGACCTTGCAGCGGAACTGGTTCGGCCGGGAGGCATTCTCGTCTATGCCGTCTGCTCGCTTCTGGCGGAGGAGGGCCGGGCGCAGGCGGCCGCCTTTACCGGACGCTCGACGATGGCTCCGCAGGACCCGCCATTTTCCGCCGGACGAGGCGCCGGAACCGGCCTTCTCCTCACCCCCGGCCGGGACGGAACGGACGGCTTTTTCGTCGCGCGCTGGAAGGCGCCATGCTAAGCCTTTTAGCCACAGGCCAATGGAGTATCTGATGCGTCTCACCCCGGTCGCCCTCACCGCCGCGATCCTTCTCGCCACCGTCGGAAGCGCCGGCAGGGGTCAGAAGCCCGACGACCAGATCGACGCCCGCTCCGTCGCTCTCACCCAGCAGGCGCAGGGGCTCTCCGGCCAGGGTCGCTTCCAGGAGGCGACCGACCTGCTGGAAAGCGCGCTTGCCGTCGATCCGCGCAACCGCCAGGCCTATATCGCTCTGGGCCGCGCCGCCCAGGGCGAGAAGCTGCCGGGCAAGGCGATCAAATTCTATCTCGAGGCCTTGAAGCTCGAGCCGAACGACCTCACTGCCCTCGAGGGTCAGGGCGAGGCGCTGGTCCAGCGCGGCGCGGTGGAGCGGGCCAAGCGCAACCTCGAACGGATCCGGTCGCTGTGCAAGGGCGCCTGCCCGCAGGCGACGACGCTCGCCGCCGCCATCGCAAAGGGTCCTCCGCCCGAAGTCCTGACCGCCCAGCGGCCCGACGTCGGAGCCCCGCAGAAGGAGTAGGCGGGATCCTGGAGAGGGCTGTCATGCCGGACTTGATCCGGCATCCAGCTTCTTTTCGATCGATTGAAAGGGAAGGTGGACCCCGGATCAAGTCCGGGGTTGCGCCCTGGCCTGATCCATCGCCCTTGCGACTGCCACGAACTCCTCGATCGTAAGCGTCTCCGCCCGACGCTGAGCGTCGATTCCCACCGCCTCAAGCGCGGCGAGGGCGCCCTCAAGGCCCTTGAGGCTCTGGCGAAGCATCTTGCGGCGCTGTCCGAAGGCGGCGGCGGTGAGCCGCTCGAGGGTCGCGGCGCGCACGCCTTCGGGCGCCGGCTTCGGGACGAGGTGGACGACCGCGGACATCACCTTGGGCGGAGGAACGAAGGCGGAGCGATGGACCTTCATCGCCAGCCTCGGCACGCTTCGCCATTGGGCGAGGATGGCGAGCCGGCCATAGGCGCCGGTGCCAGGAGCCGCGACGATCCGCTCCGCAACCTCGAGCTGGAACATCAGGGTGAGCGAAGCCCACCAAGGCGGCCAGGCCTCGCCGCCGAGCCACCGGACGAGGAGCGCGGTCCCGACATTGTAGGGCAGGTTGGCGGCGACATAGGCGCCCGCGCCCGCCTCCGCCGCCTCGTCGACCGCGAGGGCGTCGCCCTCGATCACCCGAAGCCGGTCGCCGGACGCCTCCGCCACCTCGGCCAGCGCCGGAAGGCAGCGGCGGTCGCGCTCCACCGCGACAACCTCGGCCCCGGCGCGAAGCAAAGCGCGGGTGAGGCCGCCGGGTCCCGGGCCGACTTCGTACACCCGCTTCCCGGAAAGATCGCCCGGAACGCGCGCGATCCGGTCGAGGAGCTGCTCGTCGAGCAGGAAATTCTGGCCGAGCGACTTGCTCGCGGCGAGGCCGTGGCGGGCGATGACCTCGCGAAGCGGTGGAAGGGGCCGCAAGGGGAGGGCCCTCAGGCCGGACAGAGCCGCCCGGCGCAGGCCGCGGCCATGGCCAAGGCGGCGATCATCGCGCCCGGCTCGGCGCGGTCCTGCCCGGCAATGGCGAAGGCGGTGCCGTGGTCGGGCGAAGTCCTGACGATCGGCAGCCCCAGGGTCATGTTGACCCCGTCGTCGAAGTGGAGGGTCTTCAAGGGGACTAGCGCCTGGTCGTGGTAGAGGCACAAGGCGGCGTCGTAGCCCGAGCGGAAGCGGGCGTGGAACATCGTGTCGGCGGCGTGGGGGCCGGTGACCTCGGCATCCTCCTCGCGAAGCCGCTCGATCGCCGGCTCGACGATCTCGATCTCCTCGCGGCCCAGCGCTCCGCCTTCCCCGGCATGGGGGTTGAGGCCGGCCACCGCGAGGCGCGGGCGCTCGATCCCGAACAGCCGGCGAAGGCCGCGGATGGTGGTCCGGCCCTTGGCGACGATCAGCTCGGTCGTGAGGAGGGAAGGGACGTCGCGGAGCGGCACGTGAGTGGTTACCGGAACGGTGCGAAGGGTCGGTCCGGCGAGCATCATCGCCACCTTGTCGGGAGCCACTCCGCACCGCTCGGCGACGAATTCCGTCTGGCCGGGATGCGAAAAGCCGACGGCGTAGAGCTGCGCCTTCGACACCGGCCCGGTGACCAGCGCCGAGGCTGCGGTCGAGCGGGCGAGGCCGACGGCGAGCTCGAGCGCGTCGAAGGCGTTCTGGGCCCCCTCCAGAGTGGGATGTCCGGGGACGACGTCGGTGCCGCGATCGACCCGGATCACCGGCAGCGCCTCGTCGAACGCCGACTCCGCCTCCTCGGGATCGGAGACGATGGCGAGCGGTCCGCTCCACACCGCGGCCACCGCCTCGGCGGATCCGACCGCGAAGAAGCAGGGCAGGCGCTCCGAGCGCCGCCTCTCCCACGCCTTGGCGACGATCTCGGGGCCGATCCCGGCCGGGTCGCCCAGGGCTACCGCGAGCGGCTTGGGCAAAGCGGGCCGCTCAGCGGTAATCGACGACGGCGTCGCGGCGAAGGTCGCGCAAGTAGCGCCGCGCGCGCAGGTTGACGCGGTCCTCGGCCATCTGGTTGTAGATGGTCTCGTAGCTGACCGCGGCGACCGGAGGCGGATCGTCGCGGCCGCACAGGACGAGGACGCTGACGCGGTCCTGGACGGAGCCGAAGGGCGAGGTCACCTGACCGACCTGGAGGCCGAGCAGCGCCGGCTGGAGGGCCGGCGGAAGGTCGCGCACCTTGACCTGATCGTTGGTGACGACTTCGGCCTTGATCGAGGCCGCCGCGGCCTCGGCGCCGCCGCAGCCGCCCATCGACTGGCTGGTGCTGATCAGCTGCTGGACCCGCTGCTGAGCTTCGGCGCGCGCCGTGTTGGGGGCGAAGGTGATCGACATCTGCTTCAAGCTTAGCACGGCGTCGCGCGGATCGGCGGTGAGGACCTGGCGCGTGTCGCCGACCGAGAGGACGGAGAAGCCGCCGGGGATGGCGATCGGATCGCTTACCGCTCCGACCGGGAGCGTACGCACCGCCGCGGAAAGCGGCTCGGGAAGCTGCTCGGCCCGAACCCAGCCGAGCTCGCCGCCGCGCGCCGCCGTCGAGGCTTCGGAGAACTGGCGGGCATAGGCGAGGAAGGAGCCGCCGCCGCGAAGCTGCTGGACGATCCGCTCGGCATTGGCGCGGGTCTGGGCGGCGGTTTCGGGAGTCGCGGAAAGGAAGATCTCGGAGACCTTATATTCCTGCGCGCCCTTGGACGCATTGAGCCGGGCGATCACCGACTTCACTTCGTCCTCGCTGATGTTGACGAACGGCTCGATCCGGTTGCGCAGGAGCCGGCTCCACGACATCTCGCCGTGGATCTGGCGCTTCACCGAGTCCGCCGACGAGCCCTTCGAGCGCAGGAAGGCGTCGAACTGCTTCGGCGACTGGCCGAAGCTCTGGGCGTAGCGGGCGAAGAACTGGTCGATCTCCGCCGGGGTGATCTTGATGTCGTGCTGCTCGGCGGCCTGGATCTGGAGAGTCTCGTCGACGAGGTTGCGAAGCACCTGCTCGCGCAGGCGCTGCATCTCGTCGGGCTGGACCTGGCCGCCATTGGCGAGGACGATGAGGGCGAGGCGCTGGTCGACGTCCGTGCCGGTGATGACGGCGCCGTTGACGATCGCCGTCGCCTTGCGGACGTTGACGTCGGTGTCGCCCAGGAACGCCGGATCGGTCGGCAGGTTCAGCCCCGGGACCGCGGTCGTCGGGCCGGCCCCGGAAGGCTGCGCGGTCGGCGCCGCGGTGGGGGCGGTCGGGGCACGACGGCGCGCCGGAGCCGCCGCGGGGGCGCTCGTTCGGACCGCGGGGCCGGTCGCTGGGCGGGTGCCGGACTGCGCCAGGGCGGCCGCGGCCGTGACCGTGCCTGCAAGCAGCAGAGCCGCCCTTTGAAAAGTGCCGAGCTTCATCATTCCTCCAGTAAAAGCAGACCCCTGGCTGCCCGAAACAGGCTGAACCGCAGCTTACGCCCCCGCCGCCGCAGTCAACCCTCTTAGCGCTCAGGCCTTTTAGCGCCCGAGATTCTTCAGCGCCACCCGGAACAGGAAGGTGTTGCCCCGCCGGAAGTCGCCGGTGGTGTCATAGTCGCGCCGCCACGTCACCCCTATTTCGATGCAGTCGTCGTCGTAGCTGATCCCGAGGCGGTGGCGGACCGGCTCGTAGCCGTCGGCGCTCGACAGCGGGTCCTCGCGCCGGCTGGTCAGGTCGATCGTCGTCGAGCCGAAGATCGACCAGTAGCGGGCGAACTTGACCCGTCCGCCGAGGCGGATCTCCTCCCGGTCGCGAAGGTCCTCGAGGGTCTTGTCGATGTTCCGGTCGAGCCGAAGATAGCCGATCGTCGCGTAGGTCTGGCGGCCGCCGATCACCGCGTCGATCTCGTTCCGGCGAACCGCGAGATCGTCCTTGTCGATCCGGAAGCGGTGGACGAGGTTCAGCTTTCGGCCGAGCTTGACGGTAGTCCGTCCGACGAAGTCCGAAAAACGGCCGGAAAGGCCGGTGCCGGACGGAAGGATGCTCGGCTTGGTGTCGAGCCGGTAGCTCTGCCCGATCGTCGTCCGAACGGCGATGCCCGGAATGTCGACCCCCCAGTCGACTCCGTAGGTGACCCGGGCGCCGTCCTCCCAGCGGTCGTAGCCGGGGAAGCGGTTGAGCGCGAACAGGTTCGAATCCTCGAGGTCGACCGAGCGCGCGTCCTCGTTGGGGATGTCGAGATTGTTGACCGGCGGCGAGGCGACGAACTGGAGTCGCGGAGTAAGCCGCTGGGTGCCGCCCATGAACGGCCCGATCAGCGGCCAGCGTATCTCGCCGGCGACGGCCGCGATCGCCCGCCCGTGCCAGCCTTCGGTGCCGCGGTAGGAGGGGGTGCTGGTAAGGAGCGTGTCGCCGGTGTGGTAGGCGTCGCCGCGGGCATAAGCGGTGAGGATCAGCTCCTGGCCGAGCGGGGTGAGGCTGCGATGCTCCCACTGCGCGGAAACGAAGGCGCGCTGGGTGTCCTGGCCGGCGGTTCGGAGAATTGCGAGGCTGTTCGCCTGGACTTCCAGCCGGCCTCCGGCGAGCAGGGTCGGAAGACGCCAGCGGGCGTCGATGGCAGGAAGGACGAACGGCTGCTGCCCGCCCCGGTCGGTCGAGCGGAGGCCCTGGAACGCCCAGCCGGCGATCGAGACGTAGCTGTCGGAGTCGATCCGCTCGGCGTTGACGAACGAGCGCAGCCGGACGTCGCGGGAGATGTCGTAGCGGCGAAGGAAGGTGCGGTCGGTGACGTAGCGGCCCGAGGCGGTGACGGTCCAAAGCGGTCCGAGCTGGAACCGTCCATTGCCCTCGAGATAGGCGCGGAATCCCTCGTCGCGGACGGTCGAGGGCGTGCCGAGGGGGATACGCGATCCGTAGGTGCCGAAGCCGGCGATCCGGAACGCGCCGAGGCGGGTGATCTGGCGGTATTCCGCCTCCAGCATCGGAAGAACTCCGGTGTAGAGGTGGGGCGTGGCGGTGAAGTCGCGGTTCGGGGCGATCTTCACGTAATAGGGGACCGAGACCTCGAGGCCGTTGCGGTTGCTCAGCCGGATGTCGGGCACCAGCAGGCCGGTGCCGCCGCCGCCGCTTCCGTCGGGGTGCGACAGGAACGGCAGGGCGATGATCCGGGTGCCGAGCAGGTTCAGCCCCGCGCCCTCGTAGCGGATCCGCTTGCGATAGGGATCGTGCACCACTTTGACCGCGGTGATCTGCCAGGTCGGGTTCTTCGGGCAGCCCGAGGGGCTGATCACCGCGCAGGGCGAATAAGCGGCGCGGTAGAGCGTCGTATAGCCGTCGTGGCGCTCGGCCTTCACCGCCGCGATCCGGCCTCCGTCCTCGAGCACGAGAAGCATGTTCTCGGCGACCGCGTTCTTCATCGCGTCGGTGAGGACGATGCTGTCCGCATAGGCGGTATGGCCCTCGGGCGTGACCAGCCGGACATTGCCTTCGGCGCGGGCCTGATCGGTCTTGCGGTTCCAGACCACCCGGTCCGCGCGAAGATTGTTGCCCTCGCTGTTCATCCGGACGTCGCCGCTCGCGGTGACGATGTCGGCCTCGTTGTCGTAGACCAGCTCGCTCGAGCTGAAGGCGACCTCGCGGGCTTGCTCTCCGGCGGGGGCGGGGGCGGTCGTGGAGGCGGGGGCCGCGGGGTCCGCAAGCTCCGGAGTCGCGCGCTTGGCCTCGTCCTGCGCGAAGGCGGGGACCGGCGCGGCGAGCAGCAGGGGAAGCCCCGTGAGGCAGATGAGGTTGAGCTTCTTCACATTCCCCGCCGCTCAGAGGTACGCGCGACCGGCGCCGCCTATCGCACCGGAAGTCGCCCGCCGCAATGGCGCCCGCCGCAATCGCGCGCCGATCCCGACCATTGCCGACATTGAGTACGGACCCTAGAGGACTTGCAGGGATTTGCGCCATATGCGCCCCAACTATTTCAGGAGTTCCTCCGGCTTATGAAGATCAGCTTCGCTCCGCAGCGCCCCGCCGGCGCCTACGCCCTCGCCATCCCGGTCTGGGCCGACGACATGCTGAACGACCGGCTCCAGTCGCTCGCCGAGCCCGCGCGCTCCCTCGTCGCCCGCGCGGCCGACGCTCAGCGCTTCGAGCGCGAGGCGGGGGCCGTGGCCGAGACCTTCATCCAGGACGGCGACCAGGTCCGCCGGCTGATTCTCGTCGGCCTCGGGAGCAATCGCGACGAGCAGGCGGTGTTCGAGCGGGCCGGAGGCGCGCTTACCGCCCGGCTGCTCACCTCGGGCGAGACCCGCCTCGTCGTCGATCTGACCGGCCTCGGCCTCGCCGACGACGCGGCGGCCCGGCTGGCGTTCGGCGCCTCGGCCCGCGCCTGGCGCTACGATCCCTACCGGACCAAGCTCGCCAAGAAGCAGAAGCCTACGCTCGAAAGCGTCACCCTGGTCGGCGGAGGCGAAGGGTCGGAGGACTCCTGGAGCCGCCGCTCCGCCTTGCTCGACGGCCTCTCCTTCACCCGGGAGCTCGTGACGGAGCCGGCCAACATCATCTACCCGGAAAGCTTCGTCGAGCGCGCCCGCGCCCGGCTCGAGCCGCTCGGCTGCCAGATCGAGGTGCTGGACGAGAAGCAGATGGCGGAACTCGGGATGGGCGCGCTCATCGGAGTCGGCCAGGGGTCAGTCCGTCCCCCGCGGTTGCTCGCCATTCGTTGGAACGGGGGCATCGCCGGCGCCAAGCCGATCGTCTTCGTCGGCAAGGGGATCACCTTCGACACCGGCGGGATTTCGATCAAGCCGGCGGCCGGGATGGAGTCGATGAAGTGGGACATGGGCGGCGCCGGCGCCGTCGCCGGAACGATGGTGGCGCTCGCCTCGCGCAAGGCCAAGGCCAACGTCGTCGGGATCTGCGTCCTCGCCGAGAACATGCCCGACGGCAACGCCCAGCGGCCGGGCGACGTGGTCACGTCGATGTCCGGCCAGACGATCGAGGTGATCAACACCGACGCCGAGGGGCGGCTCGTCCTCTCCGACGCCATGACCTGGGCTCAGCGCCAGTACCGGCCGGACGTGATGGTCGACCTCGCCACCCTCACCGGAGCGATGATCATCTCGCTCGGTCATGAATATGGCGGAATGTTCTCGAACGACGACGGGCTCGCTGGTCAGCTCGACTCCGCGGGCAAGGCGACCGGCGACAAATTGTGGCGGATGCCGCTCGGCGAGCCCTACGACAAGCTGATCGAATCGCCGATCGCCGACATGAAGAACGTCGGGCCGCGCGAGGGCGGATCGATCACCGCGGCCGTCTTCCTCCAGCGCTTCGTCGAGTCGGGGGTGAAGTGGGCGCATCTCGACATCGCCGGCATGGTCTGGTCGGACAAGGCGGCCCATCTCTACGACAAGGGCGCGACCGGCTTCGGAGTCGCCCTTCTCGACCGCTTCGTGGCCGACAATTTCGAGCGATGAATTTTCCTCGTCACCCCGGCGAAGGCCGGGGCCCAGGAACGTCGATGCTTCCGATTATCCTGCGGTTTTCGTGTTCTTGGGTCCCGGCCTCCGCCGGGATGACGACTATATGATCGTCGACTTCTACCATCTGACAGCCACTCCGCTGGAGCGGGTGCTGCCGGCCATCTGCGAGAAGGTTCTGGCGCACGGGGAGCGGATGCTGGTGGTCGCGGATGCGACGACCCTGGCCAGGCTCGACGAGCAGCTCTGGACCTATTCGAAGGAGTCCTTCCTTCCGCACGGCCGCGAGGGCGGGGAGAGCCAGCCGATCCTCCTCTCCGAAACGGCGGAGGCCGCCGGCGGCGCCGCCAACGTCGCCCTCGCCGACGGGGAATGGCGGGAAGAAGCGCTCGGCTTCTCACGCGCCTTCTACTTTTTCGACACCGGCCACATCGACTCCGCCCGGGGCGCCTGGCGCGCCCTCAAGGGGCGGGCCGAAGTCGAATCCCGCTACTGGAAGCAGGTCGAGGGAAAGTGGGTGCAGGGGCCCTGACGCATGGTAGGGCGGAGATGCAATCCCGCCGCCAACCTTGCGCCGCCGCCCGCGCGCCCCTAGAGAGCGGCGCAAATCCCACCCATATTTGGAGCTTTACCGGCCATGGCGACCGAACGCACTTTCTCGATCATCAAGCCCGACGCGACCCGCCGCAACCTGACCGGCGCGATCACCGCGAAGCTCGAGGAAGCCGGGCTACGGGTCGTCGCCTCGCGCCGCATCCGGATGAGCCGCGAGCAGGCCGAGGGCTTCTACGGAGTCCATCGCGAGCGGCCCTTCTTCAACGACCTCGTCCAGTTCATGACCTCGGGCCCGGTCGTCGTTCAGGTGCTCGAGGGCGACAATGCCGTCGCCCGCAACCGCGAGGTGATGGGCGCGACCAACCCCGACAATGCCGACGAGGGCACGATCCGCAAATTGTTCGCCGAGTCGATCGAGGCCAATTCGGTCCATGGCTCCGACAGCGCCGAGAATGCCGCGATCGAGATCGACTATTTCTTCAAGCCCGACGAGATCGTGGGCTGACGAAGGGTAGGGCGTCATCCCGGACTTGATCCGGGATCCATCTTCTTCAGCTGCGTACGGGAAGAGAAGGTGGATGCCGGATCAAGTCCGGCATGACGCATTCGGCTACTTCTTCCGCGCCGCCCAGATCGCGTCCAGGCGCGCCTGCGCCGCGGCGGGCCTGACCCGCTCGACCAGCGAAAGGCCGCGAAGCTCGACGTCGAGGCCGCCGAGCAGCCCGCCGCCATCGGCCTTGTAACCGACGTCGTAGATCGCCGTGTCGGTGAAGGTGTCGCCGCCGCTGGCGAAGCGGGTGGCGATGGCGACCGGCATTCGCGCGTCGCCCGGGCCGTCCTTCTTGCCGCCGTCCCGCGCCTTCTTCACCGCCTGCTTGATCCAGTCCGATTCGATCCTCGGCTCGATCACCGTGTCGACCGCGCCGACTCCCAGAGCGGACGGGAAGAGCAGGGTCTGGCTCTGGATCGCCTGCTCCGGGTCGTGGGCGGAGAGAGCGAGCCTTTTGCCGCCGCCCGACGCCTTGAGAAGCAGGATGTGCGAGACCTTGGCTTGAGTCGCCTCCTTCGCCTTCTCCGCGGCCCGGTCGGCCTCGTTGGCGGTCCGCTCGGAATAGCTGTTCCACAGAGCGAGGCCGGAGATGACCACCCCGACCACCGCAAGCACCTCGCCGAGCGTGATCCAGCGGCGGCGGATCGCCGCGGCCTCGCGCTTTTCCTCGCTCGTCTGCCCTTCGCGGTTCATCCCGCCTCCTCTCCTGCAACCACCTCGCGGCGGGGGAGGAGCCTAGCGCAGAAGGAGTCGAGCGCCGCGGGGTAGAGCTTGTGCTCCTCCTCCAGAACCCGCTCCGCCAGCGCCTCCGGCGTGTCCCGCTCGCGCACCTTGACCCGCGCCTGGGCGAGCACCGGACCCTCGTCGAGCCCCTCGGTCACCAGATGGACCGAGCAGCCCGCCCACGATTCCCCCGCCTCGATCGCCCGCCGATGCGTATCGAGCCCCTTGTAGGCGGGAAGCAGCGAGGGATGGATGTTGAGGATCCGGCCCTCCCAGGCCTTGACGAAGCCGGGCGAGAGCAGCCGCATGTAGCCGGCCAGGGCGACGACCTGCACGCCATGCTCGCGCAGTGCGCCGTCGAGCAGGCGGTCGAACTCGGCGCGGTCCCTGCCGCGATGGCTCTCGGCCCAGGTCGGAATGGCAAGCCGCTTCGCCGCCACCAGGGCGCGGGCGTCGGGCACGTTCGAGGCGACCAGGGCGAGTTCGTAGGCGCGCGGCTCGCGCCTTTTATACTCCGAAAGCGCGATCATGTTGGTGCCGCGGCCGGAGACCAGGACGCCGACCCGGACCCGATCAGCCATGGTGGGAGGCGCTCCACGCCTCGCGCGCCGACCAGGTGCCGAGCGCGCCGGAGACGGTGCAGCCCTTGGGCCCGGCTTCGACCCGGCCGATTCGCATGACCGTCTCACCCGCCTGCACGAGCGAGCCGGTCACCTTGGCCACCTCGTCCTCCGGGACGAGAACGGCCATTCCGATCCCGCAATTGAAGGTCCGCGCCATCTCCTCCGGCTCGATATTCCCCTGCGCCTGGAGGAACGCCATCAGCCTTGGCTGCGGCCAGCTATCGGCATCGATCCGGGCGTGAAGCCCCTCGGGGAGCACCCTCGGGATGTTCTCGAGCAGCCCGCCGCCGGTGATGTGGGCGAGCGCCGAGACCCGGCCGGAGCGGACCGGCGGCAGTAGCGCCTTCACGTAGATGCGCGTCGGCGCGAGCAGCGCCTCGATCAGCAGCACCTCCGGATCGAACAGCGCGGGGCGCTCCAGCTTCCAGCCCTTGTCGGCGGCGAGCCGGCGGACGAGCGAGAAGCCGTTGGAATGGACTCCCGAGGAGGCGAGGCCGAGAATCACGTCGCCCGCCGCGACCCGAGACCCGGTCAGAGCCTCGCCGCGTTCGACGGCTCCGACGCAGAAGCCGGCGAGGTCGTAATCGCCCTCGGAATACATTCCGGGCATTTCGGCCGTCTCGCCGCCGATCAGCGCGCAGCCGGCCTGCCGGCAGCC
>Ga0070660_100001336_pt1 | contig 16769 bp, 15 predicted proteins | sample KBSC33metaG_FD_64670 | JGI IMG/M metagenome (GOLD analysis project Ga0070660, IMG submission 64670) | Corn rhizosphere microbial communities from Kellogg Biological Station, Michigan, USA - KBS C3-3 metaG | ecosystem: Host-associated > Plants > Roots > Rhizosphere > Soil ... | reverse complement strand
CGCCGTTCAGCATGCCTTGGCCTGGGCCATCGCTCGTATAAAGTTGGCAATTGAACCCGGCCGCCTTCAGCGCTTCCCGGATGGCGGCCATGTACAAGTGATCGGATCCGAAGGAGCCATACTCGTTTTCGACCTGGCACATGAGAATGGGCCCGCCGTTTTCAACGGTCAGTGGCGCCAGCCGCTTACCGATCTCCTTTAGATATCGCGAGGCGTACTTCAGGAAGGCGGGATCGTTTTGGCGAATCTTGATGGCCGGAACGTTCGCGAGCCAATAAGGGAAGCCGCCCCAGTCCCATTCGCTGCAAACATACGGGCCGGGCCGCACCAGAACAAAGAGGCCCTGCTTTTGGGCTTCCTTGATGAACGCCGCGACATCGTTGTTGCCCCGGAAGTCCCACTTGCCCTCCTCGGGTTCGTGGAGGTTCCAAAAAACGTAAGTGCAGATCGTGTTCAGGCCCATGGCTCTCGCTTTCGCGAGGCGGTCCGCCCAATACTGTCGCGGAATGCGCGGGTAATGCATCTCGCCGGAGCGGATGACGAACGGCTTACCGTCGAGGGTGAAGTGGTCACCCTGGACCTTGAACATGTGCTTGGGTTCAGCCATAGAGAGAGTTGATATGGCAAGCGCCAGGATAGCAAGAAGGAACTTCATAGTGTTATTGGATTGGAGCCAAGGGACAAGCCATCCCTTGAGTACAGGGCCAAGGCAACTTAGGGCTGAATGGGCTCGCCGCCCTTGGCGACGTTGTCCTTGGTGAAGAACTTTGATGGCAAGGTGATCTTCTTCGGCACCTGCTCCTTGTGAAGAATCTTGAGGACGGTGTCAATCGCCTGAGCGCCGCCGGTGGGGTACTCGAAGGATGCCTCCTCGATGCCTTGCTGGACGTACACTCGACCTTCTTGGGGCAGCCCGTCGATGCCTACAAACACAATGCCCTTTTCCTTGCCAGCTGCCTGTGCGGCAAGGTATGCGCCGTGGGCGCCTGGGTCGTTATGAGCGAAAACCGCATCGATCTTCGGCACGCGCGCCAGGGCGGACTCCATTTCGGTGCGGGCGTTCGGCTCAAGCCACTTCATATCCGCATCGAAGACGACCTTCAGCTTTGAACCGGCGGTGCCTTCGAGGAAGCCGGAATGGCGGTCTTGGGCTGGCGGAGAAGTCATGAGGCCCTTGAGTTCGACCACGTTCGCACCGTCGGGAAATCGCTTGGCAAGCCACTGCCCGAGGGCTTTGCCAATGACTTTGTTGTCCGCGCCGATAAAGCAGGTGTATTTGTCTCCAAGGACCGCTCTATCGAGGACGATTACGGGTATTCCAGCGTCCACGGCCTTCGCAACTGGCTCGGTGAGCGGCTGGGCTTCTTTCGGGCTGATGATGAGTGCATCGACCTTGTCCTGAACGAACTCTTCAACTTGGTCGCGCTGCTTGAGCGAGTCATTCTGCGCGTCCTTAAAGACGAGCTTCAACTCGTCATGGTTCTTCGCCGCTTCGGCGATATCCTTATTCATCTGCGCCCGGTACGGTTCGCCCAGGTTGCATTGGGACACGCCAATGGTGAACACCCTCTTGTTGTTTGCCGAGCTTCCGCCCTCATTCGAGGCAGACTTCGTATCGCCACCGTTGCAGCCGCCAAGGATGGCAGCGCCTAGCGCCAGGACGAGCAGGTGAGTGTGCTTCATAGTTGCAGTTCCGACTGCTCTCAGGTTTAGCACATTCGCAGACAAGTGTTGGGGTGTTACGGTGTTACGGTGTTTAGACCGGGGGGTGCAGCGGCTATTATCGACCCGCTACCCTGAAACTGTGATCGGCGAAACGGCGATGCCGTCGGGAGACTTGCCGGCTTCAATCTTCCCCACAACTGACATAGACCTCAGGTCCACGACCGCTGCAGCGAAGGACCAGAACACGGCACAGTAGGCGAAGCGCCCGTTCGGATTCACGGTGATGCCCACGGGGCCGGGGTTCGGATCGCCATTCGCCGCCTGAAACTTCTCGCTGCCGCGGTTCACCGGGATCCGCTTCACCACAGCTCCGCTCTTGGCGTCGAATACCGCTAATTCGCCTGCCGATGGGCAGGGGACTAGAGCGTACTTGCCATCTGGCGTGAACTGCACCCGGTACGGAGTCCCTGGACATGACACGTTCTTCAGCACAGTTCCGGACGCCGTTTCGATCATCGTCACCGAGTTCTTCTCGCGATTGGCGGTCCAGACCTGCATCCCATCGGGTGAGATGCCGATCCCTTCTGAGCCTTCCTCGGCGGGTGCTTGCCACAGGAGCTTTCCGCTCGGGAGATCGATGGCAGAGACGTTCTTGGTGATCACGTTCGCCGTGTAGACCCGTTTCTTGTCCGGGCTGAGTGCGAGCATGTGGGACAGCTTGCCGGCGGTCGGGATCGCCTTCTCCACTTTGCCGTGGTCCACCTCGACGAGGACCACGTTGCCGGGCATCTCATTGGTGCAGATAAGGCGGTCGTTCGCGAGCCAAGCGATGCCGTGCGGGCGCTTGTACTCGCCAAGGTCGATCGTCTTCACCACGTCGCCCGCGGGCAGTTCGATGATCGTGATCGACTTGCCCGGTTCCTTGTTTCCGTAATTCGAAACGGCTATGAGCTTGCCATTTGGCGAGACTGCCGTCTCGTGCGGGCCGACTCCAACGACAATCTTCTTGGCAATATGCCCGTCCACCAGGGAAGCAAGATAGACGTTGTCCTCCTGCTGATTGCAGATCACAAGTGTGCCGGAGCCCTTCGGAAACGTTCCGAGCGCAGCGGCGGCGGACAGCAAGACTGGGAACAGGTGCATGCCATGCCAATACAGGTGGGGCGCCACGGCTTGTTCCGGGCGGGACTTCGTGCCTATGTGACGTCCATCTCAGACGAGTAGCTCACTTTGGAGCGCAAGGCGGTACCCGGCATGTGGTTAGGAAAACGCCTGTATAAGACGAACACCACGATCAGGCACCCTTCATAGGCAGCGATCTCTGCAGCAGCGTCCCACGGCACCAGGCGGTGATCTTTGCATCGCCAGTTGCGACCGGGTGTAGGTTTCCACCTTGGTCGATCCACGCCGCTCCCTGGCAGCCCCAGATCACCTCTACGTTCGGAATCAGCTCACCCGCTGCTGTCGTGATCCTCAGCACGTTCGGATCGGGATTTACAATCTTCAGGTCCTGGACAGGGGCTGCAGTTGGCCCGTAGAAGACAACGGCATTCGCCACCGGGCGCTCGGCAGCGTCGCTGGGGCGATTGACGAGTTGGCCGAAGATGTTAATCGCGGAGCTCCCGCCGCCGTCCAGGTTCATCGCGTCGGTGCAGCCGTGGTCAAGGAACCATTGGCCGAGTTGCGGAAGCGACATCCCATCGCTCATCTTCTGCCGACCGTCAACGACAACGAACCACAACTCGCCGTTTGCGCGGCGACCGATAGCTGTCCGCGGGTGGTGCTTCTCTGTGAATGTTTGGTCGAACCCTTCCTCTTTGGCATCGACCGCTACCTTGCCCTCTCGCACCAAGAACGGGCCGCCACCGATTGCTTCGTCCGGGGTGAAGGGGAAGTTGCCCACACTCCAACGAAAACGAACGTGGCTACCGGGGCGAGCGGTTGCGAGCGCGGCGACCCTGTTGCCGTTGGCAACCAGCACGATATTGCCTTCGGGCACGGGCACGTTCGTCTGATCGGAAAACATCCCGCGCACTTCGCCTTCGCCTTCGCCGTTCGGACCCCCGGTGAATCGAGTGAGCTTCACAACGACATGCAAGTTAGGAGCTTTGGCCTGCGCAAGCGCGGCGACGGGCGTTTCGAGTGCAATCTGGTTGGCCCCGCACTCTTGGTTGAAGCCGTCGATCTGGATGGGGGCTCCCTCACCAATGGAAGCGGTCCCGCTGAAGGTGAACTTGCCGGCGAAGCCGGTCTGCGATCCTTTCCAGAAGAACGCCGGTCTTGTGACGAGAGGATTCGAGTGGACCTGATAGGGCAAGCTGAACAACTTGCCTTCGTGAATCATGAGGCCAAGCGGGTCACCGGTGAACGGGAAGTAGTCGCCGTTGATCGCCGCGATCGCGGACTTTCTCTTGACCAGATCCGAAACTGTGGCGCGGCCCTTGTTCGCGTCTGCCCCGTAGATGGTGCCGCCCGCCAGCTCCGCCGCGACGGTAGTTGCCGCTCCTGGGTTGAAGCGCAGGATGTGGATCATGCGCGGAGCGTCGAGGTCGACCTCTTCTCGGTACGTGAGACCGGGGGCGACTGGCTTCTCCCACACTTGTAGGGTACTGGTTTGAAAAGCGGCGGAAACCCCCTCCCCTATTCGCAGGCTCACCGGCCCTCCGCCTATCGAGCAGGAGCCATCTCGACAGGGGGCGGGGAAGACAGCCCAGGCAAGCGCTGAGATCAGGAGCACAGGGGCTCCAAATAGGTCAGGGTGCCGGCGTCCGCGTCTAATCCTGCCCGAATTCCGAGCGGCAGGCTCAGCATGTTTTTCTGATGCCCAAATGGGAAGCCAAAGACCATGGGAATTCCGAGCGGCTCCAGCCGCTCGAGAACGATGTCCCGCCAAGGGCGGCGGCCGATGGAGGCGTCCTCCATCTCGTCCGTGCGGGTCATCTCTCCAATGACAATTCCGGCTGCTCCCTGGATGAGCCCTGTGTTGAGGAGGTGAGTCAGCATGGCGTCGATGCGGTGGGGGTGCTCGTCGACATCCTCGATCAGCACGATCTTTCCATTGGCTTCGAACGAATCTGCGGTGGCAACGGAGTCGGTGACAAGACAGAGGCAACCGCCGGTGACCTCGCCCTCGGCGGTCCCGCCGACGATGGTCTCTGCTCTGGGGGTGTCCTTCGGGATCGGGTTCTCGCCCTTGAGGACATTCAGAAACGATTCGTAGACCCAAGGCTCGCGCTCGACCGAGAAGCTCAGGGCCATCGGGCCGTGCACTGTGGGCAGCCCACGACGATTCAGCGCCAGATGCACAGTCGTAATGTCGCTGAAGCCCAAGAACATCTTTCCCGGCACCGCCATTCGATCGAATTCGAGGTGCGGCATCAGTCGTGCGCATCCGTATCCTCCTCGACTACAAAGCACCGCTTGAGTGTCAGGATCGTCGAACGCCGCCTGTAGGTCCGAGGCGCGCTGCTCGTCAGTGCCGGCGAGATAGTGGTGCTGAGCGTAGACGTGCTCGCCGAGCTTGATCCTGTAGCCCGCATCCTCCAAGATCTTCTGCATGCCTTCGAGCTTTTCGGGCAAGAAGACCGACGATGGGGAAACAAGGCTGATCGTGTCTCCGGGACGGAGCGCGCGCGGCTTCACTCCTCAACTATGAATCAGGAAGAATGGCCGATATAGGGGCTCTGGCAAAATTTACTCTACAAGCACTTTAGGTTTGCCAAGCGAAAACCTAAATCGACGCCTGTCGAATCTACTAGATTCCACAATCTGGCTCGAAAACCAAGAAGTTTTCGCTGGATTCCAAATCCATCTTCCGAGAATTAACCTTGTCGGTAGGCGCTGTGCGCTTGCCGGAGGAACTTCGGAAGCTATGCCGCTCTTCGCCTACACCGCCATCGACGGCTCCGGCCGCACCGTCCGCGCAGTAATAGATGCCGACAACGAGCAGTTGGTCCTCGCTAAGTTGCGAGATCAGTCGCTCCACGTCACTGATATCAAGCGCACGACGGGTAAGAAGGCCCTGAGCATTGGCAAGAAGAAAGTCAAGCTCAAGAGCCTCGTCGTCTTCTCGCGACAGTTCGCGACGATGATCGACGCAGGGATCCCGATTCTGCGTTGCTTAGAAATTCTAAGCGGTCAGACGAAAGATCTAGCCTTGAAAGAGGCTCTGGAATTGGTGACGCAAGATGTGAAGGGCGGTCTCGCCCTGAACGAAGCGATTGCCAAGCATCCTGCGATCTTCAGCAAGCTCTACGTGAACATGATTCGTGCGGCGGAGCTCGGCGGCATCTTGGATACGATCCTTGATCGCCTTGCCGGCTTCCTCGAGTACGAAGCGGAGATCAAAGGCAAGATCAAGAGCGCGATGATGTACCCCGTGCTGGTCCTCGTGTTCTCGCAGGTGATGCTCTTCGCGTTGTTCTCTTTCGTGCTGCCGAAGTTCAAAGAGATTTTCAACGGCATGAACGTTGAGATGCCACCGGTCACCGCCGCCCTGTTCGCGCTGGGCGACTTCATGAATAAGTTCTGGTGGATGATCATTCTCTTCGGCATCGGCGCGTTTTTCGCTCTGAAGGCGTACTGCAAAACCCCAAAAGGGAAGCATCAAGTCGACTTCTTAAAGCTGCGGATTCCGATCATTGGCGAGCTGGCGCTCAAGATGAGCATCGCTCGCTTCTCCCGCACGTTTGGCACACTCATTAACTCGGGCGTTCCGATGATGAGGTCCCTTGAAATCGTAGGTGAGACCTTGAACAACAAGGTGCTCTCGAATGCCATTGAGGCCACGCGGCAGAGCATCCGCGAGGGTAACAAGCTGTCCGCGCCGCTCGTGCAGTCAGGACTGTTTCCCAATATGGTCACGACGATGATCGACATCGGCGAAGAGTCAGGACGACTCTCCGAGATGCTGGTCAAGGTCGGTGACTTCTATGATTCTGAAGTCGAGACGACGGTTAAGGGTTTGACGTCGATGATCGAGCCGATGCTGATTATCTTCCTCGGCGTGGTCGTGGGCTTCATCGCCATCTCGATCATGACGCCGATCTTCAAGCTGGTGAACAGCGTGAAGTAGCGGATTGCGATTCGAGATTCGTTACTCGTGATTTGGAGCAGAGGGTCGCTCCCGCGAGCAACGAGTCACGAATAACCAACAACCAATGACGAATGTGGGGCTGCAAGGATCGCGGCTCTTGGTGAGAATCAACGGAGTGAGTAAATGTCTGAATTATCGAGGCTGAACCAGGATGGTGAGGAACTCGTCGCGCGGTATCTGGCGAACCCGCGACCCGATGTCAGGGACCTGATCATGGTCCAATATGCGAACCTCGTCGAGCGCGTCGCTCGTCGGTTCAGCGGGATCGAGACTTTCGAGGACCTGGTGCAGGTTGGGTTCATCGGGTTGCTGAACGCCCTTGGTAAGTTCGACCCGAACGCGGGAGTGCGGTTCAACACGTATGCGACATATCTGGTTGCCGGCGAGATCAAGCACTACTTGCGAGATCGCGCCCAAACCATCCGGCACCCCGCCTGGCTCCAGGAGCTGCGGCACAAGGTGAACCGGACGGCGGGTGTGCTCCAGCAGAACCTGCAGCGGCCTCCAACCGAGCGCGAGATCGCCGAGGATCTCGGGGTAAGCGAGCAAGCTGTGCGAGAGGTCTACCAGACGCAGGAAATGCTCAAGATCGTTTCGCTCGACGGCACTCCGCAGACGGACGACGACAGCGGGGCGGAGGTCGAGAAGCTCGATGCGGCTGCCTTTTGCCCGGAGCAGCTTTCCGTCGAGGATCGAGTGGTGCTCGAGCACGCGATGAAGCAGCTGCGGGACCTCGAGCGCAAGGTGCTCGTGCTGTTCCACTTCAACTCGCTCAACCAGACTGAAATCGCCGCTCAGCTTGGAATCTCGTGCAACTACGTCAGCCACATTCTTCGCCAGTCGCTCGCCAAGCTTCGAAAGATTCTCACCAATGAGGAGCAACGCGATCGCGTGCTTCGTCGCGGAGTGCCGCAAACGCACGACGAGATCATGGACGGTGCCACGGGCGCTTACACGGAGGCTTACTTCAAGTCTCGGCTCGAAGAGGAGCTTCACCGTGCGCTGTCGAGCGGGGGTTCCGTTGCCGTCGTGATGTTGCAGTTTAACGGTCTCGACCAGATGCAGCGCTTCTATGGGGAGCAAAGCGTGCTCGACTTTCTCGCGGATGCCGCGGACTTCCTCAAAGACAACGTGCGACGCCTGGATATCGTGGCGCGGTGTGGCGCCAGCGGCTTCGGAGTGATTCTCCCCTCCACGGGCAAGAACGTCGAGCTTGTCCGGCAGCGTTTAATCAACAAGGCGAACAACTGGATGAGCAGCCGCTACGGCGCGAATTCGGCGGTTTCCGTCGAGATCGGTACTGTAACGGCTCCGGACAGCGGGCGCAACAGCAAGGAGCTCCTGTCAAGTGTCGAACTGCTGCCGATCGAGGAAGTCGCCGGTACGTGGAAGGCCGCCGCTTAGGCGGCCCTGTTCAATTCTGAGGTGGAAAGTCGCTACACGGCGGAAGCGGTGCGAAACCTAGACTCAGAATATGGTTGAAATCGTTGCAAGACAGTTTCGATGCCCGGACATTCGTAGCCAAGCGGACGCGCAGGCGATTATGGATTCGCTTGCGAACTCACCTGAAGTGGAATCGACTGAGGTATGCGTCGGTACTCGCCTCGTGACGGTGCATTACTGCGACCATTTGGACGAGCGCCGGATCGTTCAGCAACTTCGTGAAGCTGGCTTTCCTGTCGAGGATGATTGAGTTTTAAGCTTGGTTCGACACCATCTGAAGCGCGAGTTCCGCAGTCTGCGTGACCGCATCCTCTGCACCAAGCATGCTTTCTATCTCTTGAAATCCCTCAAGCTGGCGTCGCCGAAGTTCTCCGGGTGGCAGCAAATCCAGGATCGCACTTCGCACGGACTTTGCATCGATGTCCAACCCCACAAACTCGGGCACAAGCGGCTGTTGCAGGACGATGTTCGGCAAGGATATGTGCTCAGGCATCTTGAACCCGATGAGCTTGGCCTCGCGGACCATTGCCTTGGTCACCTGATAGATGACAACCAGTGGGCAGCGAAGCAGCGCTGCTTCTAAGGTGGCGGTTCCAGAGCAGACGACCGCGAATTGTGCGCGCGCCAAAACACCGTAGACATCACCGCTCGTAAAGGTGTCCTTTCGATCAAGCGAAAGGTTCCGCCACTTTCTCTGTAGCTCTTCGGCGTTCACGCTAGGCGCAACGGCGAACTCAAAGGTTCTTCCGGCAATACTCGGATGAGCGGCGATGCGGGCGATCAACTCGAGGTTGCGTTCGACTTCATGGCTCCGAGATCCCGGCAGCACTGCGATGGTGTCGCCTTGCTGGACATCCGGGGTGCCCTCTCGCCATTCAGCGATGAGCTGCTTCAGGGGGTGGCCGAAGAAGTGCACGCGGTCAGCGGTTCCAGAGCTGGCGTCGAGAATCTCCTTTGACCAAGGGAAGGGCGTAACGACCTGATCCGCTACTTTAAGTAGGTCCTTGCCTTGCCGGTCTCGCCGCCATGACGCTGGCGGCATGAAGTACAGCACTTGCCAGCCGAGCTTCTTTGCAAAACGTGCGAGGCGAATATTGAAAGCGCCGAAATCGATCGCGATCAACAGTCCCGGCGCCCCGCTCCTAAGTTGCCGCTTCGCTTGCGAATAGCCGTGCAGGACGCGTGGTGCTATCCGGAGAGACTGCACGATCGAAATCGCGCCCCACCGGGAGGAGTCGAGGACAGGGTTGCTTGCAATTTCGGCAAGCCTCCGCCCGCCGATTCCCTCGATCTGCGCGTCGGCAAGGGTCAGGATCTTGCCAGCCAGGGCACCTGCATAGACGTCCCCGGATGCTTCGCCGGCGGAGATAAAGATTCTCAGACCAGGCTCCTACGGCTGGTCGCCGCGGCCGTTCTTGCCCCGGAAACGCCGCTCCTCGAAGGCCAGCAGGTACTCCACTTCAGGCGTGATCTTCACCTCGCGGCGCACAGTTTCGATAGCGTTCGTCAAGCCCAGCTGCGACTTGTACAGCAGTTTGCACGCCTTGTGCAACGCCATCCGATCTTCGGAGGTCAGCCCGTAGCGGCGCAATCCGATTGCGTTAATATCGTGCACCTGCTGATCCAGTCCTTCGCTAATCATGAACGGAGGTACATCACGGACGATCCGGCTCATACCCCCGACCATCGCGACCTTTCCAACCCGCACCCACTGGTGCACGCCTGACATTCCGCCGAGATTCGCAGAGTCTTCGATGGTGCAGTGTCCGCTTACGCCGACGTTGTTCGCCATGGTCACGGCATTCCCAACCGTCACATTGTGTCCCAAGTGCACAAAGGCCATAAAGAACCCGTCATCGCCGATGGAAGTGGATTGTCCTTCACCTGTCGCGCGATGCACAGTCACGTATTCACGAAAGACGTTGCGATTGCCGATGCGGAGGTATGTGGGTTCGCCCTTGTAGCGGCGGTCCTGCGGGTCGCCGCCTAGGATGGCTCCTTGCGCCACATAGTTGTCCTCGCCAAGAAAGGTGTTGCGCTTGATGGTTACATGCGAGTCGAGCTTCGTGCGCGCACCCAGGCGCGCGCCAGCCTCGACGAAGCAGAAGGGTCCAATGACCACATCATCCGCAACCTCGGCTGCGGGGTCCACATATGAGAGGGGATGAACCTTCGGCAAACCTACTGACCTTGCTCCAGGAGCTTGAAAGTCATGTCCATCGTGGCAGCGATCTGGCCGTCGACGCTTGCTTCTCCGTGCAGCTTCCCGACAGATCCTTTCACGCCCAGCAAGGTCGTGGTCAAAAGCATCTGATCGCCTGGCACCACGGGCCGTCGGAGCTTCACATTGTCAATGGCCCCAATCAGGGGCACCATGCCTCGGTAAGGCTCCTTTGACAAGAGCATCACGGCGCCAGCCTGGGCAATCGCTTCGAGGATCAGCACGCCTGGCATGATCGGTTTGCCGGGATAATGGCCCTGGAAGAAGGGCTCGTTGATCGTCACGTTCTTGATTGCCCGGACGATATTGCCGTCGATCTCAAGAATGCGGTCCACCAGCAGCATGGGAAACCGGTGAGGAATGTAGCCCATGATCTGCTCGATCATCATCTGGCTGTCGTGCGCGGTCACAGTTGTGGCCATCTTGAGTGGGAGGGTACCTGTTAAGCCGTTAAGATTCAAAAACTGCGCTTTTGGCATCCAGATTGCAGCTACCCTTGTGCTCGGCTGCGTGCGAGCGCTAAAGCCCAGTAATATGCTTGGGCAAGAGAAGAGCTATGTTTTTCGCAGACTCTGATGTTCCTCAGTCGATTACCGACGTGCTGCTCCTGCCCATGTTGGTGCTGTTCTTCGGCGCGGCCGTTTACGCGGCAGGCTACTTCCGCGGGGTTCAGGCGCGCTCGTTGCCAAAGTTTCGCTGGGTTGGGCTCGTGCTCATTCTGGTGGCAATCTATCTCGGGTTCATGCCTTTCGCGCAGCTCTCGGATCCGCTCTACCGCGGCGCAGTTCCCGGCAAGCGCGTGCTCTTCGGGCACTACATAGCGTTCTTTTTCCCAGTTGTAATGGCTCTGGCCGTGATGGTTATGGAAGTGCTCTATCGTCGCAAAGGCAGAGAGTGGGAGTAATTTCCGCCTCCGCTTAGGTTGAATGTCGCAAGAGCATGCAACTTGCGAGCGATTTGGTTGATCGGCTGCCGGGGGTAATCCTCGTCACGGGCGGGTCCGGCTTCATCGGCTCGGCATTCTTATTGAGCCTTGTTCCTCAGCTTCCTGGCGTTCGGTTCGTTAATGCGGACCGTCTGACCTACGCGGCGAATCCCCTCAGTCTTCAGTCGCTTGAAGGGAATCCAAACTACGCGTTCCGGCTGTTGGACATCGCTGAGCCCATGGACGTGGAGAGGGTCTTTGAGGAGGAGCGGCCGGACTGGGTCGTGCACTTCGCCGCCGAGAGCCACGTGGATCGGAGCATCCTCGGTCCGGCCGAGTTCGTACGCACGAATGTGGTCGGCACGTTTAATTTGCTTGAGGCGGCTCGCAAGCGCTGGGCCTCTTCAGGGCACCTGTTCCACCACATCAGTACCGACGAGGTGTTTGGGTCTCTTGGAGAGACTGGCAAGTTTTCAGAGACCACACCCTACGATCCCAGTTCTCCATACTCTGCAAGCAAAGCCGCTTCGGATCACCTCGCTATGGCCTATCATCGCACCTATGGGCTTCCGGTGCGGATTACTAATTGCTCGAACAACTACGGCCCTAGGCAGAACCCCGAAAAGATGATCCCCACCATGATCCTGGCCGCTGCGGATGGGAGAGCTTTGCCCGTTTATGGCGAGGGAAAGAACGTGCGAGACTGGCTGTACGTCGACGACCACATCGATGCGATCTGGCAAGTCGCGACTCGGGGCCGAAATGGGGAAACGTATTGTGTGGGAGGTGACTGCGAGCGGACCAACTTGGATCTGGTGCGAGCTCTCTGCGGAGTTGTGGATCGGCGACTTGGGCGGCCTGAGGGTGCCGGGCTCAAGCAGATCACCTTCGTTCCGGATCGACCTGGACACGATTTTCGTTACGCAATCGACACTTCGAAGATTGAGCGAGAGCTGGGCTGGAAGGCGATGCATAGCTTTGAACGGGGGCTTGACGCGACTGTCGCTTGGTATCTGCGAAACCCCGAATGGATCGCCTCCGCAAGGGCCCGCGCATGATTACGAAGGGCATTATTCTCGCGGGGGGCTCCGGCACGCGTTTGTGGCCGATCACGCGAGCTGTAAGCAAGCAGCTGCTTCCGGTCTACAACAAACCTATGATCTACTACCCGCTATGCACCCTGATGCTCGCGGGCATTCGAGATCTGCTCGTGATCACGACACCCCATGAGCAGCAGCTGTTTAGGCGGCTTCTCGGAACTGGAGAAGATTGGGGTATTAGCATAAGCTACGAACAGCAGCCGTCGCCGGACGGGCTTGCCCAAGCATTCCTGATTGGAGGGTCCTTCATTGGTGGGCAAGGGTGCTCCCTGGTGCTCGGCGACAACATCTTTTACGGCCAGTCACTGCGTCAGCAGTTGCTTCGCGGCTCGGCGATCGATAGCGGAGCCATGGTGTACGCCTACCGTGTCGCTGAGCCGGAGAGCTACGGAGTGATCTCCTTCTCAGAAGCGGGTGAGCCGGAAGCTATAGAAGAGAAGCCACAAAATCCGAAGTCGAATTGGGCGGTCACCGGCTTGTACTTCTATGACCGAGAAATTGTCGAGGTGGCAAAGTCGATCAAGCCAAGCGCGCGCGGCGAACTCGAGATCACCAGCGTGAACGAACACTATCTCCGATCCGGCATGCTGCGAGTGGAGCGCCTCGGCCGCGGCTCCGCTTGGCTGGATACCGGCACCCATGAGAGCCTCGTTCAAGCAGGGAACTTCGTCGAGACGATCGAAAAGAGGCAGGGCCTGATGGTGGCTTGTCCGGAGGAGGTCGCGTTCCGCTCTGGTTGGATTGATTCGGAACAGTTGCTAAGACTGGCCGAACCCCTGAAGAGGAACGAATACGGCCGCTACCTCGAACAACTGGCCCAATCCGGCGGAGGCTTTGATGAATGATTCGGGAGTCCCCTCGATTGACAGTGCTTTGTTTCCCGTGCGGAGCATTGTCGAGTGAAGGTCTCCTCAACGAAGCTGAGTGGAGTCTTCGTGGTCGAGCCGAGAGTCCATCAGGACGGACGAGGGGTCTTCTTCGAGTCCTACCAAGAAGACCGCTACCGCGAGGCTGGAATGACGGCAAGGTTCGTTCAAGACAATGTCTCTCGCTCAGTTGGAGGAACTCTTAGGGGCCTTCACCTCCAATATCCGGACGATCAAACCAAGTTGGTTTATGTTCTGCACGGCGAAGTCTTCGATGTCGCCGTGGATGTGCGTCCAAATTCGCCGACTTTTCGGGGGTGGCATGGCGAACTGCTCACCGGTGAGAACGCCAGGCAGCTCTACATTCCGGCGGGCTTTGCGCACGGATTTTGCGTCCTGAGCGAAAGTGCGCTCTTTGCCTATAAGGTGTCGGCCCTGTACTCGCCCGAGAGCGAGATCACGATCGCATGGAACGACCCGGAGATCGGCATCGAATGGCCGATCGACTCCCCGACGCTCAGCGCGAGGGATCAGCAAGCGAAGGGCCTGGCAGATCAAGCCCGGCTGCCGACGCTCTAGGCCGCTTGGCGTCGTGCTTCGGGCAGAGCCGTCGCGAGCGATTCGTCGAAGAAGATCATCCGACGGGCTTCCGCTAAGGAGGTGACCCCGCCTTTTACTAATTCTAGGACCGCACCTTGCAAGCTGCGAAAACCGTAAGGAACCGCAGCTGCGTGAAGCTCCTCGACCGTTCCACGCTTCGCAATGACGTCGCTAACAGCCCCGGTAACCGGCATGATCTCGTGAACTGCTCGTCGGCCCTTAAAGCCATTGCCTTTGCACTTGGGGCAACCTGGAGCCGTCCATTCGTGAGTGAAACCTTCACCCATGTACGCTTGGGTCAGGCGGTTGTCATGCGCGTTCAACTCGCGGCGAACGCGACAGTCCGGGCACAGGATTCTGACGAGCCGCTGAGACATGACACCCACCAACGACGTAGAGAGCAGGAACGGGTCGATGTCCATGTCTAGCAGCCGCGGAATGGCGCCTGGCGCGTTGTTACAATGCAGCGTGCTAAGAACCATGTGACCCGTTATTGAAGCTCGGATTGCGGTGTCTGCGGTCTCGCTGTCGCGGATCTCTCCGACAAGGATCACGTCGGGGTCCTGGCGAAGTAAGGCGCGAAGCTGCTTCGCAAACGTGAGCCCCACCTTCTCATTCACTTGAGATTGGCCGATGCCGTCGATGTCGTATTCGACGGGGTCTTCGCAGGTCAGAATCGTGTTCTTTCCGTCATTCAGTTCGCCGAGAGCCGCATACAACGTCGTGGTCTTTCCACTGCCCGTCGGACCTGTAACGAGGAAAAGACCATAGGGCTTGTCCACAAGCCCTCGGAAAAGTTCAAGGTTGTGCGGGGTGAAACCGAGGTCGTCAAGCTTCTTCAGCGACATCGCGCGGTCAAGGATTCGCAAGACAATACGCGGTCCGTGGAAGTTCGGGCAGACTGAGATTCGGATGTCGACCGTTCGACCATCGAGCTTGACCGTGATGTGCCCGTCTTGCGGAAGGCGGGTCTCCACGATGTCCAGTTCGGACATGATTTTGAGCCGAGCGGCTATCATCGGGGTCAATTCGGCAGGTAGCTCCCGAACGAGGTTCATCTGCCCGTCGAGCCGGTAGCGCACTTCGAGCCGGTTGTGCCGTGGCTCGATGTGAACGTCACTGACTCCACTCCGGATGGCATCGGACAAGACCTGGTTGACCATCCCGACCACAGGTCGGGTATCTATCTCGCCTAGGTGGTTATCGTCCCGGACCATCATGCGCTGTCGCGGACTGACCTCGTCGAGGGCTTGCGTCACCAGATTATCTATGGACGCGGTGGGCGTCTCTTTGCCCATCGCTTTGGCGATAGCATTCAGAAGCCGATCCTCGTTTGGCAAAACCGTCTCAATCCGGTGTTTGGACAGGTTACGTGCCAGGTCGATCGCCTGCACGTCCATCGGGTTCTTCATCGCGAGGACGAGCAGATCCCCCTTGACCGACACCGGAAGCATTTGATGCTGCTCACATACCTCGAGCGGCATCAGAGCTATGGCCTCTGGTGTCGGTGGCTGCTTCTCAAGCTGCCACGGCGAGACGCCCATTTGCGCGGCTAGAGCTCGTAAGAGCAGGGTCTCGCTGATGTAGCCGAGACGAACAAGAATTCGCCCGAGGGGAGCGGGGTTATCGCACTGGACCTGCAGAGCTCGGTCCAGCTCTTCTTGGGCGATCAGCTTGTTCGCGACAAGCATTTCGCCAAGATAAGGGTTGCCCTTGGATGCGGCCTTCAGCTCTTCAGCTCCTTCTTCCGCTTCTTCTGCGATCGCTGTCCGTTTGATCTCCACTTCGGGCTCTTCCTGCACGAAGCCGGTCATCAACCGCGGCTTGGGCACTTCAAATGCCGGCTTGCGGGGCGCCTTACGACGCTCCTCAAGAACAATCGGAGCTTCGAGATCGACAACGTGGTTGTCGTCTAAAGAAGAAAGAACATTGGACCAGGAGAAGCCGTTGGACATGAAGAACCCCACGCTTCTTGTTCCACATCGGCCCAGCTGATTGAGGGTGTATTTTTGAGTTCTGCGCTTGCCGGTAGGCTACGGCGCTACACGAGTCCATTCAGGCTTTCAATTGCTTCTTGAAAGGCTCGTCTTCCGCCCGCCTCCTCAAAGCGCTTCGCGGACTGCTCGTGCGCGTCGACCGAGAGTCGGTCCAATTCTCGAGCCGGTTCAATTTCGGCGTGAAACTCCTCGCCCAAGTCGAAGAGCTTCGGAGCTATTCCGGGTTCGGCGAGGTCGCGCCACGCCTGCATGTCCTGGACCATCGAGAGCAACTCCATGAACTTGAGATAGCTTTCTGCCGCCGCAAGGGACTTCATGTGAGGCCGGATCACGGCGGCCAAGTGCGAGCGAAGCTCCTTCAGCTCGACCTTGCCGAGCTGGAGAATCTCGTCTGCGGTATGCGGGACCAGCGGCTTCACGGGAGTTAGAGTCGCAACCTTTGGATTATGGTCCCCGAATGTGACCACATCAAGACGATATCGTAGAAAACGCTACTCTGCGACTTTGAGAACGCTCAGGAAGGCTTCTTGAGGGAGCTCGATCGAGCCGATCTGCTTCATGCGCTTCTTGCCTTCCTTTTGCTTCTCGAGGAGCTTGCGCTTTCGTGTGATATCGCCGCCGTAGCACTTGGCGATGACGTTCTTCCGGAACGGTTTAATGGTGTCCGCCGCAATAACTTTCGCGCCAATCGCTGCTTGAACCCGCACCTCATACTGCTGGCGTGGAACGACCTTCCGCAACTGCTCGACCATCGCCTTGCCCCGATAGTAGGCAAAGTCTTTGTGGACGATAAAGCTAAGCGCATCGACCGGGTCGCCGTTGAGGAGGATGTCGACTTTCACCAGGTTCGACGGCTC
>Ga0070660_100001330_pt1 | contig 16803 bp, 24 predicted proteins | sample KBSC33metaG_FD_64670 | JGI IMG/M metagenome (GOLD analysis project Ga0070660, IMG submission 64670) | Corn rhizosphere microbial communities from Kellogg Biological Station, Michigan, USA - KBS C3-3 metaG | ecosystem: Host-associated > Plants > Roots > Rhizosphere > Soil ... | reverse complement strand
GACGCTAAGCTCGAGACCTTCCTCGCCCAGCACGACGAGGACGTCCTCGCGCTCGAGGCGGACATCGAGACGATCCGCGAGCATGCTGACGCCGATATCGCCAGCATTCGCGCCGAGATCGCCGATCGTCAGGGCAAGGCGGCGATCGTCGTCGCGCTGAAGTCGTCTCTGCCCGGGACCCAGGCCGCGAGCCAGCGTCTCGAAGCGGTTTTGCCTGCCGCGCCGGCGCCGGTCGACGATCAGGCCGCCGGGCGATGACCACGACCATCACCGTCGAGACGCACGATTGGCCGGTAAAGGTCACCACGAGCGATGACGTGACCGGCACGCATACCTCCGGCGGCGTCGAACAGTCGTGGCGCTCGAACACGATGACGGTCGAGGAAGTGCCGGCCAACAGCTCGCGCAGCTTCTACATCACCAGTACGCGGTCGCTGCGTTTCGAAGAACTCCCGGCCGAAGCGCCGGCGCCGGCGCCGCCGGCCGACGATCCCGCGCCCTAGGCGTTCGCCTCGGCTCGCGGCGCGACGCGCTGGATCTTCTCGCGATACGTCGCGCGCAGATCCTGTTCGCGCTCCAGATCCCATTTCAGCTGCCACTCGATCAACAGGTCGGCGACCTGGTCGTTGAGCAGCGCGCCCAGCTTATAGGCGAGATCGCGGCTGACGGCGCTCTTGCCGTCCAGGACATTGATCAGTCCGCGCCGCTCGATGCCCATGCTCTCAGCGGCGCCCTTCACGGTCAGGCCGTATTCGGGCAGCAGCGTCTCGCGAATGAACGCGCCCGGATGGCCGGTCATCGGCCGCTTGGTCACCGCCATATCGGCGGCGTTTTCGAACTTGTGCTGGCTCGTCATCGGTGCTCATTCCTCCACGCTAGCACTGTGTAGCATCCCTACACATATTGCAAGCGGAAAGTGTATAGGCGCTACACATAGCAAAAGGGCGGGATCGCTCCCGCCCTTCGCTCCGTGCCTCTCGGCTCAGTGATAATCCTCATAGTCGAGCAGGTGGACCTCCTGTTCGTCCAGATCGACGTGGAAGGTCAGGCGGAAGTTTGCCGTGACCGTCAGCGACCACTTGCCCGGCTGACCGGGGATCAGCTCGTGCGCCTTCCACGACGGGACGGCGAGCAGCTGAAGCGGGTGGGTCATCACATCGATCGCGCCGATCATCGCTGAGATCTTGCGGACCTCCAGCTGCGACAGGCCCTTCACCGAGGTGCGGGTCGGATCGTCGACCAGCTTCTTGACCCGGCGGTCACGGACGGAAGTAATCTGCATTCGCTTTCTCCTCTTGATGTGTACTCACACTACACATGATATGGATGGCGCGCAAGCGAAAAGTGTAGCGCCGGTACACATTTTAGGAGCGGCGCTTGCTCGTTGGTCTTTCGATCCAGGGCAACATCGCTTCGGTGAAGCGCGGCCTGTCGGACTTCCAATCGCGACAGGTGCCCTTCGCAACCGCGCTCGCGCTCAACGAGCTGGCCAAGGGCGTTCGGGACATGGAAGTCGGCGTGATCGACGACACGTTCGACAGCCCGACGCCGTTCACGCGTAACGCCTATCGGATCGAGGTCGCGACCAAGGCGAACCCGATTGCCGTCGTCATGGCCAAGGATATTCAGGCCCAATATCTCGAGCCCTATGTCGTCGGCGGCGATCGCTCGCTGGGCAACAAGCGCGGCATGCTCGCGCCGCGCGCGGTCGGGCTCAACAAATACGGCAACCTCACGCGCGGCAAGCTCGCCTCGCTGAAGGCGAAGCCGAACGTCTTCATCGGCGCCGTCACCTTCAAGAACGGCAACACCGTCAATGGCGTGTGGCAACGCGGCGCGACGCCGCGTGGTGCACGCACCAAGGGCGGCGGCGAGTATGGGACCAAGGGCAAGAACACCAACCTCGTCGGTGGCGCGCGCACGACGCTGAAGCTGCTCATCCAGTTCGAGGACACGACGCCGGCGCCCAAGCGGCTGCCGTTCGAGCGGAGCGCCCGGCAATATCTCGATCGCAATGCTCGCCCCGTTTTCGAGGCGGCGCTCAACCGCGCGATCGCCAACGCGAGGAGATAGCGATGGACTACAACCGAATCCGGTCCAACCTTGGATTGGCGTCCGCTTTGACGGCGGGCGCGCTGACCGCTGCGCCTGTCCAGACGGACGAGCTGCGGCGCCGTGCGCTGGACACGCCGCCCGCCATCGTGAGTGGCAATAGGCTCGGCCGCCGCCTCGGCCGCAAGAAAATGCTCGGCCAGAACGGCGCGTTCTGAACGATGGGCCACCTGGTCGACCGTCCGCTGATCGTCACGGCGATCGAGACGCGCGGCCGCGTGCTGGTGATCGTGACAACCGCGCGCATCAACAACACCCCCGATGGCGTCGATCGCGTGATCATGCTCCGCGAGGTGTTGTCGCTCTTCCGTCCGCTGAAGGCGCCGACAGACAAGGTGCCCGTCAATCTCGATGCCAAGTTAGCGATGGTCTATCGCGAGATCGAGGCCGAGCAGGTGGCAGCGGTCGAGAGCGCGCTCGACTTCATCGACGCCGACGGCTTCCTCGCCTTCGATATGGCAACCGGAAGGGTGACGGCATGATGCACCACGCCGATCTCGTCCGATTGGCCCTTCAGCTCAGAGGCGACGTTCGCAACGGTGACGCGGCCGCGATCCTGGACAAGCAGCTCCAGCATTATCCCGACGACTTCAAGGTCGCCATCTACGCCGGGGATATACGCTTGGCCCTGAGGGCTGCAGCCCGGCGCCGCGATCCAGCGGGTGAGCAGAGGCGGGAACGCTCGCCGCTTGGAATACTCACCTTGGCCATCGCGCATCGCATCTTCCGCGGAGGCTCCAAATGATCCCTTGGTTCATCGTCAACATCATCGACGCGATCGCATCGGTGTTCGGCTACGACACTACCGTGCGGTGCAAGTCCGACCGGCGCTGGGGCGTGGAAGCCTTCTGGCTGCACCGTCGACCAGCTGGCCGGACACGTCCGGGCAAGGTCGGTCGATATCGCGGCGGCCCGATCGAACCCGGCGAGATGATCGCGATCCCGGCCGGCCTCGTCGGCACGTCCCACGTCGAGATGATCGGCTCGGCCGCGTGGCTCGGGGCCCTGCCCGACCAGGGCTGACCCCCCCCCCGGGGTCGCGGGTCCTTCCTAGCCCCCTATCGAACGAGGGTAATTGCGCGCCCCGATACATGCGCAGCTACGATACCGAAAAGTTGGTTGCGGGGGCGCAACCGGTTGCGGGGAGGGCAGGGTGGGGCTCCTTTCGCTCACGGCCTTCGCGGCGACGCACGGCGCCAGCCGGCAGGCAGCGACGAAATGGAAAAAGTCAGGAGTTCTCGTACTTTCCGGCGATCTGATCGACGCGGATAAGTCGGACCGTAAGATGCGCGCGGCCGGTCTCGGCCGCTTCAAGGACACGGCGCGCCAGGCGCAACCGGCCCCCGCAACCGCAACCCGCAACCGGCGCAAGGTTGCGCCCGAGGTTGCGGCCGTCGTCAAAGACATTGTCGACGACCTCGAGGGCGCGATCGACGACGACGAGATCGACGAAGAGATCGCGGGCGACTTCATCCAGGGACTGCTCGAGGGACGCTTCGGCACGAAGGTCCAGGCGGCGGCGCTCAAGGAAAACGCCCTCGCACTGAAGCACTGGCTGGTCGCCCAGAAGGAAGCCGACAAGCTCGTAGAGATCGAGGTGGCCGAGAGGGTCATCTTCAAGGACCGGCGCGCGGCCCGCGATGCCTGGATGGCCTGGCCAGGCCGGTTCGCCCCGCTGCTCGCCGCCGATCTCGATATCGACGGCGTGAAGCTGGCGGAGGCCCTGAAGCCCTATGTCCACCAGCAGCTCGACGAACTCGGCGAGCCGGATCTCGACTTCACCGACCCCGACGAAGATTGAACGCCTCGAGCGCGCTGCGCGCCGGGGCTGGACACCACCTCCTCGAATTAGTGTCCCCGAGTGGGCGGACGCGGTCCGCGTGTTGGCAAAGGAGGCCGGCAGCACCTCGGGCAAGTATCGCACCGGCCGGGTCGAGATCGCCCGCGGGCCCATGCTCGCCGCCACCGAGCCTGGCGTCCGCAAGATCTCGGCGATGGTGGCGACGCAGCTGCTCAAGACCACGCTGATCGAGAACCTGGTCGGCTTCCACGCCCATCTCGATCCGTGCCCTATCCTGATCGTCCAGCCGAAGGACTCGGCCGCCTCGCAGTTCTCGAAGGAGCGCATCGGCCCCTTCATCAAGGCGACCCCAAAGCTCCGTAGCCTGATCGGCACGAGCAAGTCGCGCGCCGCCGGCGAGACGATCGATTACAAGGCGTTCCCGGGCGGCTTTCTCGGGATCGTCGGATCCGGCAGCGCCGACAACCTGGCCCGCCGACCGATCCGGCTCGTGCTCTGCGACGAGGTCGACAAGTATCAGCCCCTGAAGGAGGGCAATCCGCTCGATATCGTCGAAGAGCGGCAGGCCACTTTCGAATCGAACAGCCTGAATGTCGCCGTCTGCTCACCCACGATCACGGGCGAGAGCAAGATCGAGGTACGCTTCGGTCAATCCGACCAGCGTCGCGCCTCGGTCGCGTGTCCGCATTGCTGGCATCGACAGTTCCTGGACTTCTTCAAGCACGTCCACTGGGACAAAGGCTCGGACGGCAAGACGCACCGCCCCGAAACCGCCCGCGTCTATTGCGAGGCGTGCGGTACCGGGTGGAGCGAGGGACAACGCCAGCGCGCGCTGGAGACGATCCGTTGGCACCAGACGCGGATCTTCGAATGTTGCGACGAGCGTCAGAACCCGCTCGATGCTTACGGCGCTGCCTGGGCGGTCGACGAAGCGAACGGCGAGGATCCTTCCGCCCGGGTGTGGGATTGGTGGTCGTCTAACCGCCATGCCGTCTATCGCGCAAAGTGCCGCCATTGCGGCACCTGGGCGGTACCGAACGAACATGCCGGGTTCCAGGCGTCGAAGCTCTATAGCCCCTGGGCCAACGACGCGCCGCCCAAGATGGCCGGCAAGTGGCTCGCCGCGGTCGACGAAGACGGCAAGCTCACGTTCTACAACACGCAGCTCGCCCTCACCTATCGCAAGAACATGGGCAAGGCGCTCAGCAGCGATGCGCTGCTCGAGCGCCGCGAGATGTGGGATGCCGAGGTGCCGGACGGCGTGGCCGTCATCACCATCGGCATCGACGTGCAGGATTATCGGCTCGAGCTCGAAGTCGTCGGATGGGGGCGCGATGAGGAAAGCTGGTCGATCTTCTATCACGTCATCGAGGGCGAACTTTCCGACCCGGAGATCCAGCTCGAGCTGGACGAGTTCCTGCAGCGGCGCTGGTACCGCGCGGACGGACGCCCTTTCGCGGTCGCCGCGGCGTGCATCGACTCGGGCGGTCACCACACGACGGCCGTGTATAATTTCTCGAAAGCGCGGCTCAGCCGGAAGATCTGGGCGATCAAGGGCGAGAGCGCCCGCACCGGGCAGCGCAATCCGCTTTGGCCAACCAAGCAACCGACCTCGCGGTCGAAGAAGTCGTTCCGCCCCGTCATCCTGGGCGTGAACGCCGGCAAGGACACGATCCGCGGCTACCTAGGCAAGGAACGCCCGGGCCCGGGTTACATGCACTTCAACGTCGATCGCGACCTTAACTATTTCGCCCAGCTCACCTCCGAGCAGATCGAGGTCAAGGAACAGGGCGGCGTCAAATTCTGGGTCTGGGTGCTGCCGGCCGGCCGCGCCAACGAAGCGAGCGACTGCCGCGTCTATGCGTATGGCGCGCTCCACGGCCTGATGCACCGCGGGTTCAAGCTCAACCGCGAAGCGAACAAGGTCGGCGCCGAGGTCACCGTGATCGAGACGCCGCCGGCGACGGCCGCCGACGATCCCCCGCCGGCGGAACCGGACGAGGAAGAGGCGCCCATGCCGATCGCTGGGATGGCGCCCCCGGTGCCCGCGCGCAAGCGCACGAAACCGCCGGGTGACCAGCGGCCAGCGCCGGCGCCGGCAGAGCCTCCCACCGCGCCCTCGGGCGCGCCCGCGGCGAAGATGCATGGCCGAAGTGGCCCGAAGCGGATCGGCCGGCGCCTGGCCTGATAGGAGTTACGATGCGCTACGATCCCAGCACCAGCATCCTCGCTGGAATGGATACGGACGTGCTCCGCGCACGCCTGCTGCAGATGCAGCAGGACTATCTTGACCTGATGGCCGGCCGGAAGATCCAGTCGGCCCAATATACCCAGGGCGATGGCAGCAAGGCGGTCGTCTTCACGAAGGCGACGATTGGCCAGCTGGCGATGGCGATCCGTCAGCTGCAGGCCCAGCTCGGCATCGTCTGCTCGCCGCGCCGTGCGATCGGAGTGCGCTTCGGGTGAGCCAGCCCCCAGCGCTCCTCAATAGCAGCGGCCAGGTCATCTCGCCGCTCACCATCGCGCGAATCCGAGACGGTGGCCGTCGCGGCCGCATGACCGGCTCACTCGGCGGCGTGAATCAGAACTTCTTTCCATATGACGCGGCCGACTGGACATCGCAGGAGCTGGGCGGCTGGTATCCCCAGGTCCGCTCGCCCGACAGCGAGATCAACATTCACCGCGACCGGATCGCCGGCCGCGCGCGCGATCTCCGACGCAATGACCCCTGGGCGTCCGGCGCCATCAACCGGATCCTCGATTCGACGATCGGCGCTTCCTATCGCTTCGTCTCGAAACCCGATTATCGAGCGCTGCGCCTCTATGCGCGCGGCTTCGACGCGGTGTGGGCCAACGAGTACCGCCAGGCGCTCGAGGCGCTGTGGCGCACCTATTCCGAAGATCTGGGACACTATAACGACGTAAACCGTCGCCTGACGGTCTCGCAGCAGTTCCGCCTCGCGCTCGGCCACAAGCTGGTCGACGGCGAATCGCTGATCGTGGCGCAGTGGCGCGAGGACCGGATCGCGCCAGGCGCGGCGACCTATGCCACCTGTTTCGAAGGCATCGACCCCGATCGGCTGTCGAACCCGAATATGGGCCCGGACACGCGCTATATGCGCAACGGCGTCCAGCTCGACGACGACGATGTCCATGTCGCCTATCACATCCGCAAGGCACATCAGTTCGACTGGTACAACGCCACCGAGAGCATGGAGTGGGAGCCCGTCGCCCGCGAGGATCCCGACGGGTGGCGCCGCGTCTACCATGATTACGACGCCGACCGCTTCGGCCAGAATCGCGGCGTGTCGATCTTCGCGCCGGCGCTGCGCTCGCTCAAGATGCTGGCGAAGCTCTACGGCACGAAGCTGCAGGCTGAGAATGTCGCGGCGGCGTTCGGCCTCTATGTCACCTCGCCATACGACTTCGAGATGGTCCGGCAGGCGCTGGACAGTGAGGACGACGACGAGGCCGCATTCGGCTGGTACCAGGACATGCGCTCCGAATTTCACTCGGAGCGTGACCTCAACGTCAACGGTGTCCGCCTCTCCACCCTCGCCCCGGGCGAGGACATCAAGTCGGTCGCACCGGGCGGTGGGCAGCAGGATATCACGCCGTTCGCGCACGAAATGCTGCGCGGCTTCTCAGTCGCGCTGGGGACCTCGGCCGAAGAGGTCCACAACGATTATTCGGATTCGAGCTGGTCGGCAGCGCGCGCCGGCATCGTCCAGTCAGAGAAGACCTACAATCGCCGCTGCGACGAGTTCGACATCAACACCGCGTCGCCGATGATCGCGACCTGGCTCGAGGAACCCTTCGAGCGGAACGAGCTGCCCCTGCCGCGGAACGCGCCATCCTATCTCGAGATGCGTACCGCCTATGCGCGCGGCCGCTGGCTGGGTGTTGCCCGCGGCTGGGTGGATCCCGTTGCCGAGCGCCAGGGCGTCGTCCTGGGCCTCGATGCCGGCCTTTCCACGCTCGAGGAAGAATCCGCGAAGCAAGGCCTCGATTGGGAGGAAACGCTCGAGCAGCGCTCGATCGAGTTCCACCGCATGGAAGAGCTCGGTCTCCCGCGCCCGCAATGGTTCGGCAATGACCAGACCGCCAGCGAGGTCGCGCAGAAGCCCGACAAACCCAGCGCACGCGCGATGCGCGGTCAGCTGAGCTGAGGAGCCAATAATGTTCGTCACAATCACCCGCACCGGGAGTGCGCGCGAGCTGCGCGTGCTCGCCACCGCGATCGCCTATGTCGACGAGGCCGAAGGCTGCACATTGGTCAAGCTGACCTCGGGCGAAGCCCTTCGCGCATCCGAGGATCGAGCGACGCTCGAGAAGCGGATCGATAAGGCGGTTTGCGGCGACCTGATCGTCGGCGAGCTGCTGCAGACCGACCCTGACCCGTTGGTGGCGGCAGCCATCGAGCGCAACCGCCCGCCGAAAAGCAAGCGCCAGTGAGCCGCTTCCCCCGCCACATCGCAACCGGGCTATTCAATGCCCCGTTGGGCCTGTTGCCCAGCGCATCAACGCTCGCCGTACAGCTGCTCGAGCAATCGATCGGCCTGTGCGCCGATGGCGGCGCCGCGACCGATATCGGTGCCGGAGATGAATGGGGTTCGCCGCGATCGCGCGCGTCCGATCGCGACCGCCCCTATGAGGTGATCGCCGGCGTCGCCATCATTCCCATCAAAGGCGTGCTGCTGCAGCGGCTACCTGGCTGGCTTTGGTACTACGGCGACATGTACGGCGTCGCGGGCTACGACAAGATCCGCTTTCAGCTGATGCATGCGCTGCAGGACCCGGACGTCGACGCGATCGCGTTCGATGTCGATAGTCCGGGCGGCGACGTCGCCGGCTGCTTCGATCTGGTCGACACGATCTATCGCGCGCGCGGCACCAAGCCGATCGCCGCGATCCTGGGCGAGTGCGCCTATTCTGCTGCATTCGCGCTGGTCTCCGCTGTGGATCCCGGGCGTCTCTGGGTGCCACGCACCGGGGGCACCGGATCTGTCGGCGTCATCTACATCCACCTGTCGATCGCCGACTGGCTGGCCAAGAACGGCATCACGCCGACGCTGGTGACCAACGGCGCCTTCAAGGGCGAAGGCAGCGAGCTGCTCAAGCTCAGCGATGGCGCGATCGAGCGCCTACAGGCCGATATCGACACGGTCGCCAAGCTTTTCCACGCCACCGTCGCGCGCAACCGCAACATGTCGGTTGCCAATGTCGCGAAGACCGAGGCGGGCACGTTCCTGGGCGCCAAGGGCGTCGAGATCGGCTTCGCCGACGCCGTAGCCGCGCCGGACGAAGCATTCCGGGCGCTGCTGAAGCAGCTCGACTGACCCCGGCCGGGCGCCCGGCCCGGTCACAGGCATCTGCGCCTAACCACAGAGGTGAATATGAATACGACCAGCCTGATGGCCGGCGCGAGCCGCTTTGCGCACTTCGCCGGCTTCTCCCGTTCCTCGCGCCGCGCGGCCGACGATGACAATCGTCAGGACGACGTCGACGCCGAAGACGAGGACAAGGATCCCGACGCTTCCGACGAGGATGGCGACGACGATACCAAGACCAAGAAGTCGAAGCGCGCCCGCAAGGCCGAGGACGAGGACAAGGATCCCGATGCCTCCGACGATGACGAGGACAAGGATCCCGACGCTTCCGACGAGGATGGCGACGATGAGCCCAAGACCAAGAAGTCGAAGCGCGCCAAAAAGGCCGAAGAGGACGACAAGGACACCGACGCCGAGGACGACGACGAGGACGAGATGAAGGGCAACAGCGCGTCGGCCAAGGCCCGTCGCCGCGAACAGGCTCGCATCGCGCATATTCTCGGCAGCAAGGCCGCGGCGAACAATCCGGTGCTCGCGGTTTCGCTCGCCTGCACCACGCGCATGACGCGCCGCGAGGCGACCAGGGTCCTTCGCGAACAGCCTGCCCAGGCGAACGACGACGACGGCGGCAACCGCCATTCGCGCCGCGATCGCCAGCAGCGCAATGCCAACCTCGGCACCGATGCCCCCGCGCTCTCGGGCCTGGAGGCCGTCGCCGCCAGCTGGACCAACACCTTCAAGCGCGTCGGCATCACGCCCCGCGGCTGAGCTCGGCGCTTCCACACACCTTCCGGCCGGCCTCGTGCCGGCCGAACTTGAGAAAGGAGCCCGATCATGGGCAATCCCACCGTTACTCCGCTTACCGAAATGCGCCGTGAGGGCGGCTATGTCGTCTGGGATCCCAGCAACGGCATGCTGACCCGCGCTCGCGGCATCCTGCAGTCCGGCGCTGGCGTCTGCATCACCGGCCTGGTGCTGGCGGCGCTGCTCACCGGCGGCGCAGGCGTCGCCACGGCGCTCGGCACCAACACCGGCAACGGTGTCATGGGTGCGATCACCGTCGCCGCCAATGCGCAGCTCGGCGATTACAAGCTCGTCATCATCGAGCCGGCCGCCAACGCAGGCACGTTCGTGCTCGAGGATCCCGCTGGCCATATCGTGGGCCACGGCAACGTCGCCGCGGCGTTCAACGCCGGCGGCCTGAGCTTCACGCTCGCCGACGGTGCAACCGACTTCGTGTCCGGCGACGCCTTCACGATCTCGGTCACCGGCGCGGTCAAGCACGTCCCCTACGACCCCACGTCGACGACCGGCGCGCAATATGCCGCCGCCATCCTGTGGAGCGCGTATCGCGACGCGACCTCGGCCGATCAGCGCGCGGTGCTCAACACCCGCGGGCCGATGAAGGTGCAGGCCGCCGAGCTCCTCTGGGGCGCGAACGTCACCACCCTTCAGCAGCAGACCACGGCGCTCGCCCAGCTCGCGAAGCTCGGCATCCTGAGCGTCTGATCGGGCGCGGCCGCGCGCCGCGCCCTCAATCCCTCATCCCCGAAGCCTGACCCGGGCGGCCGCCGGCCGCGCCGGCGCCCCCGGCTGCGCTCCATCGCCAGCGCAGCCTCCCGATGGAGCCACCCTTCCCATGACCATGCTGAATATCTTCCGCAACGATGCCTTTTCGGGCATCTCGCTCACCACTGCGGTCGAGCGCATTCCCCACCTTCCGTCGACGCTCGGCGACTTCGGTCTCGACCTGTTCGTCCCCAACCCGATCCGCACGACCGCACTCGCGGTCGAAGAGCGCAACGGTGTGCTGACCGTCGTGCCGCTGAGCCAGCGCGGTGAGCCGACCAATTTCGAGCGCACGACCGAGCGCCGCAAGATGCGCTATTTCGACGTTCCGCGCATCTTCGCCGGCGACACGATCCACGCCCACGAACTGCAGAACATCCGCGCTTTCGGTACCGAGAGCGAGCTGATGCAGGTGCAGGCCGAAGTCGCCCGCCGCCTCGGCGGGCCGACCGGCCTGACCACGATCCTCGACTACACCGAGGAATATCAGCGCCTGGCGGCCGTGCAGGGCTACCTGCTCGATGCCGACGGTACCGTCTGGTACAATTGGTTCGACGAGTTCGAATTCGCCGCGGCGGCCGAGATCAATTTCGACCTCGACGCCAACGTCGAATATTCGCTCCGCCCCAAGATCAACGCGATGGTCCGCAGCATGGCGCGCTCCGCAAAGGGCGCGTTCACCACGTCGACCCAGGTGGTCGCGCTGTGCGGCGACAGCTTCTTCGACAAGTTCGTCACGCACATCGACGTCGAAAAGACCTACAAGAACTGGTCGGACGCGAAGGAGCTGCGCGACGGCGGCGCGTTCGGTCACTTCATCTTCGCCGGCGTGACCTGGATCAACTATCGCGGGTCGGACGACAACTCGACGATCAAGATCGCCGACGACAAGGCCAAGTTCTTCCCGATCAAGGCACCGGGCGTCTTCGAAAAGGCGATGGCGCCGGGCGAGAGCTTCGAGTGGATCAACCAGCCCGGCCGCGAGCGCTACGTCGTCCCGATCTTCGATCGCGATCGCAACGCCTGGTGGCGCATGGAGACGTACGGCTATCCGCTGTACATCTGCAAGCGCCCCGAGGTGCTCCGCACCGGCGGCCAGCACGCGTAAACAGCCATGTCGATCGATTGGGACGACCTGGTGCTGGGCCCAGTGATGGGCATCTTCGGCGAATCCGCTGAAGGCGCGGGTCTCCCAATCTATACGCCACGTGGGCTGCCGGCCATTGCGCTCGCCGACGCGGTGTTCGATGCCCAGTACGAGCAGGTCGAAATTGCCGATGACGGCAGCCAGTCGACCACGCGCCGGCCGGTACTGGGCGTCCGACGTTCCCTGCTGCCGCAGGATCCCCGCCAGAATGACACGGTCTACATCCCCAGGACCGCGAAGACGTACGTCGTCAAGGAGCCGCGCTCCGATGGCCATGGCCACTGGCTGCTTATGCTCATGGAAACGGCGGCATGACCGTCACGACCTCCCAGGATCTGCTGCAGGCCAGCTACGAGGCGGTGCTCAACGAAACCGACGCCGGGAGCCGGGTTTACAAGCCCGGCGACTGGCCTTCGCAGGATGAGCAGTATCCGTTGATCAAGATGCGCTTGATCCACGAGGCACGCACTTCGCTCGGTCGCGGCGGGGCGATCGAATTTGTCACGGTCGCCACCATCCGGCTTACGGCCGAGGTTTCGGCGCCAGCCACGATCGACGACGCCGGCGCGACCGGCGCGGAAACCGCGCTGTGGATCCTCAAGCGCCAGATCGAGGTCGCGATCGTCAACAGCTATCCGTTGACCAAGCTGATCCAGAACATGCCCACGATCACCTCGCAGCTCGATTTCAGCAGCGAGGGAGCGACGCACCTGGCCGGCGTCCGCGTCGATCTGCAGCTCGAATTCTATGAAGGGCCGGAAAGCTTTGCGCCCGTCGAATCGGATGATCTCGAAGAGGTCGCGATCACCAACCCCAATCTCCCGCCCACCGGCCTTTCGGTCGACCTCCCAACCTAGGAGCTCCGCATGCGCGTCTACTCCGTTCCGGGGCGCCTCGTGCGCGACCCGGCGACCCGTCGTGTCGTCGATACCGACGGCGTCGACGTCAACCCCCACGACACCCACTGGGTTCGCCTGCTGAACGATGGCGACGTCACCGACGTCGCGCCCGCGGGCGAGCCCTCCCCGAAGAAGAAGTCCGCCTCGAGCGGCGAGGAGGCTTAAGCCGTGACGATCCCCTTCAGGAATATTCCCGGCAACCTTCGGGTGCCGCTGTTCTATGCCGAGCTCGACAACTCGCGCGCGAATACGAATCAGGCGCCGCAGCGCGCGCTGCTGATCGGCCAGAAGACTGCAGCCGGCACCCTAACGGCCAATAACCCGGTCGTCTCGCAATCGCAGGTCGATAGCCGCGCGTCCGCGGGCCCCGGATCGATCCTCGCGGGCATGATCGATGCCTATCGCGCCGTCGACAAGAACGGCGAAATGTGGGTGCTACCGGTCGCGGACGACGGTACTGCCGTCGCGGCGACCGGTTCGTTGACCTTCACCGGCCCGACCACGCGCGTCGGTACGTTATCGCTGTATATCGGCGGACGCCTCGTCGCGGTACCGATCGCGAGCGGGCAGACCGCTAACCAGATTGCGACGGCGGTCGCCACGGCGATCGGGACAGCGAATGTTGCGGTTACCGCCGCAGTCGACGGCACCACGCTCAGCAAGGTCAATTTGACCGCGCGCAACGCCGGCGAATGCGGCAACGACATTGACCTCACCGTCAATTACAAAGGTTATGCCGGGGGCGAGGTCACGCCGGCCGGCACGTCGGTCACGTTCGTGGCGATGACCGGCGGCACGACCAATCCGTCGCTGACGACCGCGCTTGCGAACCTCAACGATCTGGCGTTCGACTTCATCGCCTGCTCGCTCACCGACGCGACCTCGATGGCGGCGATCGCCGCGCTGCTGAGCGACGATACCGGCCGCTGGTCGTGGACCAAGCAGCTCTACGGGCACTGTTGGGTGGCTAAGCGCGGTACCGCCGGCGCCAATGCCACTTTCGCGACCGGCCTTAACAACCAGCACATCACCAACGTGCCGGTGAATGGCTCGCCGAGCCCGCCCTGGAAGTGGGCGGCAGCGTTCATGGCGGCCGCGGCCGTCTCGCTCCGCCAGGATGCCGCGCTCCCGCTGCAATTTGTGGCCGTACCGGGCCTCTTGCCTCCGTTGCCACAGGGCCTGTTCCCGATCGACGTCCGCAACAACACGCTGCTCTATGGCGGCTGCGCGACCTGGTTCGTCGACTCCGGCACCGTTGTGATGGAAAACATCACCACGACCTACGTCACCAACGTCCAGGGCAATGCGGACGACAGCTATCTCGAGGTCGAGACGCTGTTCAACTCGGTCTATCTGCTGCGCCAGCTGCGCGCGGTGGTCCAGGGGACCTATGGCCGCAAGAAGCTCGCCGCCAACGGCACGCGCCTGCTGCCCAATTCCAACGTCGTCACGCCCGACGTGATCCGGGCCGACCTGGTCGCGAAATACCGCGAGCTCGAGGCTTCTGGCTTCGTCCAGCAGTCCGAAGAATTCGCCGCCAACCTGGTGGTCGAGCAGAACCAGACGAACCCCAATCGCGTCGACGTCCTCTATCCTGCCGTGCTGGTCGACCAGCTCCGCGTCTTCGCGGTGCTGTTCCAGTTCCGGCTCGTCTAACCGGAGCGCCCAATGGCAACTGATCCCAACCGCCTTGCCGGTACCGCCTTCATCACGATCAACGGCGTCTCCTTTTCGATCTCCGGCGAGGCGAGTTATCGCCCGTCGGGGGCGAACCGCGAGACGCTGGCCGGTCAGGATGGCGTACACGGCTACAAAGAAATGCCGAATGCCGGCCGCATCTCGTTCAAGGGCCGTGATTCCAACAACGTCCAGATCGGCCTGCTCAATGAGGCGACCAATCAGACCGTCGTCCTCGTGCTCGCGAACGGGAAGACCGTCATCGGCCGCAATATGTGGCGGGTCGGCGAACCGATCGAGGTCAACACCGAGGACGGAACTTTCCCCTGCGATTGGGAAGGTGCGGACGTGAAGGAGTCCTGACGTGGCTGACCCCTTGCAATTCCCCGAACGCAACGCGACCGACGCGGAAGTCGAAGCATATCTGGAGAGCGTCGACTATCAGCTCACGGTGCCGCTGCGCACGCCCATTCCGCTCGGCGAGATTACCTATTCCGAACTCAAGCTGCGCGAGCCGACAGCTGCCGAATGGACCCGCTGGGACAAGCTCAGCGGCATCGAGGCCGACATTGTGGCCGTCTCGACCGTCGCTGCCGTTCCTGACCAGGTCATCCGTCAGATCGGCGCGCGCGAGCTGATGAAAGCATCGAGGTTCATCCTGCTTTTTTTGGGATGAGACCCACACGCGCGGAAGAAGGCGAGATCCTTACCCGCCTGGCGATGCGCTTCGGCAAGTTCCCAGACGAAGTCGCGACGCGGCCTTGGTCGCTGCTGAGAAAATGGTGGGACTGGTCGGGAGGGATCTAGCATGACCCAGCCGACCTACGGCATCGCGATCACTGCCGACGACAAGACGGCAAAGGGTGTCGCCTCGGCAGAACGCCGGATCGGCGGAATCCCGAAACGAGTCGACTCCGCCAACCGATCCTCGATCGGCAAGTCGTCAAAGGCGATCCTACGCACGTTCGCCGAGACCGAGAAGGCCGGCGCAAAGGCCTTTGGCGGCCGTTCGGTGATGGCTGGTGTCGCGTCCAGGATGGGCGCGATCGGCGAAGCCGCCGGCGCGATGGGCGAGGGCATGGGCGCCGCGGCCGCCGAGGGCGGCCTCCTCACGACGGTGCTCGGAGGTGTCGGCGCCGCGGTTGCGGGCACGGTCGGTGCGCTCGTGGCCGCCGGCGTCGCGGCCTTCAACGTCGCCAACGGCTGGAGCAAGACGGCCGCGACAATTGGCCGAACCTCAGAGATTATCGGCGTCGGCACCAAGGCGCTGCAGGAATTCAGCGCCGCGGCCGAGCGCATGGGCGTCGACAAGGAAAAGGCGTTGGGCGGCCTAGGCGGCCTTTCGCAGTCGCTGAACGACGCTCGATACGGCCGAAACACGCAGGTGATCGGTCTGCTCAACAAGCTGGGCGTCAAAATGGCGATCGGCGCGGACGGCGACGTCGACGTCGAGAAGATGTTGCCGGCGATCGCCGACGCTTTCTCGCGCCAGGGCAGCTCGGGCAAGCGCACGATGGCGCGGATCCTCGGCGTCCCGCTCGATACGATCCCAGTCTTCTCGCAGGGCGGCAAGGCGCTGTCCGGCGACATGGCCGATACCGAAAAAACGGGCATCGTCCTCACCCCCGACGACATCGCACTCGGCAAGCGCCAAGTCCGTCGCAACACGATCGGGTCGCAGGAACTGCAGGGCAAGATCCTCACGCCGCTGAAGCGAGGTCTTACAGGCGGGATCGATGGCGCGGAAACCTGGGCGATGAACAAGCTCGGCATCGGCGCCGACACAATCGATCGGGCCGGCGGCAAGATGGACCGCGCCGCGGACAAAATGGACCGCGCAGCCAGGAACTTCAGCACGGCCGGCGGAGGTGGCGGCGTTCGAAATGGCGTGCTCGGCATGTCGCCTAAGGACGTCGTCGACCTGAAGAAACTTGTTCAGACCGAGTGGGATGGAAGGAACGTCAACCAGCTGAAAGGCATCGTCGACGTCGTCTTGAATCGGGTCGCGACAGGGCGTTGGGGCCGCACCGTGGCCGATGTGGCGAACGCCTATAATCAATTCTCGGATATCAACGGCCCTAACGGACGGCGCAAAGGGCGACACTCGGTCGATGACGTGCCCCTGTCCTTAGTTACGGGAAAGACGAGCGCTGCGGTCGATGCCTACCTACAGGATAGAGCGAGCGGTAAGCCCTCGATCGTCGGCGGGGCGCTCAACTATGCGAACCCGTACTATTCGGACGAAAAGAACAAGCCGTGGATCTACAA
>Ga0070660_100001327_pt1 | contig 16821 bp, 10 predicted proteins | sample KBSC33metaG_FD_64670 | JGI IMG/M metagenome (GOLD analysis project Ga0070660, IMG submission 64670) | Corn rhizosphere microbial communities from Kellogg Biological Station, Michigan, USA - KBS C3-3 metaG | ecosystem: Host-associated > Plants > Roots > Rhizosphere > Soil ... | reverse complement strand
ACTCTCAAAATACCCGAATTGAGCATTCTCTGAACTGTCGGAGCCGCCTACTATGCTCACTACCTTTTTCATCCACAATTTATTGTCAAGAGTTTGCGTGGTAGAAGTTTGGGTTTGTTCGTACTCTTGTATTTTTTGGAGGTAATTCCCGACTTCATCTCCTGAAATAACGGAAAGCCTTCCGATCGGCACGCTGGGAATTATACTTCCGTATGGAGATGACAACAACACATCAGATGCCGGGTAACCAAATGTTGGTACAAGGTTCAGCCTATCAGCATAAATACTGGATTGGTTTGCCGCATATTGATCGTATTCAATTCCTTTCCCGATCAAAAAAACATATTTGGGCTTTATCGAAAAAGTAGCCGAAGCATATTGTATGAAGTCTTTAATGGAAGCCGGATGTTTCTTAATTCCGTAAGCAAACTGATCCACCAGTTCATTAATGTCTATGATTTTAGTATTATAGCCGCCACCCGCAGCGGAACTTCTGTATTTGCTGTACAAGTCCACATTGTTACTGCCATTAGCACTGGTGTAAAGCAAAGGATTGCTGATAATGAGATAGTTTCCCTGGTTGGCCGCAAGCCCATAATTCACAAAGTTTCTTTTTTCGAAAGAAGAAACATTATTGACTACAGAAGACGCTTCGCTTGATAGTTGGAATTTTCTCAATGTAATGGCTGAAGGAGGCAATGCAAATTTTACCTGACCGGGCGTACTAATATCTCCCATGTATCTCTTATTGGAAGTAATATCAAATAAAACCGGAGCGGTATTCCCATAATTGAAATTATTAATCACTAAGTAATTGCCAACATTAGAAGCTGGCAATTGAAAATAAAAATCAGTTTGATTATTAAAATTGAAAGTACTTGGATACGTGATTTCGTCAAAAGCAACTACAAACCTATCTGTGGTTACAGAAGAAGTGTTTTCAAAAGTGATTTGCAAATTACTCAAATCAAGGAAAGCGCTGATCGGTATATTATCAATCTCTTTTTTCAGGTAAGTGAAGAACGGCATTGATTCACTATCCACCACAGTATTGTAAATGCTTACTTTAATATTTCTGTCGTTGATAGCGTTGCCTGCGGCGCCAAATTTAAGCGTTGCAGGCGGTCCATTTTTATAAAGATTGATGTTGGTTAAACCTACTGATAACGGACGGCCGGGGATAACATCATAGCTAGTCCAACCTTCCCCTATATCATAAGAAGATGAATAAACATAAGTTCCGGGATTTAAGAAATATCCAGGATTTAGTTTATCTTTAAAGTAGCTTCCTCTTACATTCATAAAATAAGGCTCAGGTACAAGCGTATTACCTGCAACATTATTGATATCATCACTGTATCTTAAATTACTTCCGGAAGGATTTACAGTCAGAAAAAACGCAGCGGTATCTGTCAGCAAACTGTAATGATCCGAAAGTTGATAATCCGCTACTCTGTATAATTTGGTATCAGGCTTTCCATCATTCATTTGTCCCCAGAATTCGATATATCCGTTTGAAGGCAATGGCCCCGCTGGAGCGCTGGTATATAAAGTTACCTGCTGTCCATTTCTCCAAAGCTGGAATTGCTCCGCAGGGGTATTTCCTAATCCGAGACTGGTCAGTGTAGCCTGGGTAATATGATAAAGCCCGTTATTAGCAACTTTAAACTTGTAATAGGTTTTACTATAATCAATCCAGCTATTGGAATTAGTCTGGCAATACCCTGCTGCAGTGATAAAAATAAAAAATATGGTTATTAATCTTTTCATGCTAATACGTTGATGCTATTTTTTTTCCTTTTTTACCAAATCAATCTTTAATGAAAAAACATGCGTATATAAAGGGTTTGACTGATTGGCAAGATTGGTAAACGCGTAATCAATGCTTACATTATTTATTTTGAAACCTGCGCCAAGGCTGGGTTGGTAAATCCATACTTTTTTCTGATTGGTGGTATCGCCATCTGCCAACGCCTGTTGAAAATTAGAGATTCCCGCTCTTACAAAAAAAACATTCTTGATAGCGGCTTCTATTCCCGCATGAGGATCGATGCTCAATGTTTTGGTGCCGATAACCGTATTTCTTTCACCATCAAAAGTAAAGTCAAAATCGGCCTCAGCTAAAAGGTTTATGGATGAGCCCAACCTGAAATTGTAAGAATTGCCAACGGTAAGCCTGGGAGAGGTTAGCTCTGTAGATTTTACAGGTATTTGATTTTCTGTGAGGTAAAGGACTTCTTTTTCTTTTTCATTAAAATGGAATGACCATGCGTTGAAAGTGGTGGTGAGATCTTTTGCAACAATCCCCAGGCTCCACCTGTTTTTTTGCATTTTAAATCCCGCGTCGATGCCGAAACCCCATGCAGTAGCAAAATGCCCTACTTTTCTATAAATAATTTTGGCGTTAGCGCCAAAGCTTGTTTTAAAATCATCTTCGTCAGTTATCTTCTGGGCAAATGAGAATAAAAAGGCATAATCTGCAGAAGAAAAAGTGGTGATATTTCCATAATTGATACTCCCGTCAGGCTCTACCAAAAAGAGCGTATTGGGAATATCATCCACCCCAAAACGCAAAGCGGTAAATCCTATTACTCTTTTATTATCATCTATCGGGATTGCCACACTGCCAAAATCGTATTTACCAATATTATCGAAATAGCTGGCATGCATCAAATTTACCTGGGGTGCTTTTTGCACATCCGTTAATGCGGCGGGGTTCCAATATCCGGCGGTACCATCTGAAACTGAAGCTGCCTGAGATGCTCCCATGCCCAATCCGCGGGCTCCGGCGCCAATGTTCAAAAATTCGTTGGAATATTTTCTAAATTGTGAGAATCCTATGCATGGCAACAATACAATAATGATTATTTTGAAAAGAAGGGAGATTCTCATATAGGGGGTCGTCAGTTATTTAAAGGATTTTCCGGGAAATTGAAACGGATTTTTCCAATGCTATATTGTATTTCCTCCGTTCAATTCGCGATAAAATTAAGTAAAACTTACAGTATTCATGTAATGATTTTGTCTCCAATAGATTTTTATAAAGTATTTCCGGCTCCTGCTTTCAAAGTATTTTTATAATCCTGTGAAAATCATTTTCCTTCGTGAAAAATGAAAATCACATATTTGAGGCAAGTCTTTTTATTTTTGTGCCCTATTTTTGACAGATTATATGGAAAATTTAATAGCAGAATTAAAATGGCGCGGACTTATCCAGGATATGATGCCCGGCACAGAAGAGCAACTTTGCAAAGAGCCTACCGCGGCTTATGTTGGTTTTGACCCAACCGCAGATAGCCTGCACATTGGCAACCTAATCCCCATCATTATTTTAAAGCATTTACAAAATTTTGGCCACAAGCCTGTTGCTTTAGTGGGTGGCGCTACAGGGATGGTAGGCGATCCTTCGGGCAAAAGTGAAGAAAGAAATTTACTGAGCAAAGATATTCTTGATAAAAATGTGGCAGCAGTAAAGCAACAATTATCGAAGTTTCTTGATTTCACGTCCGGCAAGTCAAACGCTGCCGAAATGGTAAATAATTTTGATTGGTTCCGTAAGATTTCATTTCTTGATTTTATACGCGACGTTGGCAAGCATATATCTGTAAATTATATGATGGCCAAAGACAGCGTGAAAAAGCGACTTGAGGGAGAGAACGGAATGAGTTTTACAGAATTCACTTATCAATTGGTACAGGGCTATGATTTCTACTGGTTATATCAAAACAAAAACTGCAAGCTGCAATTTGGCGGCAGTGATCAATGGGGCAATATCGTGACCGGTACCGAACTGATCAGGAGAAAAGCAGGTGGCGAAGGTTTTGCATTTACCTGTCCGCTGCTCACAAAATCTGACGGAAGCAAATTTGGCAAAAGTGAAAAAGGAAATGTCTGGCTTGATGCAGGCAAAACTTCTCCTTATACATTTTACCAGTTTTGGCTAAACACTGCAGATGCTGATGCTGAAAGATTTTTAAAAGTTTTTACTTTTTTATCTGAAAAAGAAATTAATAATTTGGTTCAACAACACACAGGAAACGAGCATCAGCGCATACTTCAGAAGAAATTAGCCGAAGAATTGACCTGTTTTGTTCATTCAAAGCAGGATTTTGAATTCGCAGTAAAGGCATCTTCTATTTTATTCAGTAACGATACTGCTCAAATCTTAAAAGAATTGAATGAAGAACAATTACTGCAGGTGATGGAAGGCGTGCCCACTGTTGAAATAGAAAAAAATAAATTGCAAGACCTGGATTTAATTTCTTTATTAACCGAAACAAAAATTTTACCGAGTAAAGGCGAAGCAAAAAAAATGCTCGCCGGTGGCGGAATATTTATCAATAAAGAAAAAGTGAATTCTGTTGATGAAAAAATAAATATAGATCAGCTTTTGAATGAAAAATATTTATTGATACAAAAAGGAAAAAAGAATTATTATTTGTTGAAAGTGGTGGGGTAAAAAATTGTTGAATTGTTGTATTGTTAAATTGTTTATTTGGGAGATAGAAATCCCTGTTATTTGTTGGTTTACTATGAAATTGCTTGCTTCTTAATTCGTGAAAATTGTGGCAAAAAAATCCGTGAAAATCTGTGTAATCCGTGGCAAAGGCCTCATCCCAACCCTTCTCCAAAGGAGAAGGACACGCTTTATTAGAAATTCGTGAAAATTTGTGGCAAAAGAATTCGTGAAAATTTGTGTAATCCTGGCAAAGGCCTCATCCCAACCCTTCTCCGAAGGAGAAGGACACGCTTTATTAGAAATCAGGTAATTCGTGGCAAAATAATTCGTGAAAATTGGTGCAATTCGTGGCAAAAAATTTTCGTGGCGTCATTAAACCGCTTTCAGGTTTCTTTGTTTTTCTAAATTTTCCTGCGATTTATATTCCTCAATCTTCGGTATAAATTTTCTTTCTCTTAGCAGATAACCGTTCCCTTTTTCACAGAAATGAACCTTTAGGTTTTCAATACTTATAGGGTTTCCGTCAGGAATATCGGCAATATTATTATGCCTGATATCGTGGCCGTCAATAATCATTACAAGCCCACTGCCGATGGCTTCCATGATATTCCCATCTCTGATAAACATGCCAGTATCTTCACCAAGCCCGATTCCGATTGCCGAAGGATTGGTTGCCACCGCCTGGGCAAGCCTTGCAAACCTGCCGCGCTTTTCAAAATGACTGTCAAAGATTACATCGCCTAAAAAGCCAAGACCAGTAGTGATTTTTACTTCACTTTTTAGATGAGCAGTAGTAGCATTTCCTTCATAGATCATCGTTTTGCTCATGGCCATCGCTCCGGCAGAAGTTCCGGCTACGAGAAATTTTTTATCTTCCATGTAGCGATAAAGGGCTATTTCTAAAAATTCAGTGCCGCCGAAAATTGCGGTCAACCTTAATTGGTTGCCACCGCTAAACATAATGGCATCACAGCTTTTGATTCTTTCAATATATTCCGTTTTTGTAGCGTCGGCACGGTTGCGAATTGGCAACAAGCCAATATTGGTACAACCAATTTTCCCAAAAGCATTCAGGTAATTTTCGCCCACTTCGTTTGGAATCATGGAGGCGGTAGTAACCACTTCCATTCTTATAGAAGGGCCGCCTGCCTCTTCTATTATCCGGCGAAGAATCCCTAACTCAAAAAAATTAAGATTATTCCTTACTATTCCTCCCTTTTCTAAATCAGCTCCTTTATCTTCTGCGCCGCCTATAGCAAAAAGTTTTCCCTTGGGTATTTCCATGAATTTTATTTTGAAAAAAACAACAAATGATGCACGTTAGTTTGAGATGATGTTTAATAAGAAAATGAATATTTACAAAAGTAACGGAATATCTATAAATGCATTGTTTAAACAACTTTAATTTTTTTGACATTCCTTTTTTCTGTCTTACCTTTTGAGACGTTTTTCATTCGTTTTTGTCTTACAAACTATAACAACTCATTTTCTTTTATGAAGATTATTGAAATAAAAATATTACGCGGGCCCAATTTCTGGAGCGTCAGGCGAACCAAATTGATACAGTTGAAACTGGACCTTGAAGAAATGGAAGATCGCCCAACTAACACTATCCCTGGATTTAAAGAAAGGCTTGATAAATTAATGCCTACGCTTTATGAGCACCGTTGTAGTGAAGGCCATGCCGGAGGATTTTACGAGCGCGTAATTGAAGGCACCTGGATGGGGCATGTGATTGAACATATAGCATTGGAATTACAAACACTGGCGGGCATGGATACCGGTTTTGGTCGTACACGAGGCACCGGCGTAAAAGGCGAATATTATGTATGCTTCAGCTATTTAGAAGAAGATGCGGGTGTATATGCAGCGAGGGCTGCAGTGAGAGTGGCACAGGCGCTAATAGACGACAAACCTTATGAGCTGGAAGAAGATATTATGCGGATGAGGGAAATAAGGGAAGATACCAGGCTCGGCCCGAGCACCGGATGTATTGTAGAGGAAGCAGCAAGAAGGGGAATTCCTTTTATCAGGCTGAACAAACAATCGTTGGTGCAATTAGGATATGGTATTTATCAAAAAAGAATACGTGCTACTATTGCAAGTACCACCAGCAATATAGCTGTTGACATTGCCTGCGATAAAGAAGAAACAAAAAACCTATTAGGCGCAGCAGAAATACCTGTGCCGGGTGGTACGGTGATACGAACTTTAGAAGGTCTTAGGGAGGCGGTAGAAAAATATGGTTATCCTTTGGTGATAAAACCGATAGACGGCAATCATGGCAAAGGAAACACGACAAATATTACTACCTGGGAGCAGGCGGTTACTGCTTTTGATGCTGCGAAAGAATATGGCCGAAGCGTAATTATTGAAAAATATATTACCGGTTTTGATTTCAGAATTTTGGTTATTAATTATAAATTTATTTGCGCAGCATTGCGTACGCCTGCTTCTGTAACAGGAGATGGAAAAAATACCATTCAATACCTGGTAGAAGAAACCAATAAAGATCCCCGGCGTGGTTATGGACACGAGAAGGTATTGACCCAGATTACTATAGATCAGTTTACTCAAAAAATACTGGATGAAAAGGGTTATACACTAAATACAATACCTGCAAAAGGAGAGCTGGTGTTGGTAAAGCCAACTGCCAATCTTTCTACCGGCGGCACTTCCACTGATGTAACTGAAGAAGTACACCCAACCAATATTGTCATGTGCGAACGCATTGCAAAAATAATCGGGTTGGATATTTGCGGTATTGATATTATTGCAAAAGATCTTCGCACACCCGTATCCGAAAATGGTGGTGCAATCCTCGAAGTGAATGCAGCGCCGGGTTTCAGGATGCACATTGAGCCATCGGAAGGTTTGCCGAGAAATGTAGCAGAGCCCGTAGTAGATATGCTTTTTCCAAAAGGAAGTGAGGGGCGTATTCCTATCATTGCGATTACAGGCACTAACGGAAAAACGACCACTACCAGGTTGATAGCCCATATTGCAAAAATTGCAGGGAAAAAAGTTGGCTATACTACCAGCGATGGCGTATATATTCAGAATCAATTAATGATGAAGGGAGATTGCACCGGGCCTTTAAGCTCACAATTTGTATTAAAAGATCCTACGGTAGATTTTGCAGTTTTGGAATGTGCCAGAGGTGGCATTCTTAAAAACGGGCTGGCATTTAATCATTGTGAAGTAGCGGTTGTTACTAATGTAGCAGCTGACCACATGGGACTCTCCGGTATCAACACGTTGGAACAAATGGCCAAAGTAAAAGCTGTAGTACCCGAAACGGTTTTCCCGCATGGTTATGCTGTTTTAAATGCGGATGATGACCTTGTGTATGCCATGAAAGATAATCTAAAATGCAATATTGCCTTGTTCAGCATGGATGAAAAAAACGAGCGCATAAAAGAACATAGCAAAGACGGCGGGTTAAGTGCAGTATTTGAAAACAACAACATCACCATTTTAAAAGGCAACTGGAAGATAAGAGTAATAAATGTAAAAGATATTCCGATCACTTTTGAAGGGAAGGCTATTCACAATATCAATAATTGTCTGCCTGCTGTATTGGCTGCATATCTGTACCGAGATATTAATATTGATGATATACGCTCGGCACTTTCGTCTTTTATGCCATCTTCTACTCAAACCCCCGGAAGGCTCAATTTTTTCAATTTTAAAAATTTTACTTTCCTCGCAGATTTTGCGCATAATCCGCATGGGCTGCAATTATTGTGCGATTTTGTAAGTAAACTGGATTATCCAAAAAAGATAGGGGTTATAAGCGGCACCGGCGATAGAAGAGATGAAGATATCCGCGAATTGGGAGAGATTTCAGCCAAATATTTCGATGAAATAATTATTCGCTGTGATAAAAATTTAAGAGGGAGAGAGGCTACCGAAATTATCTCTCTCTTACAGGAAGGAATACAAAGAATCAATCCTGAAATACCCACAATGGTAATTGCTAATGAAAATGAAGCGCTGGAATACATTTATGCCCATCCACAGCAAGGTGCGTTATATACCATCATGTGCGATGTAGTAGCCGGCGCTTTAGATAAGATAAAAGAATTGAAGGATAGAGAGGATAGGGATGTTAGCAGTGAAAGGACAAATAATTGATATTTATATTCCATTGATAATTTAGTCAATATCACTCCTTAAAAATCATTTGGTATTTTTTGTTGCGAACATTACATTTGCACTCCTTTGTCCCATAGTATAAGGGTAGTACAACAGATTTTGATTCTGTATGTCGAGGTTCGAATCCTCGTGGGACAACGAAAAAGGATAAACTGATTTCCATCAGTTTATCCTTTTTTTATTTGAATAAATTAAATCATCCTATCTTATTTTTTTGTTTTGAGATGCGGTAACAGATTGTGACCGGATATTCACCATTCAGTAAGAGTAAGCCTAAATTTTGAACAGTAAAAGAATAAATAATAAAGATTTTGATTTAATGAGATAAACACATATTCGTGCAGTCAAAATATATTATTCTTTAGACAAATTTGAATCATTCCATTTTACTTTTTGAACCCTATTCTCGCTCTTTCATCCCATTTTCTCTGCGCTGCTTTTTCATCTAAAAGGTTTTCCAGTGCGTCATAGATTTGATCTAATTGTGCATCGTGGCCGCCAATACGTTCCTTTAATTCTTTCATTTGTTCTTTCAAATCATTCTGCTTTAGTAAAATCCGGCTTACCTCAACGAAGTCCTTCATTATGGCAATATTAATGCTTATGGCCCTGCCACTGTTTAATATCCCACTTAACATAGCTACTCCCTGTGCTGTAAAGGCATAAGGCAAATATCTTGTGCCGCCACTGTTTAAGGTCGCAATTTGCGTCCTCAAAGGATTATCACTCTTTTCTAAGGTTTCAAATTGAAACCTCAAACCCTCCCACTCTTCTTTGGTAAGTTGAAACATAAAGTCTTTTGGAAAACGTTTAACATTACGCTGTACGGCAAAGTTCAGGGCTTTGGTTTCTGTTTCGTAAAGTGTCGCCAAATCGCTGTCCAGCATTACTCTCTCGCCTCTTATTTCATAAATCCTGTTTTGGATACTTCGTATTATTTGCATATTGATAGTTTTAAACAGCAATTAATTTTGATTCTCTTTTATCCCAAAGCTGATTCAGTTTTTCAGCATGTTCTTTTGGTGAAATCTTTATGTACTTAAGGAATGCTGATTCAGTTTTATGGCCCGATTTACTTTTATTTTTCCGGAAAATTTCCTTGAAATTTTTTTGATGCGCCTAACCCATCCCGCGTAGATTAAAGGGCAAATATTTTATCAATCTCTTTCATTATCCTCTCTGTTTCCATCAATGCAACGATAATTTTTTGATAATGCGAAATATCGTCAACATTGAATTCACGCCCTTTTCTATCTTCCAACCACTTTTGTGCAGGCTGGTAACCACCGATATAAAATTCCCATGCTATCGGCGGCACATCAGCAAAATACTGCGTTTCATTTATAAAAACTTTATTATCCTGGTATTTGATTTCTCCTACCCTATTATTTCCATCGACAGGATATTGAGTAATGTATTTTTCTACAACCGTACATTCCAATAAATGTATTTGCCTCAATTCTCCGCCCAGCGCCACTAATTCCCAAAATGCAGTCGTATCGGTTGGATAAGGCGTCCTGGGAAAATCTATTTTTAAAAACTCTTTGTATGTCTCCCTGTAGGATGGCGAATGCAAAACAGCATAGATATAGTCTAAAACATCTATCGGTGCAAAAGTTATTCTGAACTCGGGACGCACTTCTACACTATTGATAAAACAAACTTCGCCTTCTGATGGGATTTCCTTTTCATTAGTAAAAGATAAGGATAACTTAGAAGCTATTTGATTTACGATTTCAGGGTTGAGGTTGTGGGTTTTCGTGTACGCTTGGCTGATAGTTTGACTATTATCTGTTTCCGGATACTGATAAAGAGGAAAACAATAAGATATTTCTTTGGATTGATCAGAAATAGAATTTATATCAACCGGTATTTTGCTTAGAAATATATGTTGAAAATTAAAAGTACTTTCTTCCTTTGTAGTTATCAATGAGATATTCTTACCTGTAATTAAATTTCTCATTTCAGAATATCTGTTGTTGGTTACTTTGTTGAAATCATAATTAGTAAATCTATCATCGAATACCCTATAATGGTATCTATAACTGAATTCAGAAGATTTATTAAATGCAACTAAATCCTTATCATCATAAGTTTCTATTCCGGTTGAACTAACAGGAAACAAAGCATCAATCCTGAATCCATGTTCATACGCAACATTTTTTTCAAAATTTTTACTCATAAAATAATTGGTTTTTAATCCGGCAATTCATTCTATGCTAAATAGATAAAACGGGGATAATTTTCAGATAAGTTACATTAGTAATTCTTCTATTTTAAACAATTCCTGAAAAAGATTTTATAATCCCGCTATGCTAAAGTATTGAATCTTTACCTGATCGTGAAATACGTCATTGAAAAGCATGACGAGGACTTTTTTATTAAAAGAAATAATAGATTATCGCAAAAAAATGAAAATCCGCTAAATCCTGAAACGTCCCTCCCAAAGGAATCCTGGATGGATTAAGAAAAATGGTTTTATTCTTTTTGATACATTAAAATTCTCTTATCATCTTTATTGTTTCAAACAAGTATAGATATAATAAATGTTATTTTGACACTAATAAAATAATTCAATATATTCGTCTTTCGGTTCTTTAAAAGATTGCATTTTCACAAATTCTCTCATTTACAAAAAAACACACTGATATGAAAAAAGCATTATTTGTGCCTTTACTGTTCTCGTTCTTGTTTGCTACATCGCAAAATACCATTGTGATTCATGCTGACCAGGGAAAGGTTACCATCAACAAAAATATCTATGGACATTTTGCCGAACATCTTGGCCGTTGCATTTACGATGGCTTTTATGTGGGCGATACCAATAAAATCATTCCGAATACTGACGGTGTAAGGAACGATGTAATAGCGGCTTTGCGCAAAATGAAAATCCCTGTTTTGCGCTGGCCCGGCGGATGTTTTGCTGATACTTACCATTGGAAAGATGGCGTAGGGCCAAAAGATAAAAGGCCCACCATCGTAAACACAAACTGGGGCGGCGTTACAGAAGACAATAGTTTCGGTACACATAATTTCCTGAATATGTGTGAAGAACTCGGGGCTGAGCCTTACATTTCCGGAAACGTGGGTAGCGGTACCGTTCAGGAACTATCTGACTGGCTGCAGTATGTAAACTTTGATGGCAAAAGCCCGATGAGCGACTGGCGCAGGCAGAACGGAAGAGACAAGCCCTGGAAAGTACAATACTGGGGCATTGGCAACGAGGCCTGGGGCTGTGGAGGAAATATGACCCCGGAATATTATGCCAATGTTTTCAGGAGGTACGCCACTTTTATGAACAATTGGATTAAAGGCGGCCATTTATATCGCATTGCTTCAGGAGCCAGCGATGCCGACTATCACTGGACAGAAGTGATGATGCGGGACATTCCGCATAATATGCTGGCAGGTGTTGGCGTGCATCATTATTCAATTATTAGCTGGAGTAATAAAGGCTCTGCAACAGATTTTTCAGAGAAACAATATTTTGAAACCATGAAATCTGCTTTGCAAATGGAAGAACTGGTAACAAAACATGAAGCTATTATGGATAAATATGATCCGGAGAAAAAAGTAGCCATGGTAGTAGATGAGTGGGGTGGATGGTACGATGTGGAACCCGGCACCAATCCAGGTTTTCTTTATCAGCAGAATACCATGCGCGACGCGATGATTGCAGGCGCTACCCTTAATATTTTTAATAATCATGCGGACAGAGTTCGGATGGCGAACCTGGCACAAACGATAAATGTGCTGCAGGCTGTTATTTTAACCAACAAAGAAAAAATCGTGCTTACGCCTACTTATCATGTTATGGAAATGTACAACGTTCATCAAAATGCTACCATGCTGCCGTTGCAAATGATTACGGATAATTATAAATTCGGTGATGAAACACTTCCTTCTTTGTCAGCTTCCGCGTCAAAAGATTCTGCCGGAGTGGTCCACATTTCCATTACTAACATCAATGCACACACGCAGGAAGGAATTAACATCAATGTAGATGGAATGAAATACAAAAATGTAACGGGAAGAATTTTAACTTCTGCTAAACTGCAGGATGATAATACATTTGAAAACCCAAATAAAATTGAACCAAAAGCATTTACAGGAGCCACTTTAAAAGATAATGTAATCAGCCTGAAGATGCCTCCGTTTTCTGTAGTAGTTTTGACGGTGAAATAATAAGACTAAAAACAGAACTCCGTATCTCAAGTAAATCTTTGTTTTTTTGTTCTGATTATTCACAAAAAAACAATCATAATAATTATCAAGTCAAAATCAATCATCATGAAATTTGTAAAGTTTATGCTTGGAGCCAGCGCTCTCGCTACTTTAACGGTTGCCTGTAACAACGGTGCTGAAAATAAAAATGCTCCACCAATAAAAGCCGGTATCACTAAAACCGGTTGGGGTAAGGTAGATGGTAAAAATGTGTACTTATATACTTTGGTTAACGATAAGGGCGATACCGTCACCATAACCAATTATGGCGGAACGGTTACTTCATTTGTTACGCCCGACAAGAACGGAAAATATTCAAGCGTTATCATTGGCTTCGATAGCCTGGCGCCTTATCTTCAGCATCCGCCCTACTTTGGCGCCTTGATTGGCCGTTATGGAAACAGGATTGGCGATGCCAAATTTACATTGGATGGAACGGTTTATCACCTTGCTGCTAATGATGGAAAAAACACTTTGCATGGCGGTATCAAAGGATTCGACAAAGTAGTTTGGGATGCATCCATTCTGAATGACACGGTTCCATCGCTCACATTAAAATACCTGAGCAAAGATGGAGAAGAAGGTTATCCGGGAAATCTTAATGTTACGGTTGTTTACATGTTAACCGATGACGGCGGGTTAAAAATTGATTACAGTGCGGAGACAGACAAAGCCACTCCGGTTAATTTAACCAACCATAGTTATTTTAATTTATCAGGCGATGTAAGTAACACGATTCTTAATGAAACATTGATGATAAATGCGGACAGCTATACACCTGTTGACAGCACACTGATTCCTACAGGCGAAATAAAATCGGTGAAGGGAACACCTTTTGATTTTACCACACCTAAAAAAATCGGGAAGGATTTTGCCGCTGTAAAAGGTGGTTATGACCACAATTTTGTTTTAAACAGAAAAGACAATTCTTTACTAAAAGTTGCTTCACTGTCAGATTCTATCAGTGGCCGCACATTGGACGTCTATACCACACAGCCGGGTTTGCAATTTTACACCGGCAATTTCTTAGACGGTAAATTTACAAATCGGGGCAACCAGCCACTGACACTTCATTCTGCGCTTGCCATGGAAACTCAGCACTTTCCTGATTCTCCCAACAAACCAAATTTCCCATCAACCATTTTAAGGCCAGGAGAAAAATATCATGAGGTGACGATTTATCAGGTGAGTGTGAAATAAGAAAGTATTATGTTCAGGCCGCTTTTTTAGCGGCCTGAATTATTTAAACTCTTTTCTAAGAAGTAAACTGCTTATTCAACTTGTGTGAGCTGAACTCAAATGTTGGTGTGGTATTTTTATATTTTCATTAAGGTTCTGACATCGTTGTAAAAATCAAAACTGAAAGCAAATACAAAAAGCAAATATTTGTTTGTCTGCTGCAATTCCGCTGACCTTAGACTAAAAAACATGCGAATGTGCTAACTGGCCAGAACTGAATATTGGTGGCTGGTATCTGTGGTTGGTGGAAACCAAAAGATGAAGATAAATAGAAAAACAGGTATTTGTTTGGTTTACTGAAGTGCCGGTTACAATCGTAGTTGCTATCGCCTTGTGACGGATTTTCGGAGGAAATCCTGTTGACGAAACCGCTGTGCGAATGTTTGCGATACCCTAATGAACCACTTGGTGTTCGCTATATTCATTCTTGATTTTTACCAATTTATTATTTTCAAAGTATAGTCGAACGGAATTATCTCCAGTTGTTACTGCATTGATATTTTGTGTGAATTCAAAAGCCCATTCGTCATAATTTGCCATATCCATGTCATAAGGTTTATCTAAGGGTTTGTCGGGCAAAATAATCTGATAGTTGCTATATTCCGGGATTTGATATATGTCTAACAGTTTTTGATATAATTCATCTGTTTGGTCATTGACTTTAATTGCGTCTTTCTCGGGAACGTTTTGCGGCCATTTTGAAACTGAATCCAACATCCCGCCCCCAGATTCTATTGAGCTTACTTTATCCTGAACAAGCTGGATTAAAACCCGGTCAATAACCCCCGCATTGCTTTGCAGCGTAATTGTGTTGTAAAAATTAATCAGGTCCTGAATATTTTCAGGTTTTGAATAAGGTGTACGAGAAACTATTGCAACGCTATTAAATAGATTTTCTTTACCTAACAATTGAAGTTGGCTATAAATCTCTTTCGGCGAACTGCCTATTTCCAAATTCCATTTGCTTCCTTTAGTAATTGTTTCAACACGAGGTAAAGTATTGTTTTTCACGCAAGAAAATAAGAATAAAACAGGAAGCATTATTAAGATAACTCTATTCATAATGTCATTAGTTAAGTTATGATTAGTCATATGTTTTATGGTTGACATCAAAACTTTATATTTCGTTGCATCTGTCAAGTGATAATTACCTGAGATAAGTATTTTTCAATAAATATTTCTATGCTCACTTGTGAGGGAATAAAGAATGAAAAAGATTATTTCTTACCATTCAGAATTGCTTATTCACCATTTTTTTTCGTGCTCATTTCCTTTCTTAAGTCCATCTCATAAAAAAATTCTTCCCCCGCGGGAACGGGCGTTCTAACACTTTTTTCGACATCCTTTCCTTCCCTGGACCATAACGGTGGATTAAAATGAAACACGTCGTCTGCTTTTAAATTCTGAACATCTTTTTGCCATGTTGACCATCTGGTGCCGGCATAAAATTTTTTTAGATTTCCCATTAAGCAAAACCAAACAAAATCTTCGTAGTTAATTTTGAGTGGCTCCCATTTCAAGTTATCCGGAGATAGGTAATACATGCTGTCAATGCCGTGTCCGAAATTTCCATAGTTGATTGCAAAATATCCACCAGCGGCATCATCCGCCACCAAAATAAAAGCAGGCGGGTCACCAAATTCTTTAAATGCTTTGCCTTTATTCCAATCGGGAAGCGTTCTTTTCATTTGCGCGCTACCGGAACCTAAAATTCTAATCCAGCCATGATCAATTAAAATACCCCCGGTGCAATAAACGATGGCGCCCATGATGCTCCGGGTCGTCACTTGTGTTTTGTACAAAGCCTCTTTCGCTTTTAATGTGTCAACCGGAAGAACTTCTACTTTATTTTTTGCAGAATCAATCCATTGCTTAAGCACAGTCCATGCCGGGTCTTCCCTGTTTACTAATTGGTCAATCGTGCGCATTTTGTATTGCGCAAAAGATGTAAACACTGAACCCAACAGAAAAAAAACTATGAAAAATCTCCGCATGTTTTAATAAAATGATTGGTAAAAGTAAAGATTTGCGGGGATGTTGGTGATGGTTGAGTTCGCTTTTCCGTCACGAACTACAACCACGCGCCGAGTGGCGTTTGTTAAATCCATGTATGAGCTAAATTAATGTCACAGCCTAAATTTTAAATCGACTGATGTAATTAAGTCAAGTAGCTTGTCAAACTGGCAATAAGATTTGGTTGATAAAAAACAAAAAATTAAAATGGTTAAGGGTTTCATATTTATAAATGTTTGTCACCCACAAGGTGACCATTAATGTTTACGCATTGGCATTGGCTGGGAATTCAATGAATTTTCAGCCGGAATAAAAGTACAGTAAACCAACAAACAGTTGAAATTTTGATTCATAGCTCAATAGATAGTTTTCCGCTGGAACTACAGCCCAATAGAGAACAAAAAGCTGATGAAAAGCACGTCAGCCCTGTTATGTCAACCCCAATGTGGCAGCAGTTTATTTTGCATAGACTTTTGCATATTCTTTAATTGTCAAAAGAACTTCTTTTAGTGAAGAAAAGTTCAAGAAACTATTCAAAGAGTTTGCATAATTTGTTTCCTCGCCATGAACTATTGTGTTTCTATTTTCTTTAAATCGCCTACATAAAAACCCGACTCTCTCAGTTAAATTAATAATTATGCTGTCATGTCTTAATTTGCTATTCATTGAATAATTACCTGTAATTAGACCATAGCGAATTTCATTTATGGGCAAATCCTTTTTCCATG
>Ga0070660_100001319_pt1 | contig 16886 bp, 15 predicted proteins | sample KBSC33metaG_FD_64670 | JGI IMG/M metagenome (GOLD analysis project Ga0070660, IMG submission 64670) | Corn rhizosphere microbial communities from Kellogg Biological Station, Michigan, USA - KBS C3-3 metaG | ecosystem: Host-associated > Plants > Roots > Rhizosphere > Soil ... | reverse complement strand
CCGCCGCTTGGCCAAAGATGTCGAAATCCTGACGGGAACGGCTGAAAACATGATCCGCATCGCCATGCTCAAAATAACGCTTGCAAAACTGCGACGATAGGTTTCAAGACAGCTTCTTAGACTTGGTCTGAGGCTGTATTGCTTCTATGTAATGAAATCAATTTTGCAACTTTGATCGCTTGGTGTTGCACCTGAACGATCTCGATGATGCAGTTGGAGATTTTTACGCTCACGCTGGCATCGGGGATATCGCGTAGTACTTCCAGCAGCAGACCGTTCAATGTTTTGGGGCCGTCAAGAGGCAATTCAAGTCCGAGATGCTTGTTGATGTCGCGCAGCGTGGTGCTGCCTTCGAGCAGGCATTCGCCTTTTTCATCCCAGGCAAAACCGTCAGCGCGTGCGGCACTGGCCATTGATGTGGTGAACTCGCCGATCATCTCCTCGATAATGTCTTCCAGTGTGACCAGTCCCTGTACCTCGCCGTATTCGTCGACAATAATACCGAGTCGCTCATGATTCTCCTGGAAGTACTGCAACTGGGTGAAGACATCGGTATCCTCAGGGATGAAGTACGGTTCGTTCAGCAAGGCGCGGAAGTGCTCGACCGTCAGGTCGTTCCCCTGATTGAGCAGGGCGACCGCTTTGCGCACGTGAAGGATACCAACCACGCGGTTGATTTCGCCTTCGTATACCGGCAGTTTGTTGTGATAGCAGGTGGTCAACTGCTGTTTGATTTCGTCGATTGGGACTGATAAATTGAGCGCCTCGATTTGCGCACGAGGCGTCATTACGTCCTCGACTGAGATTTTTTCGAGATCGAACAGGTTGAGCAGAATGCTTTTGTGCTTTTGCGGGATGAAATTGCCTCCTTCAAGCACGATGGAGTGCAGTTCCTCGCGCGAGAGTCGCTGCTCGTGCGCGCTGCCGCTGGCATTGATGCGTAGTATGCGCAGGAAGCCGGAGACGAACAGGTTGACGAACCAGATTGCTGGCTTGGCCAACGTCATTAGGGGCTTGAGAATGAAACTGATCGGTAGTGCGATGCGTTCTGGATAAGTGGCGCCGATCACTTTCGGCGAGATTTCCGCAAACACGATTAGCAGGAAGGCAACTACTGCCGTTGCGGCGGTAATCACAGTTTCTTCGTTGCCGAACATGGAGATCGCAATGGCAGTCACCAATGCGGTTGCCAAAGCATTGATCAGCGTGTTGATAATCAGGATGAGCGACAGCAGCTTGTCGGTGCGATCAAGCAGCCAGAGCGTGATCGTGGCACCTTTATTGCCTCGTTTGGCGAGGTGGCGCAGACGATGACGGTTTGCTGCCATCAGGGCAGTTTCGGTCATCGCAAAAAATGCTGACAGGAATATCAGTAGCGCGAGCGCGAGAAATTTCGCCCAAAAAGGCACGGCATCCACAGGGTCACCGTAAAAAGATTTGCACAAAAATCGTCGTCATTGTGTTTTTGCTGCGCTGCTTCAGACGATCCCGGCAATGTGGTCGGGGTGAGAGGATTCGAACCTCCGGCCTCTACGTCCCGAACGTAGCGCTCTACCAGGCTAAGCTACACCCCGATTTTGCATTGTCACAACCGTAAAAAACAGTTCAGTGGTTGCGATCAACTGCGAAAGCGCATAATTTTATCAGGGAATCCTTGAATTGGCTATTCGGTAGTGAGGAAATTGCGTTGGTTGCATGTCGTGCTGCTTTTTCTGCCTGATGGCGTGTGTAATCAAGAGCGCCGGAGGTGGTGATGGCCTTCAGAATTTCGGCGAAATGTTGCTCGTCGCCATTCTCGATGCAAGTTCGCACGAATTGTCGTTGTTCATCAGTGCCATGCTGCATAAGGTAGATCAAAGGCAGTGTTGGTTTGCCTTCGCGTAGATCGTCGCCAACATTTTTGCCGATGTCGGTTGCGTTGCCGGAATAGTCGAGCACGTCATCGATCAACTGGAAGGCGGTGCCGAGCGAGCGACCGTATGTGGCAGCGGCTTCCACGGCGTTATCGGGTGCTCCGGCAATCAGTGCGCCCAGTTGGGTGGCTGCCTCGAACAACTTCGCAGTCTTCGACTGGATTACTTGCAGGTAGCGCTCTTCTGTCACGTCGGGGTCGTGCATGTTTAGTAATTGTAGCACTTCGCCTTCGGCAATAACGTTTGTTGCATCGGCCAGAATCTGCATAACGCGCATGTTGCCTACTGACACCATCATTTGAAAGGCGCGAGAGTAGACGAAGTCACCGACCAGTACTGAGGCGGCGTTGCCGAATAACGCATTGGCCGTCTTGCGGCCGCGACGCATTGATGATTCGTCTACAACGTCGTCATGCAGCAGTGTGGCTGTATGGATAAACTCGACCACTGCTGCCAGTTCGTGGTGATGAGTGCCGCAGTAGCCGTGCGCGTTCGCCATTAGCAACACTAGGGCGGGGCGGATGCGTTTGCCGCCGGCACTGATAATGTATTCAGCGATTTGGTTGACCAGGGGGACGTCGGAATGCAGTTGGCGCCGGATTGCTATGTTGACCGATTCCATGTCGGTCGCGATCGGCTGGATAATATTGTTCTGATGGGTTGATTGAAGGGCGGCAGACAAGATGAAACCCGCAAAAATCGTGAATTTGCGTGAATTATACGATGATAGGGGGGTGGGACAGTTGTCGGAGTGGCTGGGGTGGGAGGTGTCGGCTGTCTTGTAAAGACTTTGACCGAGGTGTTAAGTCTATGTATAATCAGGGGTTTTCCTGATTCGATGTGGTTTGTGCGGCGGGAAAATTTATTTACAACAAATCGATGGGGTTTCACATGTACGCGGTCATAAAAACCGGTGGTAAACAGTATAAGGTTGCTGCTGGCGAAAAACTCAAAGTAGAACAGATACCGGCTGACATTGGTTCCGAAATCACTCTTGATCAGGTGCTCGCAGTGGGCGCTGGCGATGCCATCAAATTTGGTTCGCCGCTGGTCGAAGGTGCCAAGGTCCAGGCTACGGTAGTGGCGCACGGTCGCCACGACAAGGTGAAGATTTTCAAGATGCGCCGCCGCAAACACTACCAGAAGCGTCAGGGTCATCGCCAGAATTACACCGAACTGCAAATCGTCTCGATCAACGCGTAATTCGCGATCGGGCTAACCGGAAAGCAAGGAGCTTCACATGGCACACAAAAAAGGCGGCGGCACTACGCGCAACGGCCGTGATTCCGAGTCGAAACGACTGGGTGTCAAGGTATACGGCGGTCAAAGTATCAATGCAGGTGGCATTATCATTCGCCAGCGCGGTACCCGTGTTCACGCAGGCGAGAACGTTGGTATGGGCAAGGACCATACCCTGTTTGCGCTGATCAATGGCAAGGTGCAGTTCGCTATCAAAGGCAAGGACAATCGTCGTACCGTGACTGTTGTTCCGGCGTAATTGTCGGACTCGCGTCACGGCAGAAGGCGCAAGCCTTTCCATCTAAGGGCTCTGCCGATGGTAGAGCCCTTTTAGTTTGTACAATCTTTTTTATTACGTCTTTTCGACGGCAAAACATGAAGTTCATCGACGAAGCGAAAATCGAAGTCATTGCCGGCGACGGCGGCAACGGCGTCGCGTCGTTTTGCCGCGAAAAGTTTCGTCCTTTTGGTGGGCCAGACGGTGGCGACGGTGGCCGCGGCGGCAGTATTTATGCGATTGCTGACCGTAATATCAACACCTTGGTCGACTATCGCTACTCCAAACTGCACCGCGCCAAGAATGGTGAGAATGGTCGTGGTTCTGACTGTTATGGCAAGGGGGCCGATGACGTATATCTGCGTATGCCGGTCGGTACGCTCGTCAGTGACTACAACACTGGTGAGATTGTCGCAGACCTGACCGAGCACAAGCAGGTTGTGCTGCTGGCCAAGGGGGGCGAGGGGGGCTGGGGCAATATCCACTTCAAGTCTTCGACCAATCGTGCCCCGCGTCAGAAAACTGACGGCAAGCCGGGCGATCATCGTGAATTGAAGTTGGAACTGAAGGTGCTGGCCGATGTTGGTCTGCTGGGCATGCCGAATGCGGGCAAATCAACTTTCATTGCCGCAGTCTCAAATGCACGGCCGAAAATTGCCGACTATCCCTTCACCACGTTGCACCCGAATCTCGGTATGGTGCGTGTCGGACACGAGAAAAGTTTCGTGATCGCAGACATTCCCGGTTTGATTGAGGGTGCGGCAGAGGGGGCCGGTTTGGGGCACCAGTTCCTGCGTCATCTGCAGCGGACGCGGCTGTTGCTGCATATTGTCGATCTCGCGCCTTTCGATGCCAACGTAGATCCAGTCAAAGAGGCGAAGGCGATCGTCAAGGAACTGAAAAAGTATGACGAAGAGCTGTTCGACAAGCCGCGCTGGCTGGTGTTGAACAAGCTTGATATGGTGCCGGAAGAAGAGCGTGCGAAACGCGTGAAGGATTTCGTCAAGCGATTTGGCTGGAAGGGGCAGGTATTCGAGATTTCGGCTTTGACTCGTGAAGGCTGCGAAGATCTGATTACCGCAGTCTACGACTATCTGGCTGAGCAGCGCGAGCACGAGCAGCGTGCCGCGGATTTGCGCGTGGTCGAGCAGGCGCGCAGTATTTCCTCCATCGATCCCGACGATCCGCGCTTCAAGGCGATTGAATGAGGTTTCCGTCCGGCATTTGCAGCGGCGATGCCGGACCACAGCCACTGGCGCGGTGGCGGTAACATAGGACAACATGAGCTCCGTCATTCAGAAAGCAAAACGACTCATCATCAAGGTCGGCTCCTCTCTCGTCACTAATGACGGTAAGGGGCTTGATGCCGCAGCCATTGCCAAGTGGGCGGAGCAAATAGCGCAGTTGCGTGGGCTTGGCAAGGAAGTTGTGCTGGTGAGTTCGGGGGCGATTGCGGAGGGGATGCAGCGGCTTGGCTTCGACAAGCGACCAACTGAAATCCATGAACTGCAGGCTTGTGCTGCAGTCGGTCAGATGGGATTGGCTCAGATTTATGAGACCAGTTTCAGTCAGCATGGCATTCGTACCGCGCAGGTGCTGCTGACACATGCTGATCTTGCCGACCGCGAACGCTACCTGAATGCGCGTTCCACGCTTTTCACTTTGCTGCGTCTGGGTGTCGTGCCTATCATTAATGAAAACGACACCGTTGTTACCGACGAAATCAAGTTTGGTGACAACGACACTTTGGGGGCGCTGGTTGCCAACCTGATTGAAGGCGATGTACTGGTGATTCTGACCGATCAGAAGGGTTTGTACACTGCTGATCCGCGCAAGGATCCCGATGCCCGATTTGTGCGCGAAGCGAAAGCCGGAGATCCCGCGCTGGAAGCGATGGCTGGCGGCGCAGGTACCGGCATCGGTCGTGGCGGCATGTTGACCAAAATTCTTGCTGCAAGGCGTGCGGCGACTTCAGGAGCGCATACCGTGATTGCTTGGGGGCGCGAGGACGCCGTATTGACGCGCTTGGCAGGCGGCGAGGCGATCGGTACCCAGCTCGTTGCGCAAACTGCACAGCTCACTGCTCGCAAGCAATGGATGGCAGATCATCTGCAGACTGCGGGTAGGGTAGTGCTGGATGCAGGTGCGGTGAAAAAGCTGACGAGTGAGGGCAAGTCGCTGCTGCCTATCGGTGTGGTCGAGGTGGCGGGAGAATTCGGTCGCGGCGACGTGATTACCTGCACTGATGAAAACGGTCGGGCGATTGCGCGCGGCATGAGCAACTATTCCAGTTCGGACGCGCGCCGCATCATGCGACGGCCGTCAAGTGAAATCCAGTTGATTCTCGGTTTTGTTGAGGAGCCGGAACTGATTCATCGTGATAACATGGTCTTGCTCTAAGGACATGCTTTATGTCCAGTCGTAGCTTGGGGATGGTGAAGGACGTTCTCGGGTAAAACACGGTCGCCTTCGGGCTATTATCTATTCGCGCAGATCATGCTCTCTATAACGGTGTGAGCGGCTTGTTATAGCGTATGCGGGCGACAATATCGTGAGCATTGCCTGCCACCGTGCCCCCATTGCAGAAATAATCCTTGAACAGGACCGCGTGATAGCGGTTCGTCTCACTTGAATTGATGCGCTCCCATGCATTGCGGCGTGAGCGCGACCAAGAGCCATCCAGACGACCGAAGGCATACAGCTTGCGCTCGTACGACTGACAGCGGATGCCTTCGTAACTGATGTTCCTTGCTCCAGATTCGCTGATAGCGACCAGGGTGTAGCGCACTACACCATCGGTGCCGACAGTCAGCGAGTCGGGGTCGATCGCGAATCGTTGTGTTGCAGTGGTATTGACGGAAAAGGGGAGCAGGCTTTCCGCTTTCGGTGCAGATGGGAGCTGAACGGCAATTTCCTCCCAAGGCTTGTTCTTGTCGTCGAAGTCCTCGTCGAATTTCGACTGTGCAGATGCATGAATTGCCAATGACACGAGCACAGTTAGCGTACCAGCCTGTAGGGCGACACGGCCATCGGGGAGTGAGAAATTTGCGAAGCTCAAGCTTTTATTCCTTGTTTTCCTGTTTTGTAGCGGCAGTGCGGACATCAGTTGTCTGACGGTTGTTGCCATGATGATGTCGCAGATAGCGCCCGCCACCACGTTGAGTCCCTTGCGGGCGCGTCAGGAAACGAGACAGTTCTTGCAATGCCTTTTGATATACCTCGCGCTTGAATTCGATCACTACGTCCAGCGGCACCCAGTAGTCGTGCCACCGCCAGGCATCGAATTCAGGGTGATCAGTGACGCGCAGATTGATGTCGCAGTCGCGGCCAGTCATACGCAACAGGAACCAGATTTGCTTCTGCCCGCGGTAATGGCCGCGTACCTCGCGCTTGATAAAACGGTCCGGCACTTCATAGCGCAACCAGTCACGTGTACGGCCGATGATCTTGACGTGTTCTGGCCTTAGGCCGATTTCTTCTTCCAGTTCGCGGTACATCGCCTGCTCAGGGGTCTCCCCGAACTTGATGCCACCTTGCGGAAATTGCCACGAATGTTCGCGCACACGTTTGCCCCACCACACCTCGTTATGGGTGTTGAGCAGGATAATGCCGACGTTCGGGCGAAAGCCTTCACGGTCCAGCATGTTGCACCTCAAAACTTTCTGCGGCTAGACGACCTCCATCGTTACGAATTTTGCACGTACGGTATGGCGCACGTGTCATGCCGCGTCCGTTTGGCGGACGCGGCGTGCATCAAAAGTGTCGGTAATGGATGCATCAGCCAGCTAATCCTTTAAAATTGAGTCGATTATAACCCTCTCTTTTTAAAAAGAATTCACCGCCATGCGCGCTTCACGATTTTTTATTTCTACTCTTAAAGAAGCCCCGTCCGACGCCGAAATCGTCAGCCATAAACTGATGATGCGGGCCGGGATGATCAAACGTTTGGGCTCTGGTATTTATACTTATATGCCGATGGGTCTGCGCGTGATCCGCAAGGTGGAAAATATCATCCGCGAAGAGATGAACCGCGCCGGTGCTGTTGAGTTGCTGATGCCGGTCGTGCAACCGGCGGAACTGTGGCAGGAGACCGGCCGCTGGGAAAAAATGGGGCCGGAACTGATGCGCGTCAAGGATCGCCATGACCGGGACTATGCAATCCAGCCGACATCGGAGGAGGTGATCACGGATGTGGTACGTAGCGAGATCAAGTCCTACCGCCAGTTGCCGATCAACTTCTATCACATCCAGACCAAGTTCCGCGACGAACGCCGTCCGCGCTTCGGCCTAATGCGTGGGCGTGAATTCACGATGAAGGATGCTTATTCCTTCGACCGTGACATAGAAGGAATGCAGAAGTCATACAAGATCATGTATGACGCCTACGTGAAGATCTTTGACCGCTTCGGCTTGCAGTTCCGTGCTGTCGCTGCGGACAACGGCGCTATCGGCGGTTCCGGGTCGCATGAATTCCACGTGATCGCCGATACTGGCGAGGATGCATTGGTCTACTGCCCAGACTCCGACTATGCTGCAAACATGGAGGCGGCGGAAGCGGTTGCGTTGATCACGGACCGCAGCCCTGCTGCACAGCCGCTGGTCAAGGCGCCAACTCCCGGCAAGGTCAAGTGCGAGGACGTTGCCGGCTTGCTGAATCTGCCGCTTTCGCAGACGGTGAAGTCCATCGTGTTGGCGGTGGACAAGGACGGCGGCGAGAAGGAGGTCTGGTTGCTGCTTCTGCGCGGTGACCACGATCTCAATGAGGTCAAGGCGAGCAAGGTGCCGGGTCTGGGGGCATGGCGCTTTGCAAGCGAAGCCGAGATCGTCGAATGGTTCGGTACCAAGCCCGGTTACCTTGGTCCGATTGGCACGAAGAAACCGGTCAAGGTGGTGGCTGATCATACGGTCGCCAATATGAGCGATTTCGTCTGCGGTGCCAACGAGGAGGATTTCCACTACACCGGTGCCAATTGGGGGCGGGACTTGCCTGAGCCGATGGTGGCTGATATCCGCAATGTCGTTGCGGGAGACCCTTCGCCGGATGGCAAGGGCGTGCTGGCAATTCAGCGCGGTATCGAGGTTGGTCACGTGTTCCAGCTCGGCACTCGCTATTCGGCGGACATGAAGGCGACTTATCTCGACGAGAGCGGCAAGCCGCAGTTGATGCAGATGGGTTGCTATGGCATTGGCGTTACTCGCATTCTTGGCGCGGCAATCGAGCAGAACTTCGACGAGAAGGGAATCATTTGGCCGGCTGCTATCGCGCCGTTCGAAGTGGTGTTGTGCCCGATGGGCTATGACCGCAGCGAAACCGTCAAGGCTGAGACCGACAAGCTTTATGATGCCTTGCTGGCGGCCGGCGTGGACGTGATTCTCGACGATCGCGGCGAACGCCCAGGCGTGATGTTCGCCGATTGGGAATTGATCGGCGTGCCACACCGTGTCGTCATCGGCGAGCGTGGCTTGAAGGAAGGCAAGCTCGAGTATCAAGGCCGCCGGGACACGGTTGCTACCTCGGTTACGCTGGCTGAAATGGCGGACTTTGTGAAAGCACGGCTTGCTGGTTGACGGCTTGCGCAGCATCGTGACACGCAGGTTGGCAATTCAGGTTGCTGCAGCAGCGGCGTTTTTGGCCTGCGGATCGGCCTTGGCGGGTAATCAGAAGGAGGAGGCACTTGCCGATTCGGTCCGCATTGCGTTGTCGCATGCGATCACTGACCCGCGCCCGCCGCGTGCGCAGTTTCGCGATATCGATGAGCGTATCAAGTACCTGCGCTGGCTGGGCGAGATGTCGGACCGGCTGAAGAAGCGGTTGCCGGATCGACAGGTGCGGCTTGAATTCCTCGAGACTGCCTGGTACGAAGCCAAGCGAGCCGGGCTGGAACCGGCGATGGTGCTCGGATTGATCCAAGTCGAGTCTGCTTTCCGCAAATATGCCGTATCCCCTGTTGGCGCTCATGGCTATATGCAGGTCATGCCGTTCTGGACACGGGTGATCGGCGACGGTGATCGCAAGAAGCTTTTCCATATGCAGACCAACCTGCGCTACGGCTGCTCCATTCTGCGGATGTATCTCGATATGGAACACGGTAATCTTTACCTCGCGCTGGGCCGTTATAACGGCAGCCGCGGACGGCCGGAGTATCCAAATGCGGTGCTCGCGGCGTGGAAGCTGTGGAAATTCCAGGACTGACAAGGATCAAGGCAGCCAAGCCAGGAAACAAAAACGCCCGCGCGATGCGGGCGTTTTTGTTTGGCCTCTGGAAAGAGATTATTGCAGGTGGTTCGCAATGAGCTTAGTCATTTCGAACATGGACACTTGCTTCTTTCCGCCAAACACGGCTTTGAGCTTGTCGTCTGCATTGATCATGCGCTTGTTTGCTTCGTCTTGCAGCTTGTTCTTCTTGATGTAGTCCCAGACTTTCTTGGTGACTTCCGTGCGAGGTATCGGGGTCTCACCGATCACTGCGCCCAATGTAGCGGATGGGGTCATCGGCTTCATGAATGCTTCATTAGGTTTGCGCGCGGCCTTGGGCTTGGCGGCTTCCTTCTTTGCTGCAGGTTTTGCTGCGACCTTCTTCGCCGGGGCTGCTTTCTTCGCAGCGGGTTTTGCTGCGGCTTTCTTTGCTACAGGCTTGGTTGCGGCTTTTTTTGCAGGAGCCGCCTTCTTTGCTGCAGGTTTTGCTGTGACCTTCTTCGCCGGAGCTGCTTTCTTCGCAGCGGGCTTCTTGGCGGCTGTTTTTGCCGCGGACTTCTTGGCTGTTGCCATCTTCAAGCCTCCTTCACCTACGTGTGTTGGGAAAAAGCGTCTATGTACTGCGCACCGCTAATAGTGGTGCGGTTTTCAGTCGCATGCAAGTATTTTTTGAGCGTTCTTATTGCTGTGCAGAGGACGTATGCGGCACGGTCTTCAGAGGGAAAATGTTCTTGGAAGGCTGATGGAGATGCTGCGCTTCAGTGACGAATGCGACGATCTTCGGAGGATATGTCTGGGACGATAGTGCGAGGGCCGTCAGAGACATCTCTACGGAAAAGCCCATCACATGGAAATCCGCATTGGTATCGGAAGGGCAGGTAGCAGATGAAGGGCGCGCGACAGTTGCGGTGTCCGCTCCAGTTCATCGTTGGATGCGTACTACAGTTCTACAGCACTACAGCTCGTCGTCGCTTGGGAAATGAGCTGTAGTGCAGTTTCTGTTTCAATTGCAAGCGCATGGAATGGGGGCCATGCGAGTTTGGGGAGGTTGGACGTCTATGCTCCCGATGGGCTTGCCGTCAGGGGCGAGGCCGATGTCAGGCCAGGAATGCGTTTACTACACGTTATCGCATGCCGGGCAGCATGCTCTTCATGCTGCGCATCATCTTCATCAAGCCGCCACTCTTGAGTTTTTTCATCATCGATTGCATTTGCTCGAACTGTGACAGCATGCGGTTGACTTCCTGTACCTGCACGCCGGCGCCTGCCGCGATGCGACGCTTGCGCGAAGCCTTGATCAGTTCCGGTTTGGCACGTTCTTGCGGGGTCATCGAGTTGATGATGCCTTCCATGCGACGGATCTGTTTCTCCGCCTGGCCCATGTCGGCATTGCCAGCGGCTTGCTGGAATTGCGCCGGCAGCTTGTCCATCAGACTCGACAGGCCGCCCATCTTTTTCATCTGCGAGATCTGGGCCTTGAAGTCGTTGAGGTCGAACTTGCCGCCGACCTTGATTTTCTCCGCCAGATCCTTGGCGGCAGCCATGTCCACGCCTTTTTTCGCTTCCTCGACGAGCGCCAGGATGTCGCCCATGCCAAGGATACGATTGGCCATGCGATGTGGATCGAAGGCTTCCAGACCGTCGAGTTTCTCGGCGACGCCGGTGAACTTGATCGGCTTGCCTGTCACGTGCCGTACCGACAAAGCAGCGCCGCCGCGCGCATCGCCGTCGAGCTTGGTCAGCACCACACCGGTCAGCGGCAGGGCGTCGTTGAATGCCTTGGCGGTATTGATCGCGTCTTGGCCGAGCATGGCATCGACCACGAACAGGGTTTCGATCGGCTTGAGGGCGGCGTGCAGGGCGGTAATCTCTTGCATCATCGCTTCGTCGATGCCCAGTCGGCCGGCGGTGTCGACGAGCAGCACGTCGTGATAGTGCTTCTTCGCATAGTCCAGCGCTGCCAGGGCGATATCGACCGGTTTGTCGCTTGGGGTGGAGGGGAAAAAGTCGGCGCCGACTTGTGTGGTGACGGTTTGCAGCTGGCCGATTGCCGCCGGACGGTAGACGTCGGTGGAAACGGTCAGCACTTTTTTCTTCATGTTTTCGCGCAGATATTTCGCCAGCTTGCCTACAGTAGTGGTCTTGCCGGCACCCTGCAGGCCAGCCATCAGGATGATTGCCGGCGGCTGGGTGGCGAAATTGAGTTGCGAGGCTTCGGGGCCAAGGTCGGCACCCATGATGGCGGCTATCTCGCGCTGGACTACGCCGACCAATGCTTGGCCGGGGGTGAGCGAGCCTATCACTTCCTCGCCCATCGCCTTTTCCTTCACGCGGGCAATGAATTCGCGTACGGCAGGCAGAGCGACGTCGGCTTCCAGCAGCGCCAGGCGCACTTCGCGCAGCATTTCGGCAGTGTTGGATTCGGTCAAGCGCGCTTCTCCGCGCATGGTTTTGACGACTTTCGCCAGTCTTTGGGTCAGGTTGTCGAGCATGGATATTGAACTGTCAAGGAGGGCAGGACGGCGCATGGTGGCGCCGGAAATAGCGCTCATTTTACCCGATGCGCTGCACTGGCCCGGTTGAGCGAAAGTCCGCACAGCCATGGCCGGGATTCTGGAATTCCGCACATGGGCTTGCCAATGAGAATGCGGCGGGCTGAGCAAAATCAAATGCTTATCGAGCATGAGGATGCTGGCACGGAGAATGCAAATGCATGGCGGCAACTGCAACCACAATAAAGGAGACATGCATGAAGAACATTCCCATTCGCCGCCTCGGCATCATGATGGCCCTTACTGCGCTGGTGTCCGGTGCGCATGCGGAGGAAGTCATTCGTCTGGGCAACCTCAAGTTTGCGCATTATGGCGCGGTGTCGTACATCAAGGAGATGGCGCCGAAGTGCGGCATTAAGGTCGAGGAGCGCGTTTTTGCCAAGGGGCCCGACATCATGCAGGCGATTATCGCTGGCGAGCTCGATGTCGGCGCAGCAGCATCGGAGTCGGCGATTTCGGCACGAGCCAATGGCGCGCCCATTTATATTGTTGCCGGCTTTGCCAAAGGTGGCGCACGTTTGGTGGCACGAAGCGATTCCGGCATCAAGTCGGTGAAGGACTTGAAGGGCAAGAAGGTCGGTGTTACTCGCGGCGGCATCCATGAAGTGCTGCTGGCGGCCGAACTGGCGCAACACGGCATGGTCATGTCGGATCAGCCAGGCAAGGATGTGCAGGTGATCTATCTTGCTTATGCCGATCTCAACCAGGCACTCTTAGGCAAGAATCTGGATGCCATCATGCAAAGCGAGCCGCAGTCATCGCAGGCGATCAACAAGGGCTTCGGCGTGGAGGTGCTCAAGCCTTACGACACGCCGATCGGCGAGCCTGTGCGCACAATGGTCATGACCGAGAAGTTCTATAAGGAGAAGCGGCCGCTGGCGGAGAAATTCATGCGTTGCTTCGTCGAGGCGACCAATACATTCATCGATAACAAGGCGCTCGCCGAGAAGTATGTGCGCGAAAGCATGTTCAAGGGACAAATCACAAAAGAAGATTTCAACGATGCCATCTCCAACTCGCCGTATACCTATGACATTACGCCTGAACATATTCAGGTGACGACCGAGGTGATGGGCAAGCACGGCGTTGGCAAGATGTCCAAGCCGCCAGTAGCGAAAGACTGGGTCAAGACCGATCTGCTGGTGGATGCCAAGAAGAGCCTGAACAGCCTGAACATCAAATAAGGAGAGGATCATGCTGTCAAGAATGAACTGGAAGGAGATCGCCTCGGGTGTGATCGTCCCGGCGCTGGTGATCGCGGCTTGGCAAGGGGCGGCATCGCTTGGTTGGGCCAACGCGCAAGTGCTGCCCTCGCCGCTGGCGGTGGTGCAGAAGTGGATCGAATATCTGCAGCCGGCCCAGCCCTACGCCGGTGGTAACTGGCTCTCTTGGGTACTGTCGAGCGAATTGATTGGCGATACCTTGAGCAGCATGTATCGGGTGTTGCTCGGCTTTGCCATCGGTGCCGGTCTGGCGCTGCCGCTGGGACTGGCGATGGGCGCCAGCAAGCGTGTCTATGCCTGGATGAATCCGTTGGTGCAGGTGATTCGTCCGATTCCGCCGATTGCTTACATTCCGCTGTCCATTCTATGGTTTGGGCTGGGCAATCCGCCGGCGGTGTTCTTGATCGCGATCGGCGCTTTCTTCCCGGTGCTGATGAATACGATCGCCGGCGTGCGCCATGTCGATGGCATTTATCTGCGCGCGGCGCGTAATCTGGGGGCGGGGCAAGCCACCATTTTCCTGCGCGTGATGCTGCCGGCGGCGGTGCCCTACATCCTGTCTGGCGTGCGCATCGGTATCGGTACAGCCTTCATCGTGGTGATCGTGTCCGAAATGATCGCGGTCAACAATGGATTGGGTTTCCGTATCCTCGAAGCACGCGAATACTTCTGGTCCGACAAGATCATCGCCGGCATGATCACTATCGGCCTGTTAGGGCTGGCAATCGACATCGGCATGAACAAGCTTAACAACCATCTGCTGCGCTGGCACCGTGGCCTGGAGAACTGACATGACAACCGCACAGATCAAGGTTTCCCGCGTCAACAAGGTCTTCAAGACCAGCGACCGCGAAGTCATCGCGCTCAAGGACATCAATCTCGAGATCCCGAACGGGCAATTCGTCTGCCTGCTCGGCCCATCAGGCTGCGGCAAATCAACGCTGCTCAATGCGATCGCCGGCTTTTCGCTGCCGTCCTCCGGCAGCATTACGGTGGATGGCAAGCTGGTGGTCGGCCCGGGGCCGGATCGCGGCATGGTGTTCCAGGAATACGCGCTCTTTCCGTGGATGACGGTGGAACAGAATGTTGCTTTCGGATTGGAAATCAAGGGCATGTCTCAGGCTGAGATCCAGCGCCGGGTTGCGGAGCTGCTGACCAAGCTGGGGCTGTCCGATTTCAGAAATCGCTTTCCGAAGGATTTGTCCGGCGGCATGCGGCAGCGTGTGGCGATTGCGCGTGTGCTGGCGCTGGATTCCCCGATCATGCTGATGGACGAGCCTTTCGGCGCGCTCGATGCGCTGACTCGTCGCAACCTGCAGGATGAGTTGTTGCGCATCTGGTCGGAATTGAAGAAGACCATCATCTTCGTAACTCACAGCATCGAGGAAGCGATCTATCTCGCTGACCGCATCATCGTCATGACTTATCGTCCTGGTACCATCAAGCGCGACATGATGGTTGAAATGCCTCACGGGCGCGATCCGGCTTCGCCTGATTTCAATGCATTGAAGCGCGAACTCGGTCAATTGGTGATGGAAGAGCAGCAGCGCCATCACAACGATGAAATGCGGATGGCGGCTGTGGACTGAATCCTGTTGCCATCTGCTCCGATCGATATCCACCATGCAAGGAAAACAGCGGGCGGTGATGCCGTGGAGGTAAGATACCGGCCGCGGCATGTGCCGGGCAGGTGGATATCGAAAGGGCGATGCAGATCGAATGAAAGCAGTGAAACAATGGGGTTTGCCAGTTGCCGTAGCGGCTTTCGCCGCCGCACTGATAGGTGCGGTCTATTTGATCGCAGCCGGCAAGGCCGGCAGCGATATCCAGGCGGCAGCTGACCGCCAACTGCAGATCGTGACGCTGGATCTCGAAACAGCGCTGGAAAAGTTCGAGACCTTGCCGTTTGCGCTTTCTTTCCATCCGGACTTGGTGAGTGTGCTGACTCAGCCAGATCCTGCAGTCATCAAACGTGTCAATCTGACTTTGCAGGCAATTCAACAGCAATCCAGAGTCGTCGCCATCTATCTGATGGACCGCGAAGGCAATACGCTGGCATCCAGTAACTGGGACAATCCGCTTAGCTTCGTGGGCAAGAACTTCCGCTTCCGCCCTTATTTTCGCGAAGCCATGGCTGGCGGTGCTGGACGCTTCTACGGCATCGGCAGTACTACCGGCGAAGCGGGTTACTTCATCGCGCAACCAGTATATCCGCCTGACCTGCCACGCAAGGGCGGTACGCCGATCGGCGTGATTGCAGTCAAGATCAGTCTCGCCGAATTCGAACGTGTCTGGCACAGCAGCGAGGAACCGATCGCACTAGCCGATCACGGCGGCGTTGTTTTCCTGAGCAGCCGGGAAGCGTGGAAATACCACAGCCTGAGCCCTCTTGATGAGCAGGCCGAACGTAATCTCACAGCGACTCTGCAATACGCCGGACGTCCCGTGCAGCCGATTGCCACGCTGTCAAAAAAAGACCGCACCGGCTTCGGCCAATTCGTTACCAAGCCGGTGGGGCGGCTCGGTTGGCAGTTGATGCTGTTTCCGTCGCAGGCAAGGGTCATCCGCACGGCGACCTATTCGGCGCTTGCCGCAACCCTGTTGTTGGCGGTTGCCGCGATGTCTTACTGGGCTTTGCATCAGCGCCGGTGTCGGTTGGAAGAGCGTCGCGAATCGCGCAAGGCGCTGCAGATCGCAGCCGAAGAACTCGACCGGCGCATTGCGCAACGCACCGGCGATTTATTGCAGGCCAACCAATGGCTGGAGGCCAAGTACGCCAAGCTGCAGGAAACCGAGCAATTACTGCGCACTACGCAAAATGAATTGGTGCAGGCCGGCAAGCTGGCGATGCTCGGTCAGATGGCAGCCGGCGTCACGCATGAATTGAACCAGCCGCTGGCGGCGATTCGCGCCTTTGCCGACAATGCCGTCACTTTCCTGAATCGCGGTCAGAGCGAACAGGCAAGCGCCAATCTGGAACAGATCAGCGCCGCGAGTGCCCGCATGGGAATAATCATCTCCCAGCTCAAGGGTTTTGCACGCAAGAGCAGCGAGACCCCGACCAGAGTTGATTTGGCTCAGGCCATTCGGGCTTCATCCTTGTTATTGGAAGGAGATTTCCGCAGGCACAGCGTCGCGTTTGAAACTGACGTGCGCACAGCCGTAGAGGTGATCGGTGACAGCGTCCGTATCGAGCAGGTGCTCATCAATCTGTTACGCAACGCTCTCGACGCTGTGGAAGAGGCTCCGCAACGCCAAATCGCGGTGATCCTGGAGCGCGAGGAAGGCGAGGCTGTGATTCGCATCCGCGACAGTGGCCCGGGCATTCCCGAACAGGTCGCGCAACACCTGTTTGAGCCCTTTTACACCACCAAGGCGTCTGGCAAGGGACTGGGGCTGGGGCTGGCGATATCCTCGTCCATCGTGCAGGCGATGAATGGACAATTGACCGCACAGAATCATGAAGGCGGCGGCGCGGAATTCGTG